>Ga0114946_10000472_pt1 | contig 27151 bp, 21 predicted proteins | sample WalLakDeSediment_FD_88676 | JGI IMG/M metagenome (GOLD analysis project Ga0114946, IMG submission 88676) | Lake sediment microbial communities from Walker lake, Nevada to study Microbial Dark Matter (Phase II) - Walker Lake 11/02/13 Deep Sediment | ecosystem: Environmental > Aquatic >... | reverse complement strand
GGGATCCAGGCCGAGATCAGCCGGAGCGAGGTGGGACGTGTCGAGGAGGTCCTGGTGGAGAGGCCTGGCCGGGACCCCGGAGAACTCCTGGGGCGTACCCGACGGGGCAAGGTCGTGACCTTCCCGGGGGCAGGGCACGGTCCCGGGGACTTCGTGACCGTCACCCTGGCCTCCACCACGGGGGCCACCTTCGGGGGGATCGCCGCGCACGCTCCCCGGGGCGAGCCCGTGGGGGCGGGGACGCCGTGAGTCGCCTCGCCGGGATCTCTGCCATCGTCGTGGTCCTGGCCTCCGTCCTCCTCTTCGCTCGCTGGAACGGCTCGGAGCGCATGACGCTGGACCTGGGCCTCTGGACCTTCTACCGGGTCCCCATGACCTGGGTGGTGTTTGCGAGCTTCCTCCTGGGCATGCTCGTGATGCTTCTGGCCGGCCTCCACGCCGACCTGCGCGTGAGGCGATTCCTTCGGTCCCGCTACGCGCCCGGAGACGAAGAGCCCGATCCCGCACGGAGCGACCGACTGCAGCGAGACCTCTTCCGTCTCGAGGTTCCGGAGGATGTGGACGACCCCATCTGATCCCCTGCGCGAGGCCCGGGGGCAGCCCCGCTCCCTTCCGGCGGTGGAGATTCCCTGATCCGTCGGCTCCCCCCGATCACCCTGCTGGCTTTGGCCCACGGACTCGGGATCGGCCTCGCTCTCGCCGGACCGCTTCCCCTGCCGGCGCTTCTTCCGCTCCTCCTTCTTCTCCCGCCCCTCCTGCCATGGCGGCGCCCGCAGCTCCCCCTCCTGGTGCTGGGCCTCGCCGCTGCCGCCGGGACCCTCGCTGCCCACGCGGCCCTCGAGTCCCGGGCGTCGGACTGCCGCCTCGACCTCCGGTCCGCCTGGGACCAGGGGAGCGAGGCCTCCGGAGGAATTCCGACCCCCTGGCGGGTGGACGGCCGCTTCCTCTCGAGGGTGGAGCCGGGGCGGACCGTTCCCTTCCGGGTGGAGGGCGGGCTCCCCGGGGGGTGCCGGGAGACGCTGCGGGTCACATGGCCTCGCGCGGTGGATCCGGTTCCCACCGGGGTTCGGCTGGAGATCTCCGGCCGGTGGGAGGGGCGTCACTTTCCGGACCCCGGCCGGGGAGAGTGGGCCGGACGTCTCGTGGTGCTCTCCGACCCCGCACCTGTCGCCCTCCCTGGCGGCGACCTCAGGGGGCGGTTTCTCCGGATCCGTGGGGCCGTACAGGACCGGATCCACCTCCTCTTCGGCCATCGGGCTCCCATGGTGGAGGCCCTGGTCCTGGCCAGGCGGGAGTACCTTGACCCGGATCTGAGGGAGGCTTTTGCGCTCTCGGGCACCGCCCACCTCCTCGCCATTTCCGGATTTCACGTGGGCGTCGTGGCCGGACTCCTGCTGGCGACCCTCCGGGCCACCGGACTCCGGCCCCGTTCCGCCACCACCGCCGCCGCCGTGGGGAGCTGGCTCTACGTGCTGGGCATCGGGGCACCGGATGCCGCCCTCCGCGCCGCCGTCATCCTCACGCTGCTGGCCACCGCGCGGATCCGGGGCATCCCCGCAGTTTCCCTGGGAACCCTTTCCACCGCCTTCCTCCTCCTCCTGGCGGTGGATCCCCTGGCTCTCGGGTCCATCGGGTTCCAGCTCTCCTTTGCAGGGACGCTGGGTCTGGTGACGCTCCGACGGCCGCTGGAGAGGGCCATGGACCGCGGGTGGAGACGCGTGGGGCGTCGACCCCCCCGGAAGGGTCCTGCGGCCGACACGACGGATCGCTGGCTTCGGGGGAGTTCGGAGGGCCTTGTGGCCGGTGTCGCCGCCACCCTCCCGACCCTTCCGCTCCTGGCCTGGCACTTCGACCGGGTTTCCCTGGTGGGGATCGTGGCGACGCTGGCCGTCTCGCCGGGGGTGGCGCTGGCGATCCCCGGGATCGGAGGCTCCCTCCTCCTTTCGGTTCTCTCCCGCCCGCTGGGGACCTTCCTGGCAGGGGGGGTGGGGCTCATTCTCGCCGTGGTGGAGTGGGGTGTCCGCGCGGCGGCGGCCCTCCCCGGGGCCTCCCTCTGGGTATCACGGCCGGCCCTGGTGGCGGCGGTCCTGGTGGCCCTGGCAACCCTGGGGATCCTGCACCGCACCCGGGCCGGCCGGATCCGGGCCCCGGTCCGTCGGGCGGTGGCGGTCGCCGCCGCAGGCATGATCGTGGTCCTCCTCCCCATGATGCCAGGCGTCCGGTCCCTCGAGGTCCACATCCTGGATGTGGGGCAGGGGGATGCGACCCTGCTCAGGCTTCCCACGGGGGCCTGGGTGGCCGTGGACGCCGGGCCTGCCAGCCCGGGGGGATGGGATGCGGGTCACCGGAGAGTCCTGCCCTACCTGCGGCGCCAGGGAGCACGTCGGCTGGAGGTCCTTGTCCTTACCCATGCCCACCTGGATCACCTGGGCGGAGCCCCGGCCCTCCTGCGTGGCATCCCCGTGCGCGGAATTCTCGAACCTGCCCGCGTGACGGCATCCGGAGCCTACCTGGAAACCCTGCGGGAGGCGAGGAGCCAGGATGTGGGCTGGTGGCCGGCGGAGGCGGGACGAAGGATCGAGCGAGGTGGGGTGCGCATCGACGTCCTCCACCCGGAACCCCGTTCGGGCGGATGGCCCGGGATCGGGCCCGGAGCCGGCCGAGCATCCGACGAGGGACCCGGGGCCGACCCGAACCGTGTCTCGGTGGTACTCCTGGTCCGGTACGGGGAGGGGGCCGTCCTCCTCACCGGCGACGCCTACGAAGACGTGGAAGTGGCGGTGCTCCCGCATCTCCCCAGGCTCACCCTTCTCAAGGCAGGGCACCACGGAAGTCGAACCTCCACGTCGCGGGCGCTTCTCGATGCCACGAGCCCGGATCTTGCTGTCATCTCGGCGGGAGACGGGAACCGCTACGGACACCCCCACGGCGAGGTGCTGGACCGCCTCGCTGCGGCCGGGAGCCAGGTCTATCGGACCGACCGGGACGGCACGATTCGCATCCGCATTCGACGAGACGGGGGATGGGACGTCCGGACGTCCCGGTAGCCCAACCGAAGGGGATGGGGAGGAACGAGACGTCCGCGTCGAGGAACCCGGGGGGTGTGGCAGGCCACGAAGGCCCCCTTCCGACCGACCGGCCTTTTGCCCTCCCTCTACGACAACCCGTGCTCCCGGCGTACCTTTAGGGAGGCCCCTTTCGAGGGCGACGTCTCCCGGTGCTCCGTTCGCTGGCGCACTCCCATGGCCGGGAGCCGCGCCCTCTTGCCGCCCGCTTCCGGACCCCTGCGCCATGCATGAAACCCACCTGGTCACCATCGACCGGCACATCCTCGACGAAGAACGCAGGTTCCCGGAAGCCCGGGGGGCCTTCAGCAACATCCTGACCGACATGGCCCTGGCGGCCAAGGTCATCTCCCGCGAGGTGAACATGGCCGGGCTTCTGGACATCATCGGGCAGGCCGGGCACCGAAACGTGCAGGGGGAGGACGTGCAGAAGCTGGATACCTTCGCCCAGAACGTGATCTACCGGGCCATGGATCACAGCGGGTATCTGGCGTGCATGGCGTCGGAGGAGGTGGAGGACGTGATCCCCATCCCCGAGAAGTTCCCGACGGGCGACTACGTCCTGGTCTTTGATCCGCTGGACGGATCTTCCAACATCGACGTCAACGTCTCCATCGGGACAGTCTTCGGCCTGTACCGGAGGGTCTCCGAGGGTGGGCCGGGGACGCTCGAGGACTGCCTTCAGCCCGGGTTCCGGCAGATCGCTGCGGGGTACGTGGTCTACGGCTCGTCCACGATGATGGTGTACACGGCCGGCAACGGCGTCCACGGCTTCACCCTGGATCCCTCCATCGGGGAGTTCATCCTGAGCCATCCAGATATTCGTATCCCTCAGTCGGACCTGGTTTTGTACTCGGTCAACGAGGCCTACTGCCAACGCTGGGCGCCCGGGGTGCGGACCTTCGTCGATCGCCTGCGGAGCCGGGGGAACTGCTCCGCCCGGTACGTGGGATCCCTGGTGACGGACGTCCACCGGACCCTGCTCAAGGGCGGAATTTTCCTCTACCCCGGCGACACCCGGGCCCCGAACGGGAAGCTCCGTCTCGTGTACGAGGCGAACCCCCTGGCCATGATCATGGAGCAGGCCGGGGGGAAGGCCTCCACGGGCCAGGGGCGGGTGCTGGACGTTGTCCCCTCCTCGCTGCATCAGCGCGTGCCCTTCTTCGTCGGCTCGGCGTCCCTGGTGGACGAGTTGGAAGCCTGCCTGGCCGAAACGTCGTGAACGGGAACCCCCTCGACCCCCCGGCCGTAAAGAACGCATGACACCGTCCTCTCCTTCCGGGCCTCGTCCCTCCAGGGCGCGACTTCCCGAGGCGCGACTTCCCGAGGCTCGATCTTCCGAGGCTCGACCCTTCGGCGCTCGACCATTCGGCGCTCGATCCTCCTGCGCCCTCGGAGGGTGGACCCGGGTGTTCGCACGCCTTGCTGTCGTCCTCCTCCTTGTCGGGGGGGGGATCGCCTGCGATGCGGGAGAGCCGGACATTCCGGGAACGATCCTCGGGCAGGTCACGGGGGAGGGTGTGCCTCTCTCCGGCGTGGTGGTCGAGTTGACGGGGCCAGTGAACCGGGTGAACGAGACGGATGCCCAGGGGCGCTACCGGTTCGAGGGCATCCCCACGGGGGCGTACGTGGTCTCGGTGCGGAACCTCCCTCCCGACGCGGCCTTCCCGGCCGTGTCCCGCACCGCTTCCCTCACCCCGGGAAGTACCCTGAGCGTCGACTTCCAGGGCAACTTCATCCGGACCGCTTCCATCTCCGGAGAGGTGCAGGCGCGCGGGCAGGGGGTGGGCGGTGTCACGGTCACCCTGGCAGGTCCCGACGCTTCCACCGTCCAGACCGGGAGCGGGGGGAGCTTCAGCTTCCCCGCCCTTCGGGCCGGGGCCTACGAGGTGGTGATCACGGGGTTCCCGTCCACCATCACCTTTGCTTCGACCCGGAGCACGGTGGCGTTGCAGCCCGGCCAGCACCACGTGATGCAATTCGATGGCGAGCCTGAGCTTACCGCCTCGGCTGTCATCCAGGGTGTGAACCGGGTACTCCCGGGCGGTGGGCGGGAGCCGGTGGATCTGCAGGACGTGAAGGGGCTCGTGGAGGCCCGGGTCACGCTGGACCGGGGGGAGGATCAGGTCGACTCGGTTCTGGTGTTCCTCGGATCCACCCTGGTGGGCAAGCAGGTGTTCGGTGAGGCGTCGCCGGTGGAGCTGGTCCCGGGTCAGCTGGCCCCAGCCCAGGCCGCCGCGCCGGTGGATCTTTTCTTCCCCATTCGGACCGACGCCTTCGACCCCAGCACCGGGGCCGTGGTGCATCCCAACGGGGAGCGGCTTCTCACGGTCCGGCTGGCCAGCCGCGAAGGTGGGCCGGCGGCATGGACCAGCAGTGTGCAGGTACGTCTGGCCAACGAGGACACCTTTGCGGCCACCCTGGCCCCGGATCGGGGGCCCGTCACGGGACAGGACGGCCATGCCTGGATCGGAGGTGCCCTGGAGGTGCGTCTCGTCCCCGTGCTCTTCACCCCCGGCGCCGTCCTGGGGAGTGCGACCGTGGAGATCCGGAATCCGGAGAGGGGCGAGATTGCGCGGGGGGCCGCGGTAGGGACGGGCCCTCTGGTCCTTCGCTTTCCCACGGGCCCGGAGGAATCGTCCCTGGGCGGCTACGTGACGCCCCCCGGGACGGTGGATCGTGTTCGTGTGGTCCAGGCCCGGTACGCCGACGGTGCGTTCCTCCCGGGGCTTCCCCGCGTGGTGCTGGATTCCCTCCGCATTGACCAGGTGGCGCCCCGGGTGGACGCCTTCGAGCTTCCTCGCCAGGGTGCCGCCAGCCGATGCTGCCTCGACAACTGGGTGGGCGCTGCCTTCCCGCTGGCCGAGGCACTCCGGGGAAGAACCGATGCGGGGGTCGGGGGCATCCTCACGCGGATCCACGCCGGCCCGGCCTCCCTCAGTGATGCCGAGCTCCTCGCCCTCCCTCCGGTCACATCGGGGGATGACCTCGCGGAGAGCGGGGCCAACACGGCCTACCGGGCGCTGGCCATCATGGAGGATGCCCTCGGAAACACCCGGACCGTGCCCCTGGAACCGTCGCCCGGGAACCCCCTTGCCGGAACGGCGGGGGCGGTCTTTGGCGTGGATCGGTCTCCGCCAGGGGCTTCCCTCGCCACCGGGGGGAGCACGCTCCCGGCCCGGAGCGTGAACCCTCCGGCCGGTTCAGCGTGGGGCTTCGCCGTCGAGGACGCCCTCAGTGGCATCGGACCCTCGCCGCTCCTCGCCAGTGTGCGCCGGTGGGGCCCCGATGACCCTCCCCAGGGGAGCTGCCTCTTTCCGGTGGGCGACGAAGCCTGCGCCCTCCTGGCCTCCGGGCTTCTCCGCCCGCTCCCCGACGACGCGGGCCCCGGGTACTTCCGGGTGCGGGCCAGAGGGGTGGACCGGGCCGGGAATCTCTCCACCCCCGTGGAGGCGTGGAGCCTTCGAGACCCCGTGCCCCCCCAGGTGGCCTCGTTCTTCCTCGTGGATCCTCCTGTGGGTGGGGCGGAGATCGGCGTGGCCATGGACGCCACCGACAACGTGGATCTTCACCGTGCGCGTCTCCTGGCCCGGGTGGGGGAGGTGGAGCCCGGGGTGGGAATCACGGTGCCCCTCCCTCGACCCGTGGTCGGGATCGGTGAACCCTTCAGCGGCGATCCGGTGCGGGAGGTGAGTCTGCAACTCCGCTTCGTTCACCTCCAGGGGCTTCAGCGAGCCGAATCCGGCACGGGGGGCGAGGACGCCGGCGGGGACCCGCTTGCCACCCGTCGCTTCCGGGCCCTGGTGGAGGATGCCGCCGGCAACCGAGGGCTTCGGGACCTGGAGCTTCCACCGGTGAATCCCGCGAACCTCCGGGGATTCGATGCCACCTACCGCGGGGCCGAAGGAGCCGTCCGGGACTGGAAGGTGGAGGCGGATGCTGCCGTGGTCTGTCGGCCCGCCGGGGGCGGGGCCTGCCCGGCCGGGAGCGCGGACTCCGTCCTCCTCACGGTACGGGGGCGGAGTTCGGGCCAGGCGGCCCCCATCCCCTTCGCCCGCGTGCACTTCTTCATCGACGGGCCTGACGCCCGCTGGATCGGGAGTTCCGACATGGTGGCGACCTCCGACACTGGAGGAGGGCAGGCCTGGAGCTGGACCTTCACCTGGGTACCGGAGGAAGGCGTGCCCCCCGGGGTCCTCCCCCTTCGGGCCATCGGGGTGGATGATCAGGGGAACGGGCTCCTGACCCGCTTCCCCGTGGTCGTGGAGCTCCAGGTCCCCGGGGCGTAGCCGTCCGCAGCGTCAGTCCAGAGAAACGACCGCCAGGAGGTCGTCCAGTTCCTCGTCCACCTGGGCCAGGAGCAGCTCCCGGGCCTCCAGGGGGAGGAAGGCGGCCTCGAAGCCCATGCGGGCCACGGCCGCCAGTTCGCCGGCGTCGAAGTCCAGGTGCCGGGCCGCCGCCCGGTACTCCTCGCACACGGTGGTCCCCGAGACCAGCCGGTTGTCGGTGCAGAGGGTGAGGAGGATCCCCTCGTCGAAGTAGCGCCGCACGGGGTGGACATCGAAGGAGGCGGCCACCCGGGTCTGGACATTGGACGTGAGGCAGATCTCCACCGGGATGTTCCGGTCCCGGACCCAGGCAAGGAGGGTCTCGTCCTCGTGGAGGCGCGTCCCGTGCCCGATGCGGGAAGCCCGGCCGTGAAGGAGGGCATCCCGGATGGAGTCGGCTCCCCAGGCCTCTCCGGCGTGCACGGTGGCCGGAAGGAGCCCCTCGGCGGCCACGGTGAAGGCCTCGGCATGGCGGTGGGCCGGATGCCCGGCCTCGGCGCCCGCCAGGTCGAAGGCCACCACGCCCCGATCCCGCCAGGCCACGGCCAGGCGAGCGATCTCCACCGAGGTGGAGGGCTCCATGTTGCGGATGCCGCAGAGGATCAGCCCGGCCTGGATGCCGGTGGCCTCGGTCCCCTGCCGCATCCCCTCGGCCGTGGCCTCAAGGACCGCCTCCATGGAGAGCCCGCTGCGGGTGTTCAGAATGGGGGAGTAGCGGATCTCCACCCACCGGACGTTCTCGGCGGCGTGATCCTCCACCAGTTCCCGGGTGACGCGAACCAGGGATTCCTCGGTCTGGAGCACCGAGAGGGTGGCCTCGAACCGGGAGAGGTAGGCCACCAGGTCGGTGGCGTCGTCGGCCCGCATGGCATCGGCCAGCGCTTCCGGCGTCGAGGCCGGGAGGCTGACCCCGGCCTCCTCCGCCAGCTCGAGCATGGTGGTCGGGCGCAGGCTGCCGTCCAGGTGGACGTGGAGTTCGGCTTTGGGAAGGGCCGCAATGAAGCGGTCGAGTTCGGTCATCAGGTCAGCATCCGGGAGGGTTCTCGAGGGAGCCGTATCCGCGTTCCACGTCCACCAGCGGGGCCTGGTACTCGCCGGAGAAGCAGGCGTTGCAGAAGGGGCCCGCGTCCTCCACGCATCCCAGCATCCCGTCCAGGGAAAGGTAGCCCAGGGAATCGACCCCGAGGATCTCGGCAATCTCTGCCACCGTGTGGCTCGAGCCGATGAGCTCTTCCCGGGACGGCATGTCGATGCCGTAGAAGCAGGGGTGGGTAACCGGGGGGGAGGCGATACGGAGATGGACCTCCCGGGCCCCGGCCTGCCGGAGGAACTTGACCAGCGAGGTGGAGGTCGTGCCCCGGACCAGCGAGTCGTCCACCACCACCACGCGACGGTCCTGCACCACCTCCCGCACCGGGTTGTACTTCATTCGGGCGCCGAAGTCGCGGTCGGCCTGGGAGGGCTTGATGAAGGTGCGCCCCACGTAGTGATTGCGGAGGAGGCCCAGCTCGTAGGGGATTCCACTGGCCTCCGCGTAGCCCAGCGCCGAGGAGTTGGCCGAGTCGGGCACGGCGATGACGCAGTCCGCCTCCACCGGGTGCTCCTCGGCCAGCTTGTGCCCGAAGAGCCGACGGGCCCGGTCCACGCTGGTCCCCCAGATGCGGGAATCGGGGCGGGCAAAGTAGACCAGCTCGAAGACGCAGGGGGCGGGGCGGGGGGCCGGCAGGAGGCTCCGGAGGGGCGTGATCTTCCCACCCTCGATGCGGAGGACCTCGCCGGGGCGGACATCCCGCACGAACTCGGCGTCGATGATGTCCAGGGCGCAGGTCTCCGAGGCCACCACGATGCCGCCCTCCTTCTGGCCCAGCACCAGGGGGCGGAACCCCCGGGCATCCACGGCAGCGTAGAGGGTGGTTCCAACGCTGATCACAAGCGAGAAGGCGCCCTCCAGGTGCGAGAGGGCGTCGTCCACCTGGGAATCCACGGATTCGTGCCGGGACCGGGCAATGAGGTGAACGATCACCTCCGAGTCGGAGGACGTCTGGAAGAGGGCGCCCTCCTCCACGAGGCGGTTTCGGAGCTCGTGGGCGTTGGTCAGGTTTCCATTGTGTGCGATGGCCAGGTCCCCCCGCGAATAGCGGACCACGATGGGCTGGGCATTCTGGATCCGGCTTCCTCCCGCCGTGGAGTAGCGGACGTGGCCCACCGAGGTGGAGCCCGGGATGGCATTCAGGTCGGCAGCGGTGAAGACGTCGGCCACAAGCCCGATTCCCTTCCGGACCCGGGCGGTCCCCTTCTCATCCACGGCGCAGATCCCGGCGGACTCCTGCCCTCGGTGCTGAAGGGCGTAGAGCCCGAGGAAGGAGAGTTCCGAGGCGTTCGGGATGCCCGAGACCCCGAAGACGCCGCATTCCTCGCGGGGAAGGGGATCCAGTTCCCAGGCGCCCATGTCCTGCGCCTGCCCGGGGAGGTCCCTGGCCGGTACCTGGTCAGGGGAGCCGATGGCGGGAGAGGCGACACCCGGAGAGGCATCACCCGGAGAGGTGATGCGGGAAGCGACGCCCGAGGGGGCGAGGGAAAGCACGGGGAGTTCCATCAGCCTTCGTCTCCGCCGCCGGAGCGGCTCATGAGCGAGGGGAGGGTACCGTAGTAGCGCTCCGCCACCCGGTGGATGTCGAGGGTCACCTGCCCCCGTGGGCTTCGTACCGAGAAGGAGCCGCCTGCGGGGCCGACCTCTCCGACGAAGCGGGCCGTCACGCCGTGATCCCGCGCCATGTCGAGGGCGCGGTCCACCTGCTCCGGGGCCACCGTCACCAGCACGCGGCCGTGGGTCTCGCCGAAGAAGAGGGCCACGGGGGCCAGCGCGTCATCGAGGCGCACGGAGACCCCCATGGGCGCCTCGGCACCCACGGCGCACTCCGCCAGTGCCGTGACCAGGCCGCCTTCGGCACAGTCGTGGGCGGATCGGGCGACCCCCTTCTGAATCAGTCCGAGGACGGCGTGCTGGAGCCGCCGTTCGGCAAGGAGGTCCACCACCGGGGGCTCCCCGGCCACGATCCCCTCCTTTCGGTAGAGGTACTCGGACCCCCCGATCTCCTCCCGGTTCTCGCCCAGGAGGAGGATGGCATCCCCTTCCGTGCGGAAGGCGTGAGTGGTGGCGTGGGCCTCCACATCGTGAAGTGTCCCCACCATCCCGATGACCGGGGTGGGATGGATGGCCACCCCGTCGGTCTCGTTGAAGAGGGAAACGTTCCCCCCCGTGACCGGGGTCTCGAAGAGCGCACAGGCCTCGGCCATCCCGAGCACCGCCTCCCGGAGCTGGAAGTAGATGTGGGGCTTGAGCGGGTTGCCGAAGTTCAGGTTGTTCGTGACGGCCGTGGGGACCGCTCCGCTGCACACCAGGTTCCGGGCGGCCTCGGCCACCGCGGCCTTGGCGCCCTCCCGGGGGTTCAACCAGCAGTAGCGCCCGTTGCAGTCCGTGGTGGCCGCGAGCCCGCGGCGGGATCCACGGAAGCGGATGACCCCCGCATCCCCCCCGGGCCGAACCACGGTGGAGGTTCGTACGGTGCTGTCGTACTGCTCGTAGAGCCAGCGCTTGGACGCCAGGTTCGGAGACCGGAGAAGCTCCATGAACTCCTCCGACAGATCTCCCTCGGGGGAAAGGAGATGGCTGAGGTCCACCGCACGGGCGGCCTTCACGTCATCCCCCTCGATTCCCTCCCGCTCGTAGGTGGGGCACCCGTCGGTGAGGGGGAGGGCCGGAATGGAGGCGACCAGGACCCCGTGCTCGTAGATCTGGAAGAGCCCATTGTCGGTGACCTCGCCCACGGGCTCGGCCTCCAGCTCCCACTTCTCCAGGATCTTCCGGACCTCGTCCTCGTGGCCCTGCTTCGCCACCACCAGCATCCGCTCCTGCGACTCGGAGAGGAGAATCTCGTAGGGGGTCATCCCCTCCTCCCGGACCGGGACCTGCGACATCTCCAGCGAGATCCCCGACCCGCCGCGGCCCGCCATCTCGGAGGCCGACGAGGTGAGCCCGGCGGCCCCCATGTCCTGGATGGCCACGATGTGCCCCGACCCGATGAGCTCGAGCGAGGCCTCCAGGAGGAGCTTCTCGGTGAAGGGATCTCCCACCTGCACCCGAGGGCGACTGGACGCGTCATCGTCGCCTGAGAGCTCCTCGGAGGCGAAGGTGGCCCCGTGGATCCCGTCCCGGCCGGTGCGCGCTCCCACGGCCATCATGGGGTTCCCCACCCCGGTGGCCTCGGCGGTGATCAGATCCTCCCGCCTCATGAGGCCGATGGCCATGGCGTTCACGATGGGGTTCCCCTCGTAGGCCCGGTCGAAGAAGACCTCGCCCCCGATGTTGGGAATGCCCACGCAGTTTCCGTAGTCCCCCACGCCCCGGACCACCCCGGCAAGGAGGTAGCGGTTGCGCGGCACGTCGAGGTCGCCGAACCGGAGGGAGTCCAGCACGGCTACCGGGCGGGCCCCCATGGTGAAGATGTCCCGAAGGATCCCCCCCACCCCGGTGGCGGCGCCCTGGTAGGGCTCCACCGCGGAAGGGTGGTTGTGGGACTCGATCTTGAACGCCACCGCGAGGCCGTCGCCCACGTCGATGACGCCGGCGTTCTCGCCCGGACCCTGGATGACCCAGGGTGCCTCGGTGGGAAGCAGGCGGAGCAGGCGCTTGGAGTTCTTGTATCCGCAGTGCTCCGACCACATGGCGGAGAAGATCCCGAGCTCGGTGAAGGTCGGGGTTCGCCCCAGGATGCCCAGAACCCGCTCGTACTCCTCGGGAGACAGGCCGTGGTCGGCCACGACTTCGGGGGTGATCTCCGGGTCCCCGGGGCGAGGGGCCGGCGTCGCGGTGACGGTGGAGGAAGAATCGGTCATGGGGTCTGCGTCAGGAGATGGAGGCGCCGGCCAGGGAAGCACCGGAAAGGTGGGCGCGGAGGGACTCGAAGAGCCCGAGGCCGTCGGTGGAGCCCAGGACGTCTTCCACGGCCCGCTCCGGATGAGGCATCATCCCCAGCACGTTGCGATGGGCGTTCAGGATCCCGGCAATGTGGTGGGCCGACCCGTTGGGATTGGCCTCCGGCGAGAGCTGGCCGTCGGAGGTGCAGTAGCGGAAAGGAATGCGGTCGTCGCCCTCGAGCTCGGCCAGTTCCTCCGGGGACGCGGTGTAGTTGCCGTCTCCGTGGGCGATGGGGATCCGAAGCACCTGGTTTCGGGCATACGCCGAGGTGAAGGGGGAGCGCGTCGTCTCGACCCGGAGGTGGACGTCGTGGCTCCGGAACCGGAGGGTTTCGTTCCGCAGGAGCGCCCCCGGGAGGAGGCCGCTCTCGCAGAGGACCTGGAAGCCGTTGCAGACGCCCAGAACCGGACCGCCCCCCGAGGCAAAGGCCTTCACGGCCTCCATCACCGGCGAGAGGTGGGCGATGGCACCGGGCCGCAGGTAGTCCCCGTAGGAGAATCCACCCGGGAGAAAGACCGCATCCACGCTTCCAAGGGTGCGGTCACGGTGCCAGCGGAACTCGGGTTCGAATCCCTCCAGGAGCTTGAAGGCCTGGTAGCCGTCGTAGTCGCAGTTGGAGCCGGGAAAGGTGATGACGGCGACCCTCATGCCTCCTCCAGCACGCCGACCACGGTGACCCGGAAGTCCTCGGTGACGGGATTGGCCAGGAGCTTCCTGCACATCTCCTCTCCCCGGGCCTGTGCATCCGCCTCGGAGGAGGCTTCCACATCCACCTCGAGGATCTTTCCGACCCGCACGTCGGCCACGCCGGCGTACCCCAGGTCGGTGAGGGCGTGGGCCACGGCCTTCCCCTGGGGATCCAGGAGGCCGGGGCGGGGCTTCACGTGCACTTCCAGGTGGTAACGCTTCAAAGGTCGTTCTCCGGCGGGGGGGATCGGTCGGGGGTCAGGTCGCGGTAGTCCAGCGTCCGGTGTTCTTCACCGGCATCGTCCTCGTCGGCCAGGTCCAGCAGGGGGTCGCTGTCGGGAAGTCGCTCCAGCAGCCCCATGACGAAGGTACGTCCGACACCCTGAAGGGTGTAGACCGCGAGGAAGGGAAAGATGAAGAGTTCGGGGATCACGAGGGCCGTGACGGCGGAGACCGCGAGGAACACGGTCATGAACCGCGCCTTCCGGCTGCCGAAACCCACCCGCGGCAGGATCTGATAGGGGACGTGGCTCACCATGAGGAGCGCCACGACAATGATCAGGACGCCCACGGTCTGCGCGGGCGGGAGTCCCCCGGTGATCTCCGCCACAGGGGGCGCGGTGAAAAACGGGTAGACGGTGGCCAGGATCATCCCGGCGGTGGGGGAGGGGAGTCCGTGGAACGACTTCTTGGCCTCGCCTCCCTGCTCCACGTTGAACCTGGCCAGGCGCACCACGGCGGCCGTCACGTAGACGAAGGACAGGATCCAGGCCCACGACTGGTCGGCAAAGAAGAGGTGGTAGAGGATGAAGGCCGGGGCCACCCCGAAGGAGATGGCATCCACCAGGGAGTCCAGCTCGGCCCCGAACCGGGAGCCGGTGCGGGTGAAGCGGGCGATCCGGCCATCCAGCATGTCGAGGATCGCGGCGAAGACGATGCACCATGCGGCCCACTGGAAGTCCCCCCGGGCCGCCGCCACCATGGCGAAGAGCCCGAAGAAGAGGTTCCCCAGGGTGAAGGCCGAGGGGAGGATGATGATCCCCCGCTGCAGGTTGGGACGCTTGAGGGGCCGGCTCCCCTGTCGGGGGCCCTGATCGGGGGAGGATGAAGGCATGGCGTCAGCTCTCGGTCCCGGGCACGGAATCGGGCCCGGAATCGGGCCCCGAACCGGGCCCGGATTCAGGCTGGAAGGCAGGGGGCTGGAAGGCGTCCAGGGGCGTTCCCGTGAGGCGCTGGAAGATCTCGAGGTAGCGCGCCGACGTGGCCTGGATCACCTCCGGCGGAAGGGCTGGAGGGGGCGGTGTCTTGTCCCAGTCCGGCCGGGCCTCGAGCCAGTCGCGCACCGGCTGCTTGTCGAGGGAGGGCGGGTTGGTGCCGGGGGTGTACCCCTCCTCCGGCCAGTACCGCGAGGAGTCGGGGGTCAGGACCTCATCGATGAGGAGGATGCGGCCCTGGGCGTCCTCGCCGAACTCGAACTTGGTGTCTGCCAGGAGGATGCCTCGTTGTCGGGCCGTGCGGCGTCCCAGGTGGTAGATCCCCAGCGAGAGCCGCCGAAGCTCCACCGCCCGGTCCGCCCCCAGGCGCTCCACCACGCCCCGGAAGGGGATGTTCTCGTCGTGGTCGCCGACATCGGCCTTGGTGGCGGGCGAGAAGATGGGAGGATCCAGGAGTTCGGCCTCCCGCAGGCCGGGAGGGAGCGGCTCCCCCGCCAGGGTTCCCGAGGTCCGGTATTCCTTCCAGGCCGAGCCCGAAAGGTAGCCCCGAACCACGCATTCCACCGGGAAAGGACGGGTCCGGCAGACGAGGAGGCTCCGCCGGGCCCAGCGCGGCCGAAGCTCAGGGTCGGCCAGGGCCGGCACCTGCGCGGCGATGACGTCGGGGTCGGCCGAGAGGACATGGTGCCGGAGGCCCACCACGCCGCCCTCGGGGCCGTAGGCGGCAGCGGCCTCCAGCCGGCTGGCCCACCAGGCGGTGAGCTGGGTCAGGACTTCGCCTTTGCGGGGAATGGCCTCGGCCATGACCACGTCGAAGGCCGAGACCCGGTCCGACGCCACCATGAGGAGCCGGTCCTCCCCGGCATCGTACATCTCCCGAACCTTTCCCCGGCTCACCAGCGGAAGGGGGAGGAGGTCCCCCGACGGAGGCTCGGAAACGGGGAGGTTGGCCGTGGGCGTGTCGGGCATGATCAGACCCGGACCTCGGGGGTTCCCAGCCGCTCCCGGGCCCCCTCCAGATGCTGGTCCAGAACCGGCATCACCCAGTCCCGCAGGAAGGCATCCACCTGCTCCGGCGCCCGCCCCACGAAGCGCCGGGGGTCCATGAGGGTCCGGATGCCGGCCTCGTCGATCCCGAAGGCGTCGTCGCCGGCGATTCGTTCCACCAGGTCCGCCTCCTCTCCTGCCTTCATGCGATCGGCAGCGGCGAAGGCATGGCGGCGGATCCGCTCGTGGAGCTCCTGGCGGTCGCCTCCCCGGGTCACGGCATGCATGAGGATGGTTTCGGTGGCCATGAAGGGAAGGTGCGTTTCCAGGTTTCTGGACACCACGGCAGGGTGCACCCGGAGGTCCGAGGCCACATTCTCGTAGAGAACGAGGGCTCCGTCCAGCGTCAGGTAGGTGTCGGGGATCGAGAGCCGCCGGTTGGCCGAGTCGTCCAGGGTCCGCTCCAGCCACTGGGTGGCCGCCGTGTTCGCCGGGTCCTGGAACAGGGTGATGGCGTGGCGTCCCAGGGCACACATCCGCTCGGCCCGCATGGGGTTCCGCTTGTAGGGCATGGCCGATGACCCGATCTGCTCTTCCTCGAAGGGCTCCTCCACCTCGCGGAGGTGGGCCAGGAGGCGGAGGTCGTTCCCGAAGCGGGAAACGGACGTCCCGATCCCCGCCAGGGTGCCGGCCAGCGCCGCATCCACCTTCCGGGGGTAGGTCTGGCCGCTGACCCCGTAGCTCCGGGGAAAGCCCATCTTTTCGCCCACCCGCCGGTCCAGCGCCTCCACCTTCGCGTGATCGCCGTCGAAGAGCTCGAGGAAGGAGGCCTGGGTCCCGGTGGTGCCCCGGACCCCACGGAACCGGAGGGTCTGGAGGCGGAACTCCACCTCCTCCAGGTCCAGGAGGAGGTCCTGGATCCAGAGCGTGGCCCGCTTCCCCACGGTGGTGGGCTGGGCCGGCTGGAAATGGGTGTACCCGAGGGTGGGGAGGTCGCGGTGCGTGCGTGCGAAGTCGGCCAGGGCGGCCACCGATCGGACCATGCGGTCCCGGAGGAGCTGAAGCGCCTCCCGGTGGAGAATCAGGTCGGTGTTGTCGCCGATGAAGGCGGAGGTGGCCCCCAGGTGGATGATCCCCCGGGCCGCCGGCGCCACGTCGCCGAAGAGGTGAACGTGGGCCATGACGTCGTGGCGGAACCGCCGTTCGTACTCCGCCGCCGCGTCCAGGTCCAGGTCGTCCAGCCGGCTCCGCATCTGCTCCAGTGCCTCCGCCGGAATGTCGAGCCCCAGCTCCTGCTGGGCTTCGGCCAGCGCGAGCCAGATCCGGCGCCAGGTCCCGAACCGGTGGGCGGGGGAGAAGATGCGCTGCATGTCACGGGAGGCATAGCGCTCCGACAGGGGATGGACATAGCGGTCGTGGGGGGAGTCAGTCACCGGCAGTTGGCCTTGGCTGGGGTAGGGTGGGCTGGGGGAAGGCAGGATGGGGCAGGATGGGCGGGGGGGAGGTGGACAGAACGCGGTGGGCGCGGAGGGGAATTGGGGGAGCCGGTCGGGCGCCAGAGCGCAGAGGCGTGCTTCACGGAGGCGCCCCTATCGCCCCATGACGAAATCGCGCCGCGACAGTCCACGGTTTCGCTCGACCCAGAGCGTGACCCGGGCTCCGGGCGGGATCTGGTCGAGGATGGCCGCCAGCTCCTCGGCACTGCTGACTCCCTGCTGTCCGATACCGACGATGACGTCGCCCTCCCGGAGCTGGAGAAGGTTGGTTCCCGACGGGTCCACCGCGCTCACGATGACGCCCGCCTCGGCCGCCACGCCCTGGGCATCCCGGATCGGGGGCGTGAGGGTCGCGACCTGGATGTCCCGAAGAATGGTGACCCGCTCAGCCCGGAGCACGGGGCTTTCCTCGGCCCGCAGGGCCAGCGGGGCGGATCGATCCTCGACCTCGAGGCGGACGGGGTCCCCGGCCTTCAGGTCCAGGAGCACGGCCTCGAAGTCCAGGGGGGTGGTGAGGCGCAGGTCATTGGCCCGAACGAGGCGGTCCCCGGCCCGAAGGCCGGCCCGCCCGGCGGGGGATTCGGCAGAGACCCTGGACACCCGCACCCCCCGGGTACGTCCGAACTCGTCCGCATCCACGGCCTCCACCTCCGCGCCCACCCAGGCACGGCGCACCGCTCCATGCTCAACCAGGTCGTCGGCAATCCGCAGGACCCGCTCGATGGGGATGGCGAAGCCGAGCCCTTCGCTCCCCCCGCTCCGGGAGAAGATGGAGGCGTTCATCCCCACCACTTCGCCCAGGGCGTTCACCAGGGGTCCGCCCGAGTTCCCGGGATTGATGGCGGCGTCGGTCTGGATCATCCCCAGGTAGAAGCCCCGTTCCTCGCGCCCGGGGACGATGTGGCGCCGAAGCGCCGAGACGACCCCCACGGTGACCGTGGGCTCGGGGTTCGAAATGAGATTCCCGAAGGGATTTCCGAAGGCGATCACCCATTCGCCGATCTGCAGGTCATCGGACCGTCCGAGGGGAGCCGGGCGCACGCCGTCGAGCCGGGCCCGAAGCACGGCCACGTCGGTGGCTTCGTCCGAGCCCACGAGTTCGGCCTCCACGTCGCGGCCGTCGGGGAAGGTCACGAGGATGCGCTCCGCCCCGCGGACCACGTGGTCATTGGTGAGGATGAGCCCCTGGTCGTCCACCACGAAGCCCGATCCCAGCCCCGGGACCCGGGCCGACTGGGTGCGTCCCCCTCCGAACATTCCGCCGAACCCCCCGAAGAAGTCGTCGAAGGGATCCCGCACCCGGACCTGCTGGGTCCGGATCACGTTCACCGAGACCACCGAGGGCGAGACCCGCTCGGCGGCCCGCACCACGGCCGTGGCCCGTTCCGCGGCCAGGTTCTGACCGGGGAGCGCTCCTCCGCCCCCCTGGACCCAGCGCTCCGATCCGGTTTCCGATCCGGCGCGAGCGCTCCCCAGCCGCGCTTCCAGAGGCCCCACGCGGCCCCCCGCGCCAGGGGCCCGCACGCCCGAGAGAGAGGCCTCCTCCGCCGACGTCCCGGTGGCCGCCAGCCCCGGAGGGGCCCCCTCCGTGGAGGCCAGGTCGCATCCGGCTACCGCGAGCCCCGCCAGGAGCGGAACCAGGAACACCCGTCCGGGACCGGAGAGTGTCCGAAGGGAGAGGCGCTGAGCCTGCCCCGGGCGGCGCTGGATCTGCCGGGAAGGGCGGAGGGACGGGGGGCGCATGGGGTCAGAGCTCCTTTCCAAGCCCCTTCCAGTCCTCCATGAACTGGGCGAGCCCCGAATCGGTGAGGGGATGGCGGAGCAGCGCGTAGAGCACCGAGGGGGGGAGCGTGGCGGCATCGGCCCCCGCGAGCATGGCCTCCAGGACGTGGCGCGGGTGGCGAAGGGATGCGGCCAGGATTTCCGTCTCGAACCCGTAGGTCTCGTAGACGTCCCGGATCTCGGAGATGATCTCCATGCCGTCGTGGCCCACGTCATCGAGACGGCCCACGAAGGGCGACACGAAGGTGGCCCCGGCCTTGGCCACCAGAAGGGCCTGCGCGGTGGAGAAGCAGAGGGTCAGATTGGTCCGGATCCCCTCCGATGACAGCGTGCGGCAGGCCCGGAGCCCGTCCTCCGTGATGGGGAGCTTGACGACGATGTTCTCGTGCAGCGCGGCCAGTTCCAGGCCCTGGGTGATCATGCCCCCCGCATCCAGTGCCACCACCTCGGCGGAAATGGGCCCGTCCACGATCTCGCAGATGGCAGCGAAGTGGGCCTTCGGGTCCCCGTCCCCCAGCGCCTTGGCCATGAGCGAAGGGTTGGTCGTGATCCCGTCGATGAGGCCCGCCGCGGCAGCCCTGCGGATCTCGTTCAGGTCAGCGGTATCCAGAAAGATCTTCATGAAGCAGTCTCGTGCCGGGGTGAAATCGAGGAGGGGATGGTGGGCAGGATCGAGGAGACGCGGGAGGGCTCGGACCCGGGACCGGGATCGCGGTCGGGGTGCTGGCCCCACGCTCCGTCCTCGTACTCCACCCTGGTCAGAAAGAGCCCCTGCGGGGGGGCCGGAGGCGAGGTCACGAGCGAACTCCCGGGGCCGTCAAGGAGGACCGCCATGTCGTCCATGGGTCGATCGCCCCGGGCCACCGCCATCATCGTCCCCACAAGGTACCGGACCATGTGATGAAGATAGCGGTTCGCCGTGATCTGGAAGCGCCACCCCAGCATCTCTCCGCCCCCACTCCGCCACGGCGTCCAGCCGGCTTCGATCACGTGGCATCGGTCCCCACGTTCCTCCTGACCGGTCCGGGCGAAGGCCCGCCAGGAGCGGTCCCCAGGGAGGAGGGCGGCCGCAGCGTGAAGGAGTTCCGCCCGGGGGGGACGGTCGTCGCAGGGCCAGCAGAACGGGCTGAGGAAGGGGGACCTTACCGGAAAGGCGGTTCCCACCTGGTAGCCGTACGTACGACGACGGGCATCGAACCGGGGGTGGAACGACGAGGGAACGCGACAGACCTCCTCGACCCAGATCGAAGGGGGAAGAAGGGCGTTCAGCGCCTTCCGAAGGTCCAGGGCCGTCCAATGCGGAGGGAGCTCCAGCGAGGCCACCTGCCCGGTGGCGTGAACCCCCCGGTCGGTGCGTCCCGATCCCGTGATCCGGATGCGCCGCCCTGCGGTGATCCGGGCCAGAACCCGTTCCAGCTCTCCCTGGACGGTTGGCGTGTTGGGCTGGAGCTGCCACCCGTGGAAGGGGCCGCCGTCGTAGTGGATCGTCAGCGCAAAACGCACGGATTCCGGACCGTTCACGGCAGAAAGCTACCCACCGGTCCGAAGGTGTCAACCTGCCTGAACCCCGTCTTCCACCGTTGACCTTCGGCGGCGCCGGGTGAGAGGTTGCGGAGTCAGACTCCCGTTCATGTTCCCCCGAACGACGCGTTCCGTGAGCCGAACCGAGCCCCCCATGTCCGACCTTTCGACCCTCATCGCCCGGATTACCACCGGCCGGGACCTCACCGAAGCCGAGGCCGAGGCCGCGTTCGACACCGTGATGGCCGGGGCCGCGACGCCGGTTCAGATGGCCGCCCTTCTGGTGGGACTCCGCATGAAGGGGCACGCCCCGGCCGAGGTGGCCGGCGGCGTACGTGCCCTCCGGTCCGCCATGCTCCCGGTGATGGACGCCCCGGCCCACGCCGAGGTCGATGCGCTGGCCCACGCCGAGGTCGGTGCGTCGGCCCACGCGGCAGGGGAACCCGCACCCCTGGTGGACACCTGCGGGACGGGCGGGGGGACCGTGACCACCTTCAACATCAGCACGGCCGCGGCCCTGGTGGCCGCCGCCGCGGGGGTCCGGGTCGCCAAGCACGGCAATCGCTCCTTCACCTCGAAGAGTGGGAGTGCCGACGTGCTGGAGGCCCTGGGGGTACGGATCCAGCTCACCCCCGAAGCCATGGGGCAGGTCCTGGCGGAGGCCGGGATCGTCTTCATGTTCGCCCCGCTCCTCCACCCGGCCATGCGGCACGTCGGTCCCGTGCGCCGGGAGCTCGGAATCCCCACGATCATGAACCTCCTGGGACCCCTGACCAACCCGGCCGGGGTCCGGCGCCAGGTCGTGGGGGTCTCCGATCCGGAGCTCCTCCCGCTCGTGGTGGGCGCGCTCCAGGCCCTGGGCCACGCCCATGCCCTGGTGGTCCACGGGGCCCCGGGGATCGACGAGCTGAGTCCGCTGGGACCGACCCGGATCGCCGAGCTTGAAGCGGGCGACATTCGATACCACGAGGTGACGCCCGAGGAACTGGGGCTCCCCCAGGCCACGGCGGAGGAGATCGCCGGCGGCTTTCCCGACGAGAATGCCCGGCGGATTCTCGAGGTGCTTGAGGGGAAGGACCGGGGGGGCGCCCGCACGGCGACCCTGATGAATGCCGCGGCGGCTCTTCGCGTGGCGGACCTGGTGCCGGACCTGGCCGCCGGGGTGATCCGTGCCGCCGAGGCCCTGGACTCCGGAGCGGCCCTGGACCGGCTCCAGCGTCTGCGGGCCGCGACCGAACGCTACGGCGCGTCCTGAGGGAAGGCGACGCGGGTCGCGGGGTTTTCGACAGCGCTGCAGCTCTCGACAGCGCCGCGGCTCTCAACGGCCTCGTTTCCTTCGCTGCCCTCGCTGCCCTCGCCCCCCGCACCCTTGACCGACGGTTCCACGGGCTCTCCTTCCACCTCTCCCCGAACCAGCGCCCGGAGCGTCCATGGGCCAGGGAAGGGGCGAGGCACGCGTCCTTCGGCCACCAGGAGCTTCCTGTGCTCGGGGTCGTCTCCGGAGGACCGGCCGCCGGCCAGGAAGGGGATTCTCATGACGAACTCCTTGAGGAGAGAGGTCCGGAGACCAGGGGACTCAGTACTTCCGGATCACACCGACCACGATGCCCTGGATCTGAACCTCGTCGGCCGGGAAATACATGGGCCGCATGGCGGCGTTGGCGGGCTGCAGGCGAATGCGGCCGTCGCCTTCGCGGTAGAGCTTCTTGACGGTGGCCGCCTCGCCTCCGATGAGGGCCACCACCATTTCGCCGTTCTCGGCGGTCGGCCGACTGTTGACGATGATGTAATCTCCGTCGCGGATCTGCTCCTCGATCATGGAGTCCCCCACCACCCGCAGTACGTAGTTCTCCCCGGCCTTTCGGAGCAGGTCCGGCGGCACCAGCACCGTTTCGCGATGCTCCACCGCCTCGATGGGGAGCCCCGCCGCCACCTCTCCGAGGAGGGGGAGTTCCACGGCGCCGGGCACCGCCTGCCCCTTCACCAGCTCGATGGATCGGCTCTCGTTGTATGCCTTCCGGATGTAGCCCTTTCGTTCCAGATTGCTCAGGTGCTCATGCACCGTGGCCAGGGACGAGTACCCGAAGGCGTCCGCAATCTCTTCGAAGCTCGGGGCGTACCCCTCCTTCTCGATGTAGGCGCCGATGTGATCCAGGATCTGTTTCTGCCGACGAGTCAGGGGCATGGGCCCTCCGGGAAGTGCGATCGGGGCGGAGCGACGGGGACGTCAGGCGGGCTTTCGAGACCCTGCTGCCACCCGGGGATCCTCCACCGGCGCCCCGGGTAGCCCGAACAGGACCCGAACCAAGGTACCCGAAGGTTGCCCGAAACGCAAGAAGAATCCATGCCTCCTTCTGCCCCCTCTTCCACCTCTCGTTCCCACGCCTCCCGCTCCGATGTGCTGACGCGCATCGTGGCGACCAAGCGGGAGGAGCTGGCGGCCCTGCGCCCCCTTGCCTCCGAACTGAGGGACCGGGCGGCCTCGGCTTCGCCTCCTCGCCCCTTCGCCGCCGCCCTCGCGGATCCGTCCCGGGTGTCGCTCATTGCCGAGGTAAAGCGCCGCTCCCCGGGCGCGGGTGACATCGACGTCTCCCTGGACCCTGTCCGCCTGGCCACCCGCTACGAAGCCGGGGGCGCCGCGGCCCTCTCCATCCTCACCGACGGGCCCTGGTTCGGGGGAAAGCTGGCCGACCTCGAGGCCGTCCGTTCCGCGGTCGATCTTCCCTGCCTTCGAAAGGACTTCACCCTGGACCCGCTGCACCTCCACGAGGCGAGGGCGCACGGGGCCGACGCGGTCCTGCTCATCGTTCGCATCCTCGGCGATCCCGCGCTGCGCGAATTGCGAGAGGAAGCCGAATCCCTGGGCATGGGTGTCCTGGTGGAGGCCCACGATGCCGAGGAAGTGGACCGGGCGCTGGCCTCCGGGGCCACCATCGTCGGGGTGAACAACCGTGACCTGGCGAGCTTCAGCACCTCGCTTGAGGTCACCTTCGGCCTTCTCGCCCGGATCCCCGACGCGGTGACGCTGGTCTCGGAGAGCGGGATCCGGACCCCGGACGACGTGGCGGCCCTCGCGGCTCGAGGGGTGGATGCGATCCTGGTGGGGGAAGCCCTGGTGCGCGCCGGCCGACCGGAGGCGGCGGCGGCGGGCCTCGCCGGCCACCGACCCGTGGGTCGGGGGCGAGGGGCGTGACGCTCTCCGGGGTCCCTTCGACGTCCCCTCCCGCCTCTCGGCCGGTGGCCATCAAGATCTGCGGCCTGACGCGCCCCGGGGATGCGGAGGCGGCGGCTGGACTGGGTGCCGACTGGGTCGGGGTGATCCTGGTCCCGGAGACACCTCGTGCCCGTTCGCCGGAGGAGGCCCGGTCCATCGGGGCCGCAGCCGGACGCCCGCTGGTGGTGGTGGTGGCGGGGGAAACACCGGAGGCCACGGCCGACATGGCCGAGCGGGCCGGAGCCGCAGCCATCCAGTTCCACGGGGACGCCTCCCCCGACGATCTGGCTCGACTCCGGGAACGGGGACCGTGGGAACTCTGGAAGGCGCTGCGGGTCCGAGCAGGGGACCGCATCCTGGACCAGGCCCGACGCTGGCACGGAGCTGCCGATCTGCTTCTGCTGGATGGATGGCATCCCACCCAGCTGGGAGGAACCGGCACGGTGTTTCCCTGGGAAGCGCTGGAGACCGTGCGCCCCGCATGGCCTCAAACCCTTGGACTGGGCGTGGCGGGCGGCCTGACCCCGGCCACGGTGGGGGAGGCGGTGCGCCGTCTCCGTCCGGACCTGGTGGACGTGAGTTCGGGTGTGGAGGCCCGCCCGGGCGAAAAGGACCTGGACAGGCTTCGCGCCTTCTTTTATGCGGTCCGCCCCCCGTCCGACCTTTTGCCCCGCTCCGGTTCGGGGCCTGTTTCCGACCCGTCTGCACCCTGATCACGACGTCCGAACTCCCACGAACGCGACACATCTTACGCGGCACCGCCCGAACTCTCTCCCTCCACCCCCTCGATCATGAATCCCACTTCCACTCCACCCGCTCCCGCGCTGGCCCAGGACCCGACCCGATTCGGGGCGTTCGGGGGCCGGTTCGTTCCCGAAACGCTGATTGCGGCGCTGGATGAGCTCGAGTCCGCCTACGCCGAGGCCCAGCGGGACCCGGAATTCCATGCCCGGTTCGAGGAACTCCTCCGGGACTTCGTCGGACGCCCGACTCCTCTCTACCGGGCCCGCCGGCTCGAGGCGGCCGTGGGCGCGGGCCCCATCTACCTCAAGCGCGAAGACCTGAACCACACCGGTGCGCACAAGATCAACAACACCATCGGGCAGGGTCTTCTGGCCCTGCGCATGGGGAAGCGCCGGATCATCGCCGAGACCGGAGCCGGGCAGCACGGAGTGGCCACGGCCACCGCCTGCGCCCTCTTCGACCTGGAATGCGTGGTCTACATGGGAGCCGAGGATGTGGAGCGGCAGGCCCTGAACGTCTTCCGGATGGAACTCATGGGGGCCGAGGTCCGGCCCGTGTCCTCGGGTACCCGTACCCTGAAGGACGCGACGAACGAGGCCATCCGGGACTGGGTTACCAACGTCGAGTCGACCCACTACATCATCGGGTCGGTGGTGGGGCCGGCTCCCTTCCCGCGCCTCGTCCGGGACTTCCAGTCGGTGATCGGGAAGGAGGCCCGGCGCCAGATGCTGGAGACCACGGGGCGCCTCCCCGGTTCGGTAGTGGCCTGCGTGGGGGGGGGCTCGAACGCCATGGGCATCTTCCATCCCTTCGTCGGTGACGACGGGGTGCGGCTCATCGGCGTGGAGGCGGCCGGAGAGGGGGTGGAGACCGGCCGGCACTCGGCCTCGCTTTCCGCGGGCCAGCCCGGTATCCTGCATGGGGCGCTTTCGTACCTCCTGCAGGATGACGACGGGCAGGTGGCTCCGGCTCACTCCGTTTCTGCCGGGCTGGACTACCCCGGGGTGGGTCCCGAGCATTCCTACCTGAAGGACGCGGGACGCGCCGAGTACGTGGCCATCGGGGATGACGCGGCTCTCTCCGCCTTCCACCGCCTGTCGGAACTGGAGGGCATCATTCCCGCGCTGGAGACGGCGCACGCCATTGCGTACCTTCTGGAGCATGGCCGGGAACTGGCCGAGGATGGCCCCATTCTTCTCTGCCTGAGCGGCCGGGGGGACAAGGACGTGGCGCATGTGGCCCGCCTCGAGGGGCGCGGGTCCATCCTGTAGGGTCGCGGTGGCACGCCACGGGGTCCCGGTATCACGACACGACGAACGATCGACGAGAGGCAAGGCTTGGCGCTGAATCCAGAGGCACCGTCTGCCGGAATCCCCGGAGGCCCGATCGGCCGTACGGGCGAGCTTGACGTGCCCGTATGGGAAGATTCGGAGGTCCTCCCCCTGGGGGAGGTTCGCGAGCTCTTTCTCGTTCTCGGAAAGGCACTGCGGGCCTACCAGCTCTACGATCGCCGGAACCCGGTGTACCGGAAGTTCCTGGGCGATCTCCGGGAGGCCTTCCGGGCGGTCTGGGCGACCCAGTCGGGGCTCCACCTCGTGGTGGAGGAGAATCGCATCACCTGGAAGGGCGAGGAGGTGTACCGGAACGCACAGCGCTCCGACTCCCTGGCCTTTCTCCTCTACCGGGACGGGGTGCGCGAATTCACCCCCCTGGCCGGAATCGAGGAGGAGGAGATGGAAGGGCTCCTCGACGTGCTCCACAAGGCGAAGCATGCCCGGGAGGACGCCGACGACCTGGTGACCCTTCTCTGGGACCTGGATTCCCAGTTCCTCCGCTACGAGGTCGTGGACCTCCTGGCCGGCATCGAGATCCCCGAGGCAGGCCAGGGGGAGCTGGAACGTCCGCTGGACATTCTGCGGTCCGAGGGCTTCACCCTTCTCGACGCGGCGGCGCCCGCGGAGCCCGCGGAGCCCGCGGATCCCGGCGACGAGGCGTCGGGAGCCCAGGCTGAGCCCGCCGCCTCACCCGAGGGCACCGTCCGGCTGGAGGACTTCAATCCCACGCTCCATGCCCTCGAGCCGGAGGACCGGGAGTACGTGGCCCAGCTCATTCGGGGAGAGGAGGAACGGGATCTTCGCATCGACGTCCTGAGCGCCCTTTTCGACCGCTTCGAGGAGGGGGCCCGGCCGGATCGCCAGCGGGAGATCGCCGGGATTCTCGGACAGCTTCTCCCCAACCTCCTGAGCAGGGGGTGGATGCGGGAGGTGGGGTTCATGCTCGGAGAACTGGAGGAGATTCGCCGGCGAGGGGTCATGGATCCGGAGGCGGAGGTCCAGGTGGACGAGGTGCTGGCCACGCTGGCCACCCCCGAATCGGTGGCCGAACTGGTCCGGGCCATGGAGGACGGCACCCTGACCAGCTCGTCCGAGGAACTGGCCACCTTCCTTCGCCATCTCCGGTCCTCGGCGCTGGCCCCCCTTCTTGCTGCCGTGGAAACCACGCCGCATCCCCAGATCCGCCGCCGTCTCAAGGACGCGATCCGGGAGATCGCCGCCTCCAGCCCCGAGGGTGTCTTCCAGCTCCTCCAGTCCTCCGACGTCCTGGTGGTGTCCGGGGCCGTTCGGCTGGTGGGGACGCTGGGACTCCCCCAGGCCACGCAGGCGCTGGCGACCCTGCTCAGGACCGCCCCGCTCCCCGTACGTCGTGCCGTGGTGGAGACGGCCATCGAACTCCCCTCCCCCGCGCTGGCCGAGGCCCTGGCAAAGAGTCTCTTTCACGAAGACCGTGAACTGCGGATCGGAGCCGCCCGGGCGCTGGCCCTCACCGGTCACGCTCCGTCTGCCGCTCCCCTGGAGGAGATCCTGAAGAGTTCCGAGTTCCGGGAGGTGGACGTGGCCGAGCGGCTCGCCTTCTTCAGCGCCTACGGGCGACTGGCCGGCGAACGCGCCGTCCCTCTCCTGGACCGGATGCTGAACGGGAAGGGCCTTTTCGGCTTCAGGGAGATGCCCGACAATCGGGCCGGCGCCGCCCGAGGACTGGGCGTTGTGGGGACCGCGTCGGCCGTTGCCGCCCTCCGCAAGGCCGAGCGGGATGCGGATGCCCTGGTCCGAAGCTCGGTGAGCCGGGCCCTCCAGG
>Ga0114946_10000471_pt1 | contig 27203 bp, 25 predicted proteins | sample WalLakDeSediment_FD_88676 | JGI IMG/M metagenome (GOLD analysis project Ga0114946, IMG submission 88676) | Lake sediment microbial communities from Walker lake, Nevada to study Microbial Dark Matter (Phase II) - Walker Lake 11/02/13 Deep Sediment | ecosystem: Environmental > Aquatic >... | reverse complement strand
CTTTATGTACTGATGTATAATATCTCCCCCTATTTCACCGATGTACTGCCTTTTGCCAAAATGTTGGGGGCAAGTGCCGGAGTGTATGCAGTGGTGGTAGGAGCCGCTACCTTGGCCCCCAATACTACTTTCCATTTGATCTTATTGGGTCCTGTCAAAATAAAGTATATCGCTATTTTCTATGTCATCATCGCCTTTGTGAATTCTGCAGGCAGTAATGCCGGTGGGGAGCTAGCGCATTTAGGTGGAGCCGCTTTGGGTTATTTTTACATCATGCAACTCAAAAAAGGGAATGATTGGGGTAGACCTGTTCAGGCAATAGGCCAATTTTTTGAGAGAATTTTTGCAAAAAAACCTACCGTCAGGGTTTCATACAGAAAGAAAAAAACCTTTACATCCGCTGAAGGTTTTTCTGCCTCAGGAAGCAGCGTCAAACCACCTGCTCCGGTTGGAAATGCACCGTCCCAGGAGGAAATTGACCAAATTCTGGATAAGATCGCCGAAAAGGGATATGATGGTTTGACCAAAGAAGAGAAAAGGAAACTTTTTGAATTCAGCAAGAAATAAGCTTTAATTCCCCAAGACAAAAACCAATCCTACCCGTAAAACAGGTTGACGGGTATTTTGGCTTTGAACTTTGAATTCGGTATTCACACCCCAAGTATCTGCAATCCGAAGGTAAGCACCAACTCCAAAATTACCCCCTGGTCTGCTTACCGTTTCACCTGCGAAACCGGGTTGGGTGTTGATCCAATAGTTGCTGTAGCCTCCCATTACATACAATTGCGAAGTGCCTTCGGTCAGATAATACCGCAGATCCATATTCAGGTTGGAATTTCTTCCAACAGGTGGAAACCAATATGTGAAATTGGGAGCCAGGGAAAATTTATCGACAAAGAAATATTCTACCCCTCCATGCACCCCAAAATAAGCAATGGAAAGCTTATAATCCCCTCCCAATTGCAACCTGACATCTCCCTGCTCCTGTGCATACGTAAAAGAGAGGGCAAATAGTGCAACAAAAACTAAGATTAACTTTTTCATGTTTTGAATTTAATTTAAATTAAAAAAACAGGCTTAATTTTTATGAAAGCTGGGCAACCTCATTCTTGTTTGCCAGTTGACCGCACGCGGCATCAATATCCTGACCCCTGGATTTTCGGACTTTGGCTATAATTCCGTTTTGTTCCAAAATCCGCACATACATCTCCACCGATTCCTTGGATGCCTGACGGAATTCACCTTCATCGATGGGATTATATTGGATGATATTGACTTTGGAAGGGATGATTTTACAGAATTTAGCCAGTGCCCTTGCATGTTCCTCATTATCGTTGATGCCTTCCCAAATCACATATTCATAGGTGACTTTACGTTTTGTCTTTTGGTACCAATACTTCAAAGCTTCCGCAAGGTCTTCCAAAGGATTGACCTCATTGATGGGCATCAAACGGCTGCGGGTTTCATTGATGGCAGAATGCAGGGAAACGGCAAGGTTGAACCTGACCCCATCGTCTGCCATTTTTTTGATCATCTTTGGAATGCCCACTGTCGATAAGGTAATCCTCCTGGGGGCCATACCCAATCCATCAGGAGAGGTGATTTTGTCAATGGCATCAATGACATTGTTGTAATTCAATAAGGGTTCACCCATGCCCATAAACACAATATTGGTCAGTGGACGGTTGAAATAGGTTTCTGCTTCCTCCTTGATGGCCACCACCTGATCATAGATTTCATCGGGATTCAGGTTCCGCATGCGCTTAAGCCTTGCCGTAGCACAAAAATTACAGTCCAGGCTGCAACCTACTTGGGAGGAAACACATGCTGTGATTCTTTTGGTAGTGGGAATCAGGACAGATTCCACGATTTTATCATCGAAAAGCTTTACGGCATTTTTGATGGTACCGTCCGTAGAATGTTGCATCAGGTCCACATGGATATGGTTGATGGTGAAATTTTCCTTGAGCATTTCCCTGGTTTCCTTGGAGATATTGCTCATCTCATCAAAATTTTTGAGAGACTTGTTCCACAGCCATTCATAAACCTGCTTGGCCCTGAACTTTTTGTCCCCCTTGGAAATAAAAAATTCCTCCAATTGCTCCAATGAGAACTTCCTGATATCCTTTTTCGCGGTACTGTCCATGTTGCAAAGGTAAGAAATAGATAAAGAAATTATTTGAAACTGCCAAATGAACACTTCAGTAACAAGATTAGGTTCAATATGAGGAAAACAAACCTATTTTTTCTTTAGGCTAAAAAAGATCATAAATATAATATTTCCAGATTTTTACAAATTAAAGCCTATTTTTGATTTAATGGAAATCAAAAAAAATCTCCTTCAAAAAATGACCATGGAGTCCTCAGACTGGGTAAAAACGGGAGACCAACGGCATATCTTTCTGCAGTGCTATACCATGATGAGCCAAAATATGTTTTATGCCATTGAAGAAAAACAGTTTTCCGATCCACTTTGGGTATCCACCCTGCTGGTCAGATTTGCAGATTATTACTTCGATGCCCTTGACCTCTATCAATCAAATCACCCCAAAGTTCCCCTTGTCTGGAAGCAAGCCCATGATGCTGCCAAAAAACCCGAAACCCACGTATTGCAAAACCTGCTATTGGGAGTAAATGCCCATATCAACTATGACCTTCCTTTGGCGCTATATGACTGCATGGAACTTGAATGGCTGAATTCACCTCTGAATAAAAAAAGAATAAGAAAACATGACCATGACCTGGTCAACCAGGTAATTTCCTCCTCAATAGATGATGTTCAAGACAGTATAATCAAACCCATGTCTCCAACTTTGGCGGCCTTAGACATACTTATGGGACGAATGGATGAATGGATGCTATCAAAAATGATTATTTCATGGAGGACCGGTGTTTGGAAAGTTTCCCAGCTTCTCCTGGAAGCTCCAACTCCGGAGAAACGTGAAGAAATCAGACAAAAACAGGAAGTAAAAGTTCTGAAAAGAGGGGAACAGTTGATCAGCCTTTTTTGAAAAAACAGCAATAGCAACAAAACACCAAAATTTTTATTAGCCCAAACTCTTTTCCAATGCAACCAAAATATCCCTGATCTCCACAATACTCTCCCACTCCCTATCCTTATCCCCATGCTCTATACCCACATGGCCATGGTATCCATGTGACAGAACAATCTTCATCATGCGTTCATAATCCAAAGGGGATTGATTTCCGTAGTCGTCAAAGGCAGTAGGTTTTAAACTGACACCCTTGGCCATTGGCATCAATTCATCCACTCCCCTGTAAGAATCATAGGACACATTCCTGTTCTCATCTCTGAAAATCCTGAAATTCCCAAAATCAGGCAAGCTCCCCGCTCTAGGATGATCTGTTTGTTTCAACATACCCACCAACCACTTCGCATCGCTGGAATACCCTCCATGGTTCTCGATGATGACATTGATGCCAAAATCATCAGCAAATTCACAGAGCGGATGCATCCCGTCCGAACAAAGCTTCATAGCTTCTGCTGCCATCTGAGGATCCGTTGACCAGGGGATTTCAGTGTAAGCATTGATCCTAATGGAATGACAGCCCAGAAATTTGGCTGCTTCTACCCATTTTTTGTGGTTTTCAACGGTCTGTAGGCGGTCAGTAGCTGTCTTGGCCCCCAAGATTCCCTCTCGGTCACACATGATCAAAACCTGTGTGATGCCCTCATTTTGACAACGGGTATTCATTTCCTTCAGGTAATTTTTATCTGTGGCCTTGTCCATGAAAAACTGATTGACGTATTCCACTGCATCGATACCATGTTGTTTGGTAACCAAAGGAAAATCCAAATGATCAAGTTGGCCGGAAAATATCAAGCGGTTGACAGACCATTCGGCAAGCGATATTTTAAACAATAGATCTTGTTTTTTCATGGGGTGTGCCATTTGGGGCATACCCAAACCCAGCGCTGCAGTAGCCAACCCGGCTCTTTTAAGAAAGTTTCTTCTTTGGTTCATATCAGAGTGGAACTTGTTTATTTCAATCCATCAATTTTTTCTGAGCAACTGACAGGAATCCTTTGATCTTCAATTCATCATAGGATTATCTCGTATTCCAAGAAAGTAGCACAACTTTAAGTCAAGGTCAATTTCGTGAAAAAGAATAGAAAACCATCACCATTTTATTTAAATTGGCTTATTCTTATATTTAAAAGGTAAGGAAAATTGAAAAGGCCCAAATCATTTATTCTTTCACTTCTATATTTTATCAAGCGTTTTTATTCCATCGTCAAATTCAAATTAGGCATCAAAACAGGGCTAATCCGCTCCATTATGATCATGCCTTATAAAGGGTTTGGCAACGAAAGGGAGATATACTTTGTGGTGAGGGTAATCCGGGACAGAAAAATCGGACTTTCCAATGAAAATTGGCATTTTCAAATTTCTCTAATTAGAACCACTCAAAGTTTTTACAATTACTTTTTAGCTCTCCCGATTCAACATACCGAAAGCCTTCCCACTCCCAATTCTCAGCTTAATTGGTCCCGGAATTTGGGAATTTAAGTCTCTACTTGCTCTTTTCTGTTTTTCACGCCAAACAAAGGCCTTATCCATTTCCATCTCCTGATACCAAATTCATAGATGATCCAGGAAATCCCGAATGTCCCCACAACCATCAACGAAAATTTTGGCCAAAATCCCCAAGTCAAATGCATCAGGTAATAGCCAATGGCAATCGTAATGGACTGATGAAGAATATAAAAGGGATAGACAGCTTCGTTGGCATAGGTAAGGGATTTACTTGGCCTATTGAGGTAAGCTGCAGTGTATCCAAACAATGCCAATATCCAGGCCCAAAGATTGATAACTTTAAACCATGCTTCAATAAAATGGATGAGGGTGGAATCAGCGTATAAAATCCGCAAACCAATCATCAGGGTAAATCCTACCAATCCCATATAAAAGTATTTCCTTCGGTTTTCCATAACTGTTTTCCAAAAGACATCTTTTACCGAAATCAACAGAAACCCATAAAAAAACAAGGTAATGTAGTTGACCACATTGAACCAATCTCCCCAAAGCGCATGTGTGGAAGGAAAGAAAGGTTCAACTAAGGATTCCCAGATATAAAGCGGAATAATCAGCCAAAACAATCCAAAAGTCTTGCTGGCCAAAACCCTCATTTTTCGGAGTATCCAGGTGTTGGGGTTTTGCCTGAGATAAAGAAATACTGGGATCAGGACCAAAGAAAACAAAAGCAGGTAAGGCAAAAACCACAGGTGGTGCCAGGAAAAATTCCCTTCAGGATAAACCCCTATAAAGGCCTTTGACGGCCAAAAATCGAAATAGCCACCTGAGAACTGTCCTTTATCCAAACGTTCAAAGTAAACCTGAGGAGGAACTATCAGTACGATGCCAATTACCAAGGGAAGCAATAAACGCTGTATCCTTTCCTTGGCAAACTGCCCTCCACTCCTTTTAGCTAAGGCATAAAAGGTTCCCATTCCGGAAATCACAAAAAGTATGGGCAATCTCCATTGATTCACAAACAACATGGGCCAACGGATTTCAGGATAGATGATGTCATTTTTGATGTGAAATCCCCAAGGGACAAAAAACATCCCTACGTGGAATAGGATCAGTAACCCAAATACGATCACTCTAAGCCAGTCTAAGTCGTGTCTTCGCATTATTTCTGATTTAATTTTGTCCAAAAGTAGGTGTTAAAGGCTCGAAAAAATAATTGAAGCCCATACTCATTGCAAATATCACTATAGCAAGGAGCAAAAGATTCTTTCCCTTGAAATAATAGGGGTAAGGCTGTCTTAGAAACTCATGGACATTTTTGGACATGGATTTACTGGGTTTGAAGAATAAAATTAATTAATCTCCAACTCCCAACCATTCAAAAACACATTGTTTAATTCAAGAGGTCAAAGAATTTTTTGAAGTCTTGGATGATGATTTTTTTATTTTCTTTTCTCAATTGGTCATTTTGATTCATAGTGATGATGTAACCCTCATCCATATTGAAAAAATCCATTGCCTCCACCAAACCTTCCACTTCTCTATCCCTATTGTCAGGATGCAATTCTTCGGTAACCTGAATCAGCCATTTACAAGCAGCCCCATCAAAAACCACAAAATCACACTCCTTCCGATCTCTATAATAAAACAGTTTCTGGTACTTTTTTCTCAAATTAAGGTAAACCAGATTTTCCAAGAGCCTTCCACTATCCTTTGTAAAACTTAATGAATTGGATTTGGCAAATCCGTTATCAATGCAATAAACCTTTTTGGGATTCTTGGATACACTTTTTGATGACCAACTGAACCGGGGAAGAAAAAAAAGTAAATAGGCATCCTCCATCCAAGACAGATAATCCGATACAGTGGTCGGAGAACCAACATTAAAGGTATTTCGGATACCATTGAAACTTACCTCTTTTCCAATATTGGATATCAAATAAAGAGCAATATCCATCAGCACATGGGTATTTTTTATCCCATACCTGACGGCTATATCCCTGTACAGGATATCTTTCAGCAACATTTGGAGTATTTCAGGATTTTGGTCTCTTAGGAATTCAGGAAATCCACCCTTGACTACATATTCCTTAAAATTTTCCTGATTATGACTGAAGCCCAAAAAGTTGAGGTACTCCTGATATGAAAAGGGGAATACTTCATGACTGAGATATCTACCAGTCAATCTTGTTCCCATTTCCCGACTGAGAAGAGAAGCGTTAGAACCTGTAACAAATACCTTTTCACCTCTTTCGTGGAGTTGTCTCACAAAAACCTCCCAACCCTTCACATTCTGTATTTCATCAAAAAAACAGGCTTCAACATCCTCTCCCATGATACCATCCAACTTAGAAAAGTCCCCTACTTCAAAACCAAATACCCTTGAATCTTCAAAATTGAAATAGGCGACTTTTTCATAATATTGTTGGACTATCTGTCGCATTAAAGTGCTTTTCCCGCACCTTCTTATTCCTGTAATTACTTCTACATGAGTGGAGGATGGTCTGAAAATCCCCAACATTTCCCTTTGGATAAAACCAAAATCCCTGTCCAAGACACGTTTCTGACTATAAAATGCTGCTTGTATATCTTCTTTGAATACCATAATCAGGAAATCAATATCACAAAGATAAAGTTTATTTTATAAAAGTAAGAAAATTTACTTTTATAAAATAAACTAGTTTATGTTTGTAACGTAAATTATTTACTATGCTTGGACAATATTCAGGAAGATTAGTCATGGAATGACTCAACAATGAATTCCTGAATCCTAATAAAGCACTCAAAGTCATGCCATGACTTTCCTTAAATCAAAAGTTCAGCCCCTTTTTCAAAATCACATGGGATAATTTTTTAAATTGGATCTTTTCCCATATCAGGTTGATCAAAACTTACTATGAATACAGAAAATACAGTAGACAAATACGAAGGGATTATCGTACCCATGGTCACGCCTTTGCACTCTAATGGGGAATTGGATAAAAAGGGAACAGAAAGACTGATCAATCACCTGATACATGGGAGGGTTCATGGGATTTTCATTCTGGGTACCACAGGAGAAGCATCCAGTCTGAAACCTACTTTGACCAAAGAATTGATTGAGCTCTCCTGCAAAGAAGCCAAAGGTAGAACCAAGATGTTGGTTGGAATCAGCCATACTTCTACTGATGTCAGTTTGAAATCGGCACAGATAGCCAAAGAAAGCGGGGCTGATGCTGTAGTAGCACTTACACCTTACTTTTTTTACTTGGATCAGGAAGAACTGGAACAGTATTACCTCCATTTGGCTGATCATAGCCCCTTGCCTGTTTTCATATACAACTTTCCCAGGATGACAAAATTAAACCTGGAACCTGAAACTGCCGAAAAACTGGCTTTACATCCCAATATCGTAGGGATTAAAGACAGTTCAGGTAATGGGGTCTATCTTCAGAAATTATTATCCATCAAGAAGAGGAGGCCGGAATTTTCCATTCTTACCGGACCGGAAGAAATACTTGCCCAATCCGTAATAGCAGGGGCAGATGGAGGAGTAACAGGAGGTGCCAATATTTTTCCTGATCTCTATGTGAACATGTTTGAAGCAGCAAAAAAAAAGGACTGGGATCTGATAGGTAAAATTCATGATATTTTTATGGAAATCTCTAAAAATATCTATGGAGTCAGTCCTAAAAACTCCGCCTATTTCTGTGGGGTAAAAGAGAGCCTTTATCACCTGGGTATATGTGAACCCCATCTGGCTGCTCCTATGATAGGCATTGACGGAAAATCCAAGGAACTCATTTATAGTCATCTTGAGGGAATCATTTCAAAAATAAAAAAACTGAAATCATAAATCTCTGTCATGTCGCTATCCATCATTGACCTGGGTATTTTTTTGGTTTATATGGCAGGAATCGTTGGCTTTGGGATTTCATATTATTTTAAAAAGAGAACAAGTACGGATTATGTCACCGGTGGGGGAAGGTTACCTGCTTGGGCCTTAGGTATGTCCATATTCGCCACCTATGTCAGTAGCATCAGTTTCTTGGCCTTACCTGGAAATGCCTATCAATCCAATTGGAACGCCTTCGTATTCAGCCTATCCATTCCATTCGCAACCCTGATAGCAGTTAATTTTTTCGTCCCCTTATACAGGAAAATCCAAAGCCCTTCTGCCTATGCTTATTTGGAAAACCGCTTTGGTCTATGGGCCCGAATTTATGCTTCCTTTTGTTATTTATTAACCCAAATGGCCAGAATGGGAGCCATTATGTATCTTTTGGCTTTACCCATGCATGCCCTTTTTGGTTGGAGTATATCAACCATCATAGTTTTTACCGGGTTGGGTGTTATGGTTTATGCCATGCTAGGAGGGATAGAAGCAGTTGTATGGACTGATGCCATTCAGGCAATTATTTTAATCACAGGTGCTGTTGGATGTTTAATTCTGATCCTTTGGAAGATGCCTGAAGGATTAGAACAGGTTTTGGCGATAGCAATAAGGGATGAAAAGCTTTCTCTGGGCAGTTTTTCATTCGATTGGAAAGAGAGTACATTTTGGATGGTATTGCTTTATGGTTTGTTCATCAATCTTCAAAACTTCGGTGTGGACCAAAGCTATATCCAACGGTATGTAGGAGCCAGATCGGAGAAAGATGCTAAAAAATCCACTTGGCTGGGCAGCTTGCTCTATATTCCGGTATCCCTGCTTTTTTTCATGATAGGCACTGCTTTATATGCCTATTATCAGATTAATCCGCAACTCCTGCCTTTGGAACTTTCAGGACTTGACCAATCTGATAAAATATTTCCGTACTTTATTGTCTCTTCATTACCCAAAGGTTTGACAGGATTGATGATTGCTTCCATTTTTGCCGCTGGCATGAGCACCTTATCCACTAGCATCAACAGTTCGGCAACGGTGATTTTGGAAGATCACTTTAAAAAATACATTACGCCCAATCTTCCAAAAAAATCAGAGATGAACATCCTTTATGGCGCTTCATTTACCATGGGCCTTATCAGCATAGGAGTTGCCCTGGCGTTTAATGGGGTACAAAGTGCTTTAGATGCCTGGTGGGCTTTGGCATCGATATTCAGTGGAGGGATTTTAGGGTTATTCCTTTTGGGATTCCTTACCAAGATCAGAAGTAATATTCCACCGCTTATTGGGGTATTGACAGGCTTGTTGGTAATCGCATGGGTCAGCCTGAGCGATATGCTTTCTTCTTATGGTTTCCCTAAACTAGCCGTCCATAAAAACTTAGCCATTGTATTGGGAACAACGGCAATTTTCCTTGTTGGTTTTTTTGTAGGCGCCTTTATAAAATCTTTAAAAAAATATTAATCCTTCTTCATCAGCAATGGGCTTTCAGGAAAGCTGTCAATAACATTGCCCTCTCCATCTATGGATATCAAACTGAATTCCCTGCCTTCCAGGGTCAAAACTGTAAAAGCCCTGGTTTTTTGCGCTTTCTTCAAATACCAGGTATCAAATACGCTGTGAATATCCCTGGGATCAACTCCCCAGGCACCGTCCCCCACATACACAATGCCCGATTGGTCGAGTTGCATGTTTTTTATAGGATAGGTCCTTTTGTAGGCATGGTCATGATTTTCAAAAGCAATTCTTACACCGTTCGCTTCAAAGATAGGAGGCCAATTTTCCCTGACCAAAGACTGGGTAAAGCCTTCATAATCCCTGACCGAAGGATAAGCAGGAACATGATAAATAGGTATTTTATGAAGTACATCTTTCCTTTCCGCGAGTGTCTTTTCCAACCATCTGGTCTGTTCACCCAAAACCGGATTGGAGTGTTCCGTATCCAATATGATCAAGCTCAGATAATCTCCAATGTCCAGCACATTGTATCCGGGTTGGCCTGGAAAGGCAAACAAACTGTAAAAGTAAGGTGCCAACCTGTAACGGAATTCATTGGTTTGCTCATAGCCTTCATGCATGTTGTAATATCCACCGACCACCTCATGGTTACCAATCGCTACAATACAGGGAAGTATCCTATTGTCCCTGGTCACCAAGGTTTTAGAATATGCATCAAACCAATCATATATTCTTTGAACATTTTGAGCCAAACCGTTTTCATAAGCCATATCTCCGCCGATGATCACAAAATCCGGGTCATAGGAGGCAGCAATTTTATTAGTGGCCTCCAACCATCCCTTTTGATGCATGGCATCACCCCCAATGGCAATTTTAAGGGAACTTTCATTCAATGTCGCAGGCAAAGTTCTGAAAAAATAAATACTGTCCAATCCGCTAAATTGAATTTCATAGGCCGTCTCAGCCTCCAGTCCCTCAATACCCACCCGGTGCACCAATCTTTGGGAAAATGGATAAGGCAAGACTGTACTTTCAAATTCCAGCCATTTTTCAGATCCCTTTTTTCTGAATTTGAGGTTTTCAAATTCCATTTCATTGGAATGCCAATCAATAGTTATGGTACTGGTAGGATCATCAGTCCAGGTCAGGTAAAAGGCATAGGGAGAATTTTGCCCGTAAAGCAAATTGGAAAAAATGCTACTGACAAATACCAAGAAGTAAACTTTGATCTTCATATTCTGGATTTTTAAAATGAAATGGATACTATGGACAAAGTTAAATTCCCTTATCGAGTGACAAAGAATTGGGGGACCTAATCTTTCATCCTGTTCTTCAAAGCCAAATATACCCCATTTGTCCAACCAAAACCATCCTGAACAGGGTATTCTCCTCCTCCTGCCTCCAAACTCAGGTCCTCTACATTGTATTTTTCCATCATTTTACCGGTACGGTCAAACACCTTTTCATTCAAATCTGTCCATCTTTGGGCCAAATCCATTGCCAGATCCCTTCTCCCATAATTCCAAAAAGCCTCAAATCCTATCCATTGTAGCGGAGCCCATCCATTTGGGGCATCCCATTGTTGGCCTGATTGGATATTGGTGGTAACAAGTCCCCCAGGCTTTAAGAAATTCTTTTCCGTATAATCCAAAACCCTTTCAGCCTGTTCTTTCGATGCTATTCCTGCCCAAAGCGGAAACAACGTCGCCAATGAGGGTCTATCCACATGCTCTTTGAACTTAATATGGTAATCCAGGAAAATCCCCCTTTCCTCATTCCAACAATATCTGTTGATTCCCTCAATCCGGTTATTACGGTTTTTTTCAATGTTATTGGCCAGATTTTCATTCCCTGCCAGGCGATTGGCGTAAACCAGTATCCTTTCTGTTTCTGATAGCAGTACGTTCAGGTCCACAGGAATAATGGCAACAGTTTGGATGGTTTTGAGATCCATGGGATCATAAAGCCACCGGGAGCTGAAATCCCAACCGGATTCACATGCTGCCCTTAAGTTTCTAAAAATTTTATCAGGATATCTCCTGCTTTCTTCTGACAAGCTTATATCCTCATGAAATGATTCGGGCCTGGGAGTATCCTCATCATCAAAATACCTGTTGAGGTAGGCGTCCTCATCCAATCTCACCACTCGCTTATACCTTTTTCCAGGCAAGTATAACTCTGCATCTCCTTCTACCCAATACAAATATTCCATCAACATCTCCGGAAGGTATTGCTCAATTATTCCTTTGTCCTTGTTGGCTTCAGCCAATAATTCCACCATTTTGGCAAAAAAAGGTGGTTGGGATCTGGACAGGAAGTAAGTACGGTTACCATTCGGTATATGACCTACCGTATTGACCAAATGGGCAAAATTTGCTACCATGGATTCAATGAGGTCTATTCTTCCCGATTCTTTCAATCCCAACATGGTGAAATAGCTGTCCCAATAATAAATTTCTCTAAATCTGCCCCCTGGAACTATATAGGGGTGCGGCAAAGCCAATAAACTTGAATCGATGACATCCTTGTCCGGTTCTCTCTTCAATAGATCCCATTGAAAATGAAGTCTTTCTCCCAGATCCAGATTATTGGGTATTTTTATTTCCTTTGGCTCTTCAGGAAGTATAAAATTGGACTTAACAAATTCCAATAGATCAAACCCCTTAATCTTAGCCTGTTCGAAAAAATCCAATAGAATATCCTTTGCAGGCCTTTTGGGGATACAATCAACGAAGGTTTTGGAATCCTGAAAAATACCGCTCATCTGAACTGCATCAAACAATTCCCAGTACAATTCTTCCGGGGGAGTATATCTATTTAAACTCATCTTATTCTAACTTGTCTGTTCAATAAGATCAAAACTACGCATAACAATGTAATAGGCACCAATGAGAAATAAAATGCATTTGTACCCCCATAGGCCTCAAAAATATGCCCTGTGATGATAGAGCCTGTTGTACCTCCTAAAGCCGAAAACACTACAATCAAACCTGACATTGAACTCTGCATGTATTTTGGGAGGGCACTCAATACCACAGAGTTTATGGTAGGATAAATGGGAGCAAGGAAAACACCCAATATAGGAAACAGATAAACCACAAAAGGCGCATTGAACCAGGTGATTGTTTCCAGTGCCTCAGGCAGATCAGATGTCAGCGGTAAGGTTAACAGCACACAAATCCCTACCAGGATTGTACATATCAAAGTAAATGTCAACCAATGGATTTTCTTCAACACAATGCCTGCCAGAAGCCTACCTACAGCCAAAGCGCCCGCTAAAACTGCACCGGCCTGAATGCCCATACTTGCCGGCACCTTTAGAACGTCTTGGTAAAAGGTAGGGGTCCAGGTCATAAAACTCTGCTCAATCAATACAAAAAGGAAGGCAGAGGCTGCAAATACCAACACCAATGGTTTGAACACCAACTTCAACATTTCCAAAAACTCTTGCCAAGCATTGGTTTCATCCCTTTTCGATTCTGATTCATTGATTTGTGCAAAGAACAGCAATAGGGCTGCGGCCAAGGTCATGGCTCCCAAATACCAATAAATAGTCAGCCATTCTTTAGAAGAAGGGTCCGTATCGTTGACAAATAGACTGAAGAAAACATTACCCAATAATACGCCAACCATAAAGAAACCCTCTATAGTGCTCATTAAACTACTGTGTTCCTTAGGACCTGAGGTCACCAAGCCTATCATCGCGAAAACAGAAACTTTAATCACGGCAAATGAAATCCCAACAACTGCAAAAAGCATCTTGAAATACCAGAACTCATTTGCTAAGACCGGCATGATGAAACAAATCCCGGCTACCAAAAACAATCCCGTCATCATCCCTCTTTTCAATCCTATTTTGGGAAGCAGGGAGGCCACAATAAAAGAAAATATGGCAATTGGCAAATCTTTGAATCCTTCCAGGACAGACGCTTCTGCCTTACTTACATCGAAGGTTCTCTGAACCTGAAGAATTACTGCCCCAACTGAATTCAACAATACGGCAAAAACCATATAGTTGACAATCAGAGAAAGCCTGATCAAAGCTCTTGAAGTCATTAGTGCGGTTTTATTTTATAAGCCTAAAATCTAATTTGGCCATTTAATTAAATATAAACTATCATTGCGTCAAAAATAATCGAACTACTTTTCCAATAAATACCATCCTATAGGGTCGACTTCTACTGCTTGATCACTTCTTACCAGTACAGGTTTTTTTGAAAGAAGATGCCGCTCATAACCATTGGATGTTTTAATTTCCACAGGCATTGTGAAATCTATATTGCTCAGACTGACCTGATAACCTTTTTTTCCCTTTTTGTTTATTTTGACTTTGGGAAGGCGGACACTTTTGAGGTATAAATCAAAAAATCCCTGCAATTCTGTCATACCCGTATAGTGCTGGACAAAATCAGTGAAATCCAAGGTTTCTACAAGATTTTCATAGGTGAAACGTTCATCAGAGGCAAACGCTTTGAGCATAGGAAAAAAAAGGTCATCCCCGATGTAAAATCTTAAAGAATGTATAATGAACGCTCCTTTGGTGTAAATTTCAGGATGGTAGGCGTAATCTGAAGTAGAATTTCTGGGAGAGACAACTGGCCTTAGGTTCCTTATCCCCGCCTTGACAGAAGCCACTTTCTTATGGTAAGCCTCTTCCCCACCATGTTCAAGATAAAAAAGCCAATCCCCATAAGCGGTCAGGCCTTCATGAATCCAGAAATCTGCCCAATCTTTTACTGAAACTTTATTCCCAAACCATTCATGCCCCAATTCGTGGTGCAGCAACCAGTCTGCCCAAACGTTTCCGATTTTTTCAAATTGAAAATTATTGCCATAGGCATTAATGGTCTGATGTTCCATTCCAAGATAGGGCGTTTCTACCACCGCTATTTTATCGTCCGGAAAGGGATAAGGGCCAAAATATTTTTCATGCGTATGAGCGGATGTTTTTAATACATCCATTAAGCTTTTTGCCTTATCCCTATTTTCCTGCAAAACATACACAAACATCGGGATTTCTTTACCATCAACACTTGGAAATAGGATAGATTCCTCATGGAAAACTCCCAAGGTAAAGTTGATGTTATAATTTTTGATGGGATATTGGGAAGTCCAATGATAAGTGACCTTTCCATTGGATTCTCTGGTATCAACCAAACGGCCGTTTGAAGCAACGAAATAGGGTTTGGGTGCTGTAAAAATAAGATCTACTCCATTCAGCGGTTCACTGGAAGGATGGTCCAGACAGGGCATGAAGATTTTACCTCCCTCGTTTTGGGAAGAAAGCCCCATCCAATGATTATCCAGTTGATCTATCTCCCAGGTAAATCCCCCTGTCCATGGGGGTCGGATCGCTATGGGTGTTTTGCCCCCGTAAAAAACTTCTACCTCTTCACAGGTACAATCTATTGGAAATATATCCAAAATATCACCATGACGTAAAAAATCTACTTCCTTACCATCCATTACCACCTTGCCCACCTCAAATTCTTCGATCAAATTCAGGCGTAAAGTATCCAGTTTTTCCCGGGATTGAAATGTGATTTTATTTTTCCCGTGTATTTCCTGCTCTTGGGGAAAAATCTCCAATTCCAATTGATAATGCATTACTTGATATTTAGCCTGTAAAGGATCAATTGGGCCTCCCCAAGCCCAATTCTTTTGAATTTGAGAGAATAAATGACCTGGAATAAGAAAAAGAAAGAGAAGGAATATTTTCTGCAAGTAATGTGGCATATTGGTTTTCATAGGTGAATTGTAGGATTCAGTTGAGGCTTATAACACAAGTTAATCAAGGATATTCATTTTTGAACCTTTTTGCAATAAAAGATCCTGTGCGTTTCCCCAACTTTGGTGGCAATCAAAAAATCATCTCCTCCATCCTTCAGTCTATATTTCTTCTTTACCTCCTCAGCGGAAAGGATAAAATTTCTGGTAATCACATTTACTTTTCCTGAAGGGAATAATTTTGGGATTTCCTTTTTAGGTTGCCGGATTTCCTCCATTACCTTAAAAATCCGCGCAGGAATATTGTTCAAAATAATATCTGAAGTAAAGAGGTGACTGTTGGGATGAAGTTTGTTCAATCCAAACCTTTCTCCAAAAGACTTAAATGCCCCTCCTTTTAATAAGGAAGCAAGTGGCTCAATAATAAAAGATTTAACTTCAGAATAGGCATTGGTGGCCAATTCTTCTGATTCAAATGAAAAAGTAAACGCCATGTTTCCTTGTGGACTGAGATCAACACAATGAATAAGCTTTTCATCCATTTCATTGTTTTTTTGCCAATACAATAAAACCTCCTTAACCTCATTTTTTACAGATACTACCCAAATTTGCTGAATATCTGGCAATTCCAATAAAACCTGCTTTAAATCCAACATGGGAGAAGCTTTGACAAAAATACTATTGCCCATGCACTTCAAGAATTCCCAATTCGAAACCAGATCAGGTTCACAATCGGAGAGCTTAAATAACTTTTGGTTGTGCCCTCCCCGCCTTGCTGGATCTACATAGACCAAATCAAAGGGTGGCGTGGATTGGGAAAGTATGTGCAAACTATCACCCTGTTTCACCTCAAATTTACTTTCTCCCAATACTTCCATGTTGTATTTGAAAATATCGACAAGCTCCTCATTTCTCTCACAATAAGTAGCCTTACTGAAATTCCTCGAAAGAAAATATGTGTCCACCCCAAACCCCCCGGTCAGATCAATCATGGATCTGCCTTTGAGCAATTGGGATTTGAACCGGGCCGTTTCTTCAGAAGAAGCCTGTTCCAAAGAGAGATTTGCCGGGAAAATAAGCGAAAAATTATTTGCCCATGAGGGTAGCTTTTTCAATGCTTTTTGCCTGGCCTTCAGCTGCTCAACCGCAAATTTGAGATCGAAATCAACCTTTCCCCTAAGACTCAAAAAAAGCTGTGCAGGATCCCTATCCAGGTGATCCTGCACAAATTGCTTTAGTTCTGCTGTATATATCTGAGGGATATCCAAAGGTGTTTCTGAGTATTCGTCCTTTGACTCTAAGTCATAGGATGAATTGCTTCTTTTATGCCATGCTATGTTCAACAAGATATTCCGCTATCTGAACGGCATTGGTTGCAGCTCCCTTTCTAAGGTTGTCAGCAACTATCCACATATTGAGGGTATTGGGCTGGGACTCATCCCTCCTCAATCTTCCTACAAATACTTCATCTTTTTTGTGCGCCGTCAATGGCATTGGATACACATTGTTGGCAGGATCATCCTGAACGATTACCCCAGGGGTATTCGATAAAATTTCCCTTACTTCATTCAGATCAAAATCCTTTTGAAATTCCACGTTCACAGATTCGGAATGGCCTCCCATGGTAGGGATCCTTACCGTCGTGGCCGTAACCTGTATACTATAGTCATTAAAAATTTTCTTGGTCTCATTGATCATCTTCATTTCCTCTTTGGTATAGCCATTTGGCTGGAAGACATCAATATGAGGCAATACGTTCATGTCTATTTTATGGGGATAAACCATTTCGGCAGGTTGGCCGGCCCTTTCAGCCATCATCTGGTCAACAGCAGCCTTACCTGTGCCCGTCACGGATTGATAGGTCGAAACCACGACCCTTTTAATACCATATTTGAGTCTCAACGGATTTAAAGCCAATACCATCTGTATGGTAGAACAGTTGGGGTTAGCAATGATGCGGTCATCAATTCTCAGGTCTTTGGCATTGATTTCCGGAACTACCAATTTTTTTGTAGGATCCATTCTCCAAGCAGATGAATTGTCAATAACGATGGAACCTACCTCAGCAAATAGGGGGGCCCATTCCAATGAGGTGCCACCACCAGCCGAAAATATGGCGATATCAGGCTTCTCAGAAACTGCCTGTTTCAATCCCATGATGGTATATTCCTTACCCTTAAAAGTCATCTTTTTACCGGCAGACCTTTCGCTGGCTACAAGGAGTAATTCATCATATGGAAATTGGTGCTCTTCCAGCACCTCGAGGATTTCTGAGCCTACCAATCCGGTAGCTCCTACAACGGCTAGTTTCATTTTAGTTTAGGTATTGTTTTTAAATAAAGCGCAAAGGTAAATCAAGAATTTTCAAAATAGATACATCTATTACATTTAATTACTTAATTTTCAAATAGCAAGGCCTTTTTATGCAAAGTTTTTAATTTTTATAACTTAAACGTTTATAATTCGGCTTAGTTCCTACAGTTTTTTATTTTTCCATAATGAAGCCTGGCTTTTTTGTAAGGGTTTCAATTGCTTTTTCCTTACTAGGTTGTTTTTTTAACCGAAGCACTGTTTATGGACAATTTCAGGATTTTGAAAGCAATTTTTTAATCGTCAATCATCCTGAAGAGTTTTTAGCGGACTGGTCCGCCAATGAAGTAAGGACCACTGCGGCCAGGGTTTTCCAAGCCCCGGGCGAAGGAAGATCCGGGTCCCGTGCACTGGGCGTACAGCCTATCAGCTCATTTAAAGGGGAGATTTATACGAGGCTTTTCCCGGACAATTTTTCGGATCCAAAAATTGCATTTTTTGCAAAAAGCAGACAAAACGGTTCCGGAAACCGCCCTGCAGATGTTTCTATTTGGTTTTCTGCTTTGGGATATGAAGAATTTTCTTTTTCAGTTCCCGTTGGGGATGAAAATACCTTTTCCAACCAAAATTCAGATTACCGACTTTTCGAAATTCCAATTCCGGAAGATTTTAAGAATCTGGAAGAGCTCTTTGTAAAAATTGAAGTGAAATTTGGCTCTGGAACCGGTTCAGCAGCACGGTTTTTTATGGATGATTTCGGGATCTATAATGGTGATGAAATTGTTGATCCAATAAGGGTAAAGCATGCCCATTTATTGGATCCCTATTCCATAGAATTGGTCTTTAACAGGGAAATACAAAAACCAGTTAGCGGGCAGGTAAAAGTTTTCGGACATACCATTCTGAATTTACTTCACCCTACAGATACGACATTGCATATATTATCGGAACAGGCATTTGAGTCTTCCAAAATCTTTCTACTTCTTGAAAATTTTAAGGATGGGGAAGAAATGATTACACCGGAATTGAAGGTAGAGATAGATAACCATGGAATAGACTTGGGAGAGGTACTTTTGACCTCATCCAAAACTATCCAAGTCAGCTTCAGTCAAATTTTTCTAGAATCATCAGTCAGCAGAACATCGCATTTTCAGGTCAACGGCAAACATCCCAATGCTGTCGAGGTAATGGAAAATAATTTTCAGGTCCAATTGGATTTCAATGAGGACTTCCAACTGGAAGATGTCCTTCGGGTTGAGGCCTTAAATATCCAAAATGCAAAAGGAGACTTTGGAAAAAACATTTTGGTCACATCATTGATATACAGGGATTATATTGAAAGCCTATACCTAAGCGAACAGGATGAGCTGATGATTTTCCATGAAGTTGATCTGGATATCAATCTTATCCACGCTTCTACATTTTTCATTGAGGATGCTTCTGAATTTCTTTTTGATGTCCAATTTCCTCAACCCTCCCAAATTCAATTAAAAAGTAATATTCTGTTTGAAGAGGGGCCTGTATACAGCATACAGATTCCAACAAGATTAAGTAAAAGAGGTTTTCCCATCCACGCCTCAAAAAGGGAATTTGTATGGGACAAGACCCCTCCGGAATTGGTAAATGTTATTCCATTGGAAGAAAATAAAATCCTGCTTGTTTTTTCTGAACCTTTGGACCCTGTATATGCAGGTATTACTTCTCTTTATTCCATAGGAGACAATCATCCCGTCAATCTTATTTTTCAGGACAATGATACCCAATTTATATTGACATGGGGCTTTGATTTTCAACCAGGAAAAACCTACACCCTGGTAATTGAAAAATCCGCAGACCTGAATGGCAATTTTTCCGAAAATTTGGTCTTTGACTTCCAGTATGCCCCTGCTCCACAGCTTGCTTTCAAGGGGATAGTCATCAATGAAGTCATGGCAGCCCCAAGGGCAGGTAACAGCCTACCTAATACAGAGTACGTTGAATTGTACAATACAGGAGACCGTCCCATATATCTAGGAGGATTACAGCTGGCGAACTCAAGAAGGGAAACTACCCTTCCCTCTGCGGTTCTTGATCCCAAATCCTATATTATTTTGGTTCCAAGAGCGAGAACTCATGAGTTTGAAAAACATGGAAAGGTGATCGGCCTTACCAATTGGCCAACTTTACTGAATTCAGCTGACCAGGTCAAACTAATTGACGTAAATGGTTCTGTCATCGACAGTCTTAATTACAGTACCTCTTCATACGGTGGGAGCACCTTCGCCCAAGGCGGATACAGCTTGGAAATTGCAAACCCATACCTGGTCTGTTATTTACCAACAAACCTCAAAACTTCCCAAGATGAGAAGAGGGGAACACCCGGGAAAGTCAATTCAGTATATGAAGCCACACCGGATTTATCAGCGCCGAAATTTTTAAACTCAAGGTGGTTGGGTGATAACAAAGTCAAACTGTCCTTTTCAAAAATTCTTGGCCAGAATATCCAAAACATTGAATGGAGCTTTAGTCCCAATCTTACAGTCCTGAGCAGTTATATAGGTGCAAATCCTTCAGATATCCTACTTGAGTTTGCAGAGAACTTAATAGAGGGGGTGAAGTACCATGTCTTTATTAAAAACCTCAGAGATTGCAGTGGTAATTTATTGGATGAGAATGAAAAGGTCTGGATGGTTGTACCTTCAACAGCCCTGGAGGGAGATCTCATCATCAATGAGGTCCTGTTCAATCCAAGGACGAGTGCCCCGAAATTTGTGGAAATCTATAACCGCTCAGAAAAATTCATCAACCTGAAGGATTGGAAACTGGCCAATCTCAATTCAAACGGAGAAATAGCCAACAGAAGAATACTTTTTAATGAGGATTTCATCATGGAACCCTTTTCATTTTTAGTTTTTACCACGGACGCGGAAAAACTGAAACAGGAATACCCAAGGTCCAATGCGTCTAGATTTGTTTCTTATTCTTCCTTACCAAGTTATCCCATTTCAAGTGGCCATGTGCTGTTTCTCAATCCTGAAGAAAATATTGAAGAAAGATTCAGCTACTCGGGGCGTATGCATCACCCGCTATTAAAAGAAACCAGAGGAGTTTCCCTCGAAAGGATATCAGCCAGCGCCCCTATCGATGATCCTAACAATTGGCAGTCCGCTTCGGCCTCCGAAGGTTATGCTACTCCGGGATATAGAAATTCTCAGGTATTCGACGGGCAGGAAGAATTCGGGATTGAGATTCATCCAAAAGTTTTCGCACCGGATATGCCAGGTCAGTCTGCCTTTGTGACCATTAGTTACAAAATGAATCAACCCGGGAAAAATGCAAGTATGCGGATCTACAGTATAGCAGGTAATCTTATCAGAGAAATCTGTCAGAATGCGATATGGGGAAGTGAGGGGTTTTACTTGTGGGATGGGACAGATATCAGCGGGAGGAAAGTAAGACCCGGACATTATATTATCTGGATAGAATTATTTGATCTGGAGGGAAATGTCAGTCAAATAAAAAAAACTGTCGTTGTTGGAACATTTTTTTAAATTTTCAATAGGACATTAAAAAGAATATTGGTAATTTTTGGTGTCTTTATCAACCCTTTGGATTTATGCCATCTGACCTCGTCACCCGCATTCTCAATATATATTTTGTTGGAAAAGGAAAAACTTTAAAAGTTATCCAAAGATACTTAAGCGTCAGGTACAGGCTGATAATGGACGAAAAAGTGCTGCAAAAAAGGATAGAGAACCTGTCCTCCAATTAAAAAACCGTCCCAGTGACGGTTTTTTTATTTTTGAATTTAAAATGCTAAGTGTATTTTAGGGGACTTTTCAATCGGATTGTATGATTGGAGGAGATTTACCATTAAAATGCAAACACTATGAGTCAAGAAGAAAAAACAGCCTACTCACCTGAAGAGCTGAAGGAATTTGAGGAAATAATTCTTCAGAAACTTGCAGTTGCCAAAGAAGAACTTACCTCATTGAAAGAAACTTTGAGTAAGAAGAATGACACCGGTACAGATTTTACAGCTTCTACATCTAAACTTTTGGAAGATGGGGCTGACACTTTGGAAAGAGAAAATCTCAGCCAGCTTGCAGCAAGGCAGCAAAAATTCATTATTAACCTCGAAAATGCATTGATCCGAATTAAAAATGGGACCTATGGTGTTTGCGTGGACACAGGTAAACTAATCGCCAAGGAAAGACTGAGAGCTGTGCCCCATACCATGCATTCCATTGAAGCCAAGCTTGCAAAAAAATAAATTGGAGTTTTTACATAAACATATAGAAGCCCTGATTTTCTGTTCACCATCTCCGTTAGCGCCGGATGAAATCCAAAAATGCATGACGGAGATGTTTGAAACAGAAGTTCCCCAAGAACATATTTTGGAGGCCATTTCATCCCTGATGGAGAAATACCGGCATGATGATTTTTCTTTTGCCTTAGAACATCTTGGAGGGGGTTTTCAATTTTTAACCAAGCCGGCCTATCAAACCAGTATATCCATACTTCTTAAACAACAATCACAGAAAAGGCTTTCAACAGCCCAGCTCGAAACATTGTCTATCATTGCCTATAAGCAGCCAGTGACCAAAACAGAAGTAGAGCATATCAGGGGGGTAAGCTGTGATTATTCTATTCAAAAGCTTTTGGAAAAGGAATTGATTACCATCAAAGGAAAGTCCGAAAATGTGGGAAGGCCCCTTTTGTACGGTACCAGTGAAAAGTTTATGGAATATTTTGGAATCAATCATTTGACTGATTTGCCCCAACCCAAGGATTTTAATCCGGAAATCAATCAAATCGGTGAAGAAAAGGATCAGCTTTCTGATTGATGAATTCTCTTGACCTCAGCATGTGCGGAGATCAGGTATTTTCTGCCCGTATCCAGTTCCGCACACAATATGCGGGTTCTTCTGATCTGCTCTTTTTGGAATTTCCTTCCCTGAAGCTCAAAAACTTCCCCCTTTGGTAAATCCACCAAAAGAGATTTTCCATTGCTTTCATTTTTGTCATAACTTTTTAAGGTTTTGCTCAAAAATAAGTCTGAACCTGTACTTGCCTTTGGATTTCTAAAATGCCTGTTCAATGCCATTAGAATGTCTTTTGGGAAAACCTTTTCCGATAAAAGGGGCAGCATCAGGTTCCTGAAAGTACTTTTCCACTCCCCACCATGTGGTCTGATACCCAATCCATGATCTTCAAAGGCCCTGTAATGGGCCACCTCATGGATAAAAGTAATCAGGAACTGATAGGGATTGAGGTTATGGTTAATGGAAATCGTTTGTAACTTTCTGTCTTTTCTGAACCTGAAATCCCCAAGTTTGGTCAATCGTTCTTTGGTGACAAAAAAATTGAAAGGCTTTTCTTTCCACAAGTGAAAACAATAGGGGACAGATGCTTCCGGTAAGTATTTTTTGAAGGCTTCTAGAAATTTTTGATCCTGATTCATCTTCCGAAATATAAGTCAAAAAAAAAGTCCTACCGCGTGGCAGGACTTTTTTTCTTATGAAGATTGAATTAACCTTCAACAACTTCTTCAGTAACCTCTTCGATAGCTTCTTCAACTTCTTCAGCAGCTTCTTCAATTACTTCTTCAGTTTCTTCGATAACCACTTCGATTTCTTCAGTAGCTTCTTCAGACACTTCTTTGTTTCCGCAAGAAGCAGTGAACAACATTCCTGCAACAGCGAATAATGCAAATACCTTTTTCATGTGTTTGGTTTTCTTAATTTAAGGGTGCAAAGGTACTGATATCCATTGGATTGTCAAGCTTTTTGCGATTTTATTTTTATTTCTTTTTATAAGTTATTTTTATCGGAACTCCTTCGAAATCAAAGTTTTCCCTCAGCCTGTTCTCCAGGTACCTGGTATAGGGTTCCTTGATATATTGTGGCAGGTTGCAGAAGAATGCGAAAACAGGGTTTTTGGTAGGTAATTGGGTAATATATTTGATTTTGATATACTTCCCTTTAAAAGCCGGAGGCGGGTATTTTTCTATTTCGGGAAGCAAAATTTCGTTCAGTTTGGAAGTAGGTACTTTCCTGGTTTTGTTATCATAAACCCTTACTGCCAATTCAATGGCCTGGAAAATTCTCTGTTTCGTTTCTACGGAGGTGAAGATGATCGGTATCCATCTGTTTATCCCCAATTTCTCCAACATGTCTTTTTTTATCCCGTCCAGGGTTTTATGATCTTTTTCTATCAAGTCCCACTTATTGACCATGATCATAATGCCTTTGTTGTTTTTGATTCCCAGAGAAATCAAATTGACGTCCTGTGCTTCAAGTCCTCTGGTGGCATCCACCATGATAATCAACACATCAGATTCTTCCAAAGTCCTTAGCGACCTCATCACAGAATAAAATTCAATATCCTCTTTTACTTTGGCTTTTTTTCGGATACCGGCAGTATCGGTAATGATAAAGTCTTTACCATAAAGCTTGTATCTGGTGTGAATGGCATCTCTTGTAGTACCGGCCTCATCTGTAACAATCGATCTTTCAGTACCCAATAGGGCATTCAGGAAAGAGGATTTCCCCACATTGGGCCTTCCCAAAATGGCTATTTTTGGAATACCCTCATCCGGATCTTCTAATCCTTCATCGGGAAAATGCTTGATGACTTCATCCAATAGGTCCCCGGTTCCGCTACCACTTACTGCCGCTATTGGGAATACTTCATTTTCCCCTAATCCCAACCCATAAAATTCCGCTGAAAGCATGGCTTTCTCTGGGCTATCCGCTTTGTTTGCGACGATGTAAATGGGTTTTTTGGACCCTCTTAGTACATTGGCGAATTCTTTATCCAAATCCGTAAGCCCATCATGGCAGTCCACTACCAAAAGGATGACATTGGCTTCTTCAATGGCCAACTTTACCTGTTTTCTGATTTCCACTTCGAATACATCATCGGACCCGGTCACATATCCGCCGGTATCGATAACTGAAAAGAATTTGCCGCCCCACTGGGCATGACCATAATGTCTGTCCCGGGTCACCCCGCTGAGATTGTCTTCTATGGCCTTTCGCTCCTCCACCAATCTATTAAAAAAGGTAGATTTTCCCACATTGGGTCTACCTACTATTGCTACAATATTTGCCATTGTTTCCTATGCTTTATTGGTCGTAACCAAATTTCCTTAATTTGTTTTTGTCTTTCCTCCAATCATCGGCCACCTTCACAAAGGTTTCCAGGAAGATTTTCTTTCCGAAGAATTTCTCCATTTCTTCCCTGGCCTGAATGCCCACTCGCTTCAATGCCTTACCTCCTTCACCGATAATGATCCCCTTTTGGCTGTTGCGCTCCACGTAGATGATGGCCCTTACCCGGATGATTTTTTCCTCTTCAAAAAAATCCTCTATCTCCACCTGAGTGCTATAGGGAATTTCCTTCTTGTAATTCAAAAAGATCTTTTCCCTGACGATTTCAGAAGCAAAGAAGCGCTCCGGCCTATCGGTAAGTTCATCTTTATCATAAAAAGGGGGGTGATAGGGAAGTCTATCCAGGATTTCCTGCAGGATGCGTTCGGTATTGAAACTTTCGGTTGCCGAGATGGGAATAACCGTCTCCGCTTTGATTCTTTGCGTCCAATAGGCTGTCACTTCCTCCAATTGATTCTCTTTGGAAAGGTCAATTTTGTTGATGACGAGTAGCACAGGAACACCTGAATTGTTGATCTTTTCAATTACGTCTTCTATTTCGGCATCAGTTTCGAATAGATCGGTTACGAAAAGAATCACATCTGCGTCCTCCAGAGAAATGTTGACAAAGCTCATCATGTTTTTGTGGAGCTCATATTTGGGCTTCAGCATTCCGGGGGTGTCCGAAAAAACAATCTGATAGTTGTCGTCATTTATAATGCCCATGATCCGGTGACGGGTCGTCTGAGCCTTGGAGGAGATGATCGAAAGTCTCTCACCGATAAGCACATTCATCAGGGTGGATTTGCCCACATTCGGTTTCCCTACAATGTTGACAAAGCCTGCTTTGTGTGTATTCTCGGTCATGACAATAATTTTTTGCAAAGGTACTTGATTTTTTCCAAGTCAGGACAATAACTACCGAAACAAACCAAATAAACTTTGGAAAGCTGGGGGAATGGTAAGAAAATAAAGAGAAAACGAAGGTTTTTATATTAAAAATCTATTACAATAACATCCTTATTTTAGGGGAAAAGATCTGGATCAGTTCCCGTCAGCCAAAATTTTCAAAGGGACAATTTGCATACTTAACAAAAAACTTCTACTTTTGTACCACGATTTCAGCAAAAGGCTGCTTGACAATTTGAAAACAGTCGGTTTTAACCGAGAAAAATATATCGCGGGATGGATCCGCCGCGGCGGATCGTCGGGCTCATATCCGCCGCGGCGGACACAGGTTCGAGTAAGACAAATTGATAATTAGAGAAAAATATATCGCGGGATGGAGCAGTTGGTAGCTCGTCGGGCTCATAACCCGAAGGTCACAGGTTCGAGTCCTGTTCCCGCTACTACGAAGCCAGGCAGAAATGCTTGGCTTTTTTTGTTTAATTATATTTAGCATGTTCACGGTATACGTACTCTATAGCAAAGTTTTCGATAAACTCTATATTGGATATACTTCAAACATAGAGGAAAGACTTAAATCCCATAACCAACTTGGCAAGAAAGACTGGACCAAGAGATATAGACCTTGGACTTTGATTTACTCTGAAATTTATGAATCAAAATCTGTCGCTGTAAAGAGAGAGAAAGAGCTTAAAACCGGTAAAGGCAGAGAATTCCTAAGAACATTGATAAAAGATTTTTAGCTCGTCGGGCTCATATCCGCCGCGGCGGACACAGGTTCCCCCGATAGCTATCGGGGCTGTTCCCGCTACTACGAAGCCAGGCAGAAATGCTTGGCTTTTTTGTTTTATACAATTTGCGGGGAGAGTTCATATCCTTCAAGCCAAGACGCACAGTGAACACATTTCGACCATGTTATTGCTACTTTGGAGGATACTGGAGAAGGTACCCTATTTTGTTGCCTCCACATTTTACTCCAATTGATCGCATCTGCCACATAGCCCCGGGCATATCAATTTCAAAAAAACAGAAAAGTACCCTATCTTTATTTAATAAAAGGTGTTTGGGATGCCCATCTATGAAAAAATTACAGGCGTAATTTTAGCCGGAGGAAAAAACAGCCGCATGGGGTGTGAAAAAGGCATGCTTCTGGTGGAAGGAAAAACAATGATGGAAAGAATCATTGAGGTTTTGAAACCCTGGGTTTCCGAAATCATTATCATCCACAATGGCAAACATTATACACATTTGGGTTATCAAGTGTACAGTGACCTCATTCCTGATTGCGGACCGATGGGAGGGATTTTT
>Ga0114946_10000470_pt1 | contig 27237 bp, 25 predicted proteins | sample WalLakDeSediment_FD_88676 | JGI IMG/M metagenome (GOLD analysis project Ga0114946, IMG submission 88676) | Lake sediment microbial communities from Walker lake, Nevada to study Microbial Dark Matter (Phase II) - Walker Lake 11/02/13 Deep Sediment | ecosystem: Environmental > Aquatic >... | reverse complement strand
GGGCCCGATCCCTGTGTCCCGAAACCTTGTAGTACGCCCGGTACAACTGCGGTTTCGGTCCTTGGCCTCGGGCCCCAATGACGCACTCTGAGCCGCGATGGGTTTCACCACGGGCTGCTAGCCGCGGGTTTTGATCCGACCGGCGGCGACATGTATGGCACGGCCCGGCGCTCGCCGACCACAATGACGCAGAACATCCGTCGACGGTACTCAAGCCGCGAAGACCCCTAATGCAGCTCGGCCCTCGAGCAACTCGGATAGCTCCGCGGGGACGCGCATGTACGACTGCGGCGGGCGAAAGTCCACGTCACGCTTACGAAGCGCCGAAAGCGCGAGCGGATACTCGTACATCATGACATCGGACAGGCCCAGCGCGACCCCCTCGACGCAGCCTTCGTAGTAGGCCATGAACTCCCCGTGCGAGATCCTCGCCGAATCGCCGTGAATCCGCCAGAGATCCTCGAGTTCGAGTTTGTCCCGGAACTCGACCGTCGCCTCGCCCACGATGGCTTGGGTCGGCGAAGTCGAGTAGAGCACCATGCGGCTACCTGCGAGGATTTGCGTACTCGCTTTGCGCAACTCGACCGTCTTGCGACCCTCGAGGATCTCACTCATATATTTGGGCTTGATGGAGATGATCAGCCGACGTCCCGCGGGCGAGCTCGCCGGTGACATACACAGAAGGTCTACTTGTTGCTCAGTCATGGTCTCCTCCGAGCCCTCGTTCGAGGATTCGGTTTAGTTCGAGCGATGGGGGTAGAGGAACGAGCGTCAGCATGCCCTGTGGAGGGTAGCCACCGCTCGCCCTCAGCCATGAGAGTTCGACCTCGCGCGAGAATGGCATGTAGTTGTCGAACGCGATGCAATGAACGACATCACTGGGCTCGATCACCGCGAGTCGACGAAAGCGAGCGCTCGCCTCCGACTCCGGCAACACCTCGGACACCGTACACCGCGCGGCGCCGATGACCGCCTTGATCGGGTCGCTGACGTAAAACAGGATGATGTCGCCTGGGGCCAGCACGCTCGCCCCATTGGGTTTGCGGAAGTACACCCGCTCGACACGAAACGACGCGTCCCGTTCGAGGAACAACTCAGGTCGACGCGGGCGAGGCAGAAGTTGGTTGGCGAATTTCTCTTTGATCGGGACGTACACGGCAGCGCGAGCCTGCTTCAGGCTCAGCGCGCTCACGCCAAAGTAGGTCTCGAGCTCGAAGCTGGTCAGTGCCGCGTCCCCCTGGTCCGTAGCGAGCACCAAGGGCGTCTCGGCCCCGCCCCGCCAAGTGCTCTGAACCCCCAGCTCGGTGTCGACCATTTGTTTCGCCTGCTCCCATGAGTCGAAGGCCAGAAGGTCACCCGTGACAAAGCGGATAAAGCGATCACCCTCGACGGACGGGAAGAACCCCATGTTCTGCAGGTGGTGACGATAGTGCTCGGAGGTGACGACATCGACTCGAAGAAACAGCCGATGAAACGGCGAGCGCGAGCGTGCCTCGGCGACGAGCAGACCCATCAGGACATCGAAAACTTGCTCGCGCAGATCTTCGGCGATGTCCTCGCTTGCGTCGATGGCGAGGAAGGCCTCGACATCACCGCGGCTGGCGGCTTTCCAATAAGTCAAGCCACTGACGCTGTCACCGACCGTGCAGCACCACCCCTTGTCTTCTCGGTCGAGCTCACGCAGTCGCCCCGCTGTGCTCATCATCGATTTCGCAAACCGAGCTGCCCTAACCCAATCACGTTCGACCGGAGTCACGCCAACGCCTACATCGTGCGCGGTCGCGGGTGTTTCACGGTTCTCTCCAGGATTGAGGAGGTCTCCCGGGCGTAGGACATCGAGCTGAAAGCGCCGCCAAATCTCGGGGCGCGCCTGCAACAACGCCCGCTCTCGCGTGACGAAGCCAGCAGCACCTGCGCGAATGCTGAGTGCGAGGTGACGAAGATCTGAGGTGTCGTTGGCCGCCCTGCGCCCTTCGCGGGCCCGGTTTGGAAATACGAGGGCTCGTAATTGTTCGACCAACTCGTCCAGACCTTGATCGTCGCCCTCGGGCACCGCCTGCCACTGAACCGCAGCAGCCAGCAAGGGATCCTCCGTCCCGCCGCGCGCAGTTCGCTGCGCCTCAGCGAGCGCCTCCGAGGTGAAGCGAAGTCGGAATCGACCGCGGTTCGCCTCACGAACGAGGGCACACGCTGACTCGAAAAAGGGCGCGCGTTGCCGCACAAAGTCAAACCACACGTTGATGTCGATGGTGTACCAGGAGTCTCGATTCAGCGGCATGCCGCGAGCAACGAGGACCTGCGGGCGTCGGGCCGACTGAGCAGACGTCGCGTCCGCGAAGGCCTGGAACATGTTTGTTTGGGCACCGCGAGGCTGGATGATGCGGTATCGAACGTTGATCGTCCGGTTTGTCGTTCGTCCGCCCGACTCGGTCGAGAGGGTCTCGAAGCCCATGCGCTGCCAGAACTCATTGGCGGGCAGATCACTCGCAACTCGAGCTCGGGCGGAGGTGTAGCCCTGGAGTTCGGCGTGCTCGATCACCGCGTCGAGCAAGCGGTGTCCGAGGCCACGCTCACGAAACCCATCCGCGACAAAGAGCTGACAGATCTTCAGAACGGGCAGAGCGCCGCTGAAGAAGACGTGACCACCGTACGCGTCATCTTCGGTGAGAAACCAAAGCTGGCCGTTTGCGATCGCCCCCTCGTAGGCCCCGCTACTCAAGAACCCTAGCTCGGCCGTGTGCGTGTTCGTCGCACGCAGCAGATCCGGCAAGAGCGCCGCTCCACGCTCGGGGTCGTTGATGATGTCGATCGTGCCCATCAGCAATGAGGAACTAGGGTTGCACGTCCGCGCCAGGTTACGATGTCTGAATTGGACAAGGTGATGAGTCACGTCTGATGACGGATCGCCGTGCGGCGCTGGACAGCGCATCTCCCGCAGCCGCAGGGCACTGCGGGTTCCTGGCTTGCTGGCATAGGCCGCGGGGGCGGACATGTCCAGGTTTCGGCGAAACGGACGGATGTTGCAGGCCGTGCCGTCAACCGGTCGGCTGCGCGAACCTCGCCGGCACCCATGGGGCTGTCGATGTGTGTCTCCTCGTGCACGCCTCCTGCTACAGCGTCGGCCAGCGACCGGCCGCTCGCGGCAAGCCGGCCGCCCGCGCAAGCGAGCGTAGCGATCAGTTCAACCTCGCCGGATTCTTAACCAAAGCATGCACATGATCAAACCACTCACGCAAGCGCGGATGCCCATCAGTGATGCCCATCAGCGGCCCGCTCATACCCGAGGCGATCCCCCCACCAAGAAACGCATGAACGATCGCGTCAGCGCTCGAGCGCTTGGCCCCAAACCACCACGGGCCTTCACACCCAACGAGCAGGCGATCGAGGGTCGCGACGATCTCGCGAGCATGCGCGAGGTTCTCGTCGGCGTCGCGCTTGCCGGTGCCCTGGGCGATGACTTGGGCGACGGCGCCCTTGCGTGCGCTGCGGAGGACTAGCGGGACGAGCAGGCCCGGCACGCCGGCCTTGCGCATCACTCCCTCGATCACGCCGCGGTAGCCGGCCCAGCCGGCTTCGGCCTGCCAACGGAAGTAGACACCCAGAAAGTAAAAATCGAGCTCGAGCATCGATCGCAGCATGAAAAGCTGCGCGCGCTGGTCGGGGTCGAGCCAGTCGTCGAGGTCGGCGACGGCCTGCTCGCGCAGGTAATCGAGGATCCGCTGGGAGTCGGGGACCGTTTGGCCAGCGTGGACGATGTAAGGCAGCTTGCCGCGCGGGGCCTTGCGCGGGTCGCCTAGGCGCTTGACGTAGGGGACCTCGGCGAGCCGTAAGTAGTTCTCGACCTTGGCCACGAACGGGCTCACGTCGGCGAGCTCGCCGAGCTCGGCGTAACCAAACACCTTGATCATCCCGGGGTCACTCGCGCTCATGGGCGCATGGTGAACCTTCGCTCGCGCGGACACAAACTCGTGAGCCGAACTACGCAACTCGAGCCGATAAAAATTAGGCCGAAGAAATCGTGCATGCGGCCGAGCCAGGGTCCGACATCCCTCGTGCCATGAGCTGCAGCACCCAACCCCTCCCCCGTACGCCCACCCCCACGATCGCCTTGGCACACTCGGCCGAGGACTGCGGCCTGCGGGTCGGGGATCGCTTCGCCAGCAGCCACCACGCGCGGGTCGTGTACTCGCCCCGGGGCGACAAGCCGGTCGCCGAGCCCGGCCGGCCGAGCCACCGCCTGCTCGGGTGCTCGCGGGCTATGAAGATGCTCCAGCGCCAGCTCGAGCGCCTCGCAAGCTTGCCGCTGCCGGTCATGATCCACGGTGAGACCGGCACGGGTAAGGAGCTCGCGGCCCAGACCCTGCATGCGTTCGGCAAGGATCCCCAAGCGCCGTTCGTCGCCCTCAACTGCGGGGCGATCCCCGAGGGCCTGCTCGAGTCGGAGCTGTTCGGCCACCGCCGCGGGGCGTTCACCGGAGCCCACCGCGATCACACCGGCGCGTTCATCCGGGCCGAGGGCGGGACCTTGTTCCTCGACGAGGTCGCCGAGCTCCCGCTGCTCGCCCAAGCCAAGCTGCTGCGCGTGCTCGAGACCCGGATGTTGACCCCTGTCGGCGGCGATCAAGAGCTGACGATCGCCTGCCGGGTGGTCGCCGCGACGCACCGCGATCTCAAGGCCATGGTCGTCGCCGGCTTGTTTCGTGAAGATCTGTATCACCGGCTCAGCGTGGTCGAGGTCGAGCTCCCGCCGCTTCGTCAGCGCCGCCGGGACATCCCCTTGCTGCTCGAGCACTTCGTCGAGCTCGCGGCGCTCGAGCTCGGCCAGCCGGTCATGCTCTCTCGAGAGGCGGCGGCCGAGGCGGTCCACTACCCCTGGCACGGCAACGTCCGTGCGCTTCGCAACGCGGTCCTGCGCGCCGCCGCCCTCGCCGACGGTCCGATCAGCGCGACCGACTTGCTCCCCGAGGTCGAGCAACCGCGAACGCGCGCCGAGCTGATCAGCGTGCCGCGGGGCACCTACGCGAGCATGCACACCGCGCTCTTGCAGCAGGTGGTCGCCGAGGAGGGCAGCATCCGTCGGGCCGCGGCCGTGCTCGGGCTCCCGCGCAGCACCTTGGGCAGCTGGCTTCGGCGGGCGAACATCGACCCCGCCGCCGACGACGCCGGTCAATGAAATGACCAACAGTCGAGTGACGAGCGAGCGGCTTGATCCCCCGCGATCTCGAGGCAATAGTCGGGCCGACTGCGCCGTCTTCGCGCGCGCGCTCCACCTCCAACCCAAGGTTCCAGCGATGCCCTTCGAACTCCCCCCGCTCCCCTACGCCAAAGACGCCCTCGCTCCGCACATGAGCGCCGAGACCCTCGAGTACCACTACGGCAAGCACCACGCCGGCTACGTCGCCAAGCTCAACGCCGGCGTCGAAGGCACGCCGTGGGCCGACAAATCCCTGGAAGAGATCATCCGCGGCGCCGACGGTGGCCTGTTCAACAACGCCGCCCAGACCTGGAACCACACCTTCTTTTGGAACTGCCTGTCGCCCAAGGGCGGCGGTGAGCCCAGCGGCGCCCTGGCCGACGCGATCAAGCGATCGTTCGGCTCCTACGGCGACTTCAAAGAGCGGTTCAGCACCGCGTCCGCGGCCCAGTTCGGCTCGGGTTGGGGCTGGCTGGTCCAAACCGGCGACACCCTCGAGATCATGACCACCGGCAACGCCGACACGCCCCTGCGTCACGGCAAGACCGCGCTGCTGACCGTCGATGTGTGGGAGCACGCCTACTACATCGACTACCGCAACGACCGGGCCAAGTTCATCGCATCGGTGATGGACAACCTGGTCAACTGGGACTTCGTCGCCAAGCAGATGGCCTGACAGGCTCGGCTCGCAAGCCAGCCCGGCACCCTCGCTCGAGGGCCGGGCTGGTTGCAATTCAAGGGTCCTGGCCGAGCCCGGCCTTGATCGCCGCGGTCTGATCACCGGCGAGGGGCTCGAGGCACTGGAACTGCGCGTTGATGTCCGGGGCCTCGCTCACGCACCACAGGTAGGCGTACCACTGGTCCTCGGTCGGCCGGATGTCGATCCGCAGCCGCCGAAGCGACTCCGCGCAGTCGCGCTGGCGCTTGACCTTGCTCTTGCGGTCGTCGTTGAAGCGCGGCAGCTCGCTCGACGCCTCGAACAGCTCGATGGTGTGGGCGCACGCCCGCTCCTCCGGCGTGCTGCACCCGCACAGGATCATCAGCAAGGACGCGGGCACGAGCGGGCGCATGGGGGGAGTGTCTGCTCCCTTGGGGGGTCGTTCAAGGGGCTGTAGCGAGGCTCACGCGAGCGCGCGGGATTCCGTTTGAAGTCTCCGAGCGGTACACCGTCTCGACGCCGCGACCTCGCTTCGCGCCAAACACGCCATGCCAACATCCCTCGCGTCTACCCTCGGCTCCCGACTCCTCCCCACCTCCTTGCTCCCGGCCCTGCTGCTCGGCGCGGCGATCGGCGCGTGCACGAGCGACTCATCCGCCGACTGCACCCCGGGCACCGACGGCTGCGAGTGCGTCAACGGCTCGTGCTACCCGGGGCTGGCCTGTGGTGTCGGCGTCTTCGCCAACATCTGCTTTCCAACCCAGACCAATAGCTCCGGCGACACCGATGGCGGCGACGGCGACGGCGACGGCCCGACCGATTGCACGCAAGCGCCCTGCGCTGGCTTCACGTGGTGCGACGTCGAGAGCGGCCAGTGCGAGCCCGGCTGCGAATTCGACGACCAATGCGCCGGCGTGATCACCTGCGACACCACCTCGCACAGCTGCGAGTGTCCCGGCGGCACCTTCGAGTGCGCCGGCGAGTGCATCCCCGACGGGCTGAGCTGCGAGATCTGCGGGGATGGGATCATCGAGGGCGACGAAGACTGCGAAGGCAACAACCTCGACGGGGCGACCTGCGTCAGCCTCGGCTTCACGAGCGGGACCCTCAGTTGCGTCGCCTGCTCCTACGACACCTCCAACTGCGTCAACCCCGACCTGTTTGACGGGTTCGAGTCCGGCGACCTCTTGTCGCTGCCGTGGACGACCTATCCGCCGGTGTGGAGCGTGGTCACCACCCAGCCCTACGCTGGCACCTACGCGGCCGCGAGCGGCTTGATCAACCACAGCCAAGAGACGGCCCTCGTGCTCGCGGTCATGGTCCCCGCTGACGCCCAAATTCGGTTTTGGCACCGCGAGAGCTCCGAGCCCGATTACGACGGGCTGGTCTTCTACATCGACGACGTCGGCCAAGCGTTTTGGTCGGGGATCACGAACTGGACGCAGGCCGCCTACCCCGTGTCCGCCGGCCTCCACACCTTCACGTGGGTCTACGAAAAAGACGATTCGGTCAGCGAGGGCGACGATCGGGTCTACATCGACAACGTATCGATCGCCCCGTGACCGCCCGTTTCCGCGCCGCGAACCAAATCCCCCCGACCGCGGCCCCATGCTCTATGCTCGCCCGCGTGCTCAAGCGCCTCGCCACCATCACCGTCATGGCCGCCCTCGTCTCCACGACCGGCGCCTGCGACCTGCTCCAACCCAAGATCGACAAGTCCCTCGCGGAGGGCTTGGTCCGCAGCATCCTCGAAAAAGAGAAGATCAAGATCGATTCGGTCGAGTGCCCGGCCGATCAACCGGCGACCAAGGGGCACACCTTCGAGTGCCTCGCCATGTGCGTGGGCACGGAGGTCCACTTTGCGTTGGAGGTGCTCGATGACAAGGGCACGGTGACCGCGTCGCCGCGCAGCCACACGCTCGTGGTCAAGTCGGTCGAAGAGGAGATCGCCGCGGACCTGCGCGCGCTCGGCCACACGCTCGAGTCGATCGACTGCCATGGCGAGGTCTGGGTCTCGGTGCCCGGCGCCATCGCGACTTGCGACATCGTCGACTCAGACGGGGCCAAGTACCTGTGGACCGCCGAGTTCCAAGACGACCGCGGCACCCACACGCACAAGATCGAGCCGATCTGAGGCGACCGCTGGGCTCGAACACCAGCGGTCTCGCTTCGTTGGCGCGCGAGCCCTTCGAGCGAGGCGAGCGCCAGCGCTGGCTGATCGCGCTGCTGATCCTGAGCGTGTTCGCGGTGGGTCTGCGCTGGTCGGCGCTCGACGTCGGGCGGATGAGCGACGACTACATGCAGCACGCGATGATCGCGGGGCTGTACCCGGGCGAGGCCCAAGCGCCCTTCGACCTCTACGGGTTCGTCCGCGCCGACGACGACCTCGCGGCCCACGTCGACAAGGGCACGGTGCCATGGTTCGCCGAGCCCGACTTTCGCGGGGCGATGTTTCGGCCCCTGTCGAGCGCGCTGCTGTGGCTCGACCACCTGATCGCGCCCAACCAAGTCAAGCTGTGGCACGGCCACTCGCTGGTGTGGCTCGCGGCGCTGATCTTCAGCTTTGGCCTGTGTGTGCGGCGGCTGCTGCCGCGCTGGCCCGCGGTCTTGGCCGTCGTGTTGTTCGCTTGCGACGCGAGCTTCGTCGCGCCGCTCGCTTGGCTCGCAAACCGCTGCGTGCTGGTCAGCGCGAGCTTGGGGTTCGCGGCGATCTTCGTCCACCTCGAGTGGCGGCGACCCGAGTCGGCGACGCCGCTCGGGCTGCGACGGGCGGGGCCGGTGATCGAGCTGATCCTGCTCGCGGCCAGCCTCGCCGCCGGTGAGTACGGGCTCGGGGTGATCGCCTACCTGTTCGCGTGGGAGCTGTTCGTCGGGGGCCGCGACGCGAGCACCCCAGCCGACCGCTGGGCCGCGCGCGCCAAGGCCCTGATCCCCGCCGTGATCGCGGTGACGACCTACCTCGCGATCCACAAGCTGCTCGACTACGGGACCTCCGCCGCCGACGTCTACGCCGACCCAATTCACTCGCCGGAGGTCTGGCTCAAGTGGGCGAAGCTGCGGATCCCGAAGCTGTGCACCGGCGCGCTGTGGTCGTTGCCGGCCTCGTCGCTGACGGTCTTCCAGCACCCCGGCGCGGCCTGGTGGGACGCACGTTGGCCCGCGATCGGCATCGACGCGATCCACGAGTCGCACATGCGCTTGGGGCTAGTTGGGATCGCGCTCGCGGGGCTTGGGTTTGGGCTCGCGCGGGCGGGCCTGCACGAAGACGAGCGCCGAACCCTGCGGGCCTTGCTGATCGGCGGGTTCGTTGGGCTGCTGCCGGTCTCGGTCGCGCCGGCCGACTCGCGGCTGCTGGTGATCGCCCAGCTCGCCGCGTGCGTCGGCGGGTCGCTGCTGGTGTTCGCGTGCGTGCGCTCGATCCAGCAGCGGGCCACCCGGCTGCGCGGCCTCGCGTTGCTGCCCTTTGCCCTCGCGATGGTGTTGCTGCACACCTACTTCGATCTGCGCTGGGGCCCGCGGGCGATGGCCCGAATCGACGACCTCCAACGAAGCAACGCGATCGCGTTCGAGGCCGGCGATCTGCTCGAGCACGAGCTCGCCGGCCGCGACGTGATCGTGCTCAACGGCCCCTCGCAGTCGGTCGGAATGTACGGCCACTTCGTGCTCCACACCCGCGGCGACCCGGTCCCCGCGAGCTGGCGCCCGCTCGCGCTCGGGGGCCAATATCCGATGTTCGGCTATCGCTCCGGCGACCAAACCCTCGAGCTCTCGGCGATCCAAGGCGCGTGGCTGCGGACCGGCGGCGAGCTGTTCTTTCGGCGCGCCGATCACATGCTGCCGGCGGGCTCGGTGCTCGAATACCCAAGCATGCGCGCCGAGGTCCTCGCTGATCAAGACGGCCGCCCGACCCAAGTCCGCTTCACATTCCCCCACTCCCTCGACGATCCCCGCTACCTATTCGTGACCTCGACCGCGGAGGGGATCAACCGCTGGGCGGTGCCGCCCGTGCGTGGCTCGGCGATCGTCCCGCTCGCGCGCTTGCCCGCCCCGGGTCCGTAGGTCATGGCGTCACCCGAGGCAGGTCGCGACGCCGTCGCTCATTGTCCACGAGGCGGAGCAGTACAAAATCGCTAGTGCTGGTTGCGGGCCGATCCACCGCCGGCTGCTTTACCCTGGGACCCGCGCCGCGCCGGTGTTATGACCGGGGCCATGGCCGAGGCGCCGATCGACGTGCTGGTGATCGGCGCCGGCCCAGCCGGATGCGCCGCGGGCATCACCGCGGCGCGAGCCGGCGCGCGGGTCCTGGTCCTCGATCGCGCGAGCTTCCCTCGACCCAAGACCTGCGGTGACGCGGTCTCCAACCGCGGCGCGCAAGTGGTCGACGCGCTCGGCGGAGTTGCGAACGCCCTGACCACGATCCCCCACGCGATCGTCCACACGGCCGCGGCGGTGCTGCCCGACGGCACCCGCGTCGGGCGAAGCTTCGGTCATGAGCCGGGCTACATCGTCCCGCGCTTGCACCTCGACGAGCTCTTGCGTGGCTACCTCGAGGCCTCGGGCGCCGAGCTGCGCCAGTCCGTCAAGGTCCGGCGCTTGCTCGTCGAGCGTGGCCGCGTGGTCGGGGCGGCGACCGATGACCGCGAGTGGCGAGCGCCCGTGACGATCGCCGCCGACGGGCCCGGCTCGTTGGCGTGGGCGGCCCTAGGTCTGAGCTACGAGCGCGGCCGGGGGCTGGCCGTGGCGATCACGGCGTACTACGAGGGCGTCGAGTTTGGCGCGGACCAAGCGGTCTCGGAGCACTACTTCGAGGTCGATCTGCCGTGCGGCTACGGCTGGGTGTTTCCGCCGGTCGAGGGCCTCGCCAACGTCGGGGTCTACCAGCGCGCCGATCACTTCGGGCGCGGCGGCGACAAGCTCGGGCCGATGCTCGAGCGGTTCGTCGCCCGCCACCCCGAGCGGTTCGCGTCGGCGCGCCTGCACGGCAAGCCGCGGATCTGGTCGCTGCCGCTCGCGCTCGGTTCACGACCGCCAGCCGGGCCGGGCCTGCTCGCGTGCGGCGACGCCGGGCGCTCGATCGATCCGCTCTCGGGCGAGGGGATCTGGCAAGCGCTGCACTCGGGCAGCTTGGCCGGGCAGCACGCGTCGCTTGCGTTGAGTCACGGTGGGTTCAACGGTCGCGCGGTGCGGGCCTACCAACGCGCGTGCATGCGCGCGATCAGCTTGCCCTCGGTCGCGCGGCTCGCCGTGCAAGAGGCCATGCGCGTGCTGATCGCGAGCGGCGCGTACCGGCTCCCTGTCGTCAAGCGGATCCTCGCCAAGGGCTACGAAGGCGACGCCTTGGAGATCACCAAGCGCACCGCTTGAAGTCATGTGAGACCATCCGAAGCCCGATGACACCCGTCGTCAAGATCCTGCTCGATGTAGCGGTGTTTCGGTTGCGCCGGTTCGAGATGGCCAACATCGCCGGCGCCCTCGCGATCGCCTTTGCCTGTCACCTGAGTTGGGACGAGATCGGCTACCGGGGCCTGTTCGCGTTCCTGCTCAACCTGCTCGTCTACCTCAACAACGACTGGTACGACCTCGACGACGACCTCGCCTCGGCGGCCAAGGATCAGACCAAGAACGCCTACCTACGCGACCACGCCGGGGCGGCCGTGGTCGCGCAGCTCGGGCTGCTCGCGGTCTTGCTGATCATGGCGCTCGCGTGGGGTGGCGGCCTGCTCGTCGCCCTGCTCGCGGGCGGTGGGGTGTGCTGGGCCTACTCCGCCGGGCTCAAGCGCCTGCCGATCTTCGACGTGCTCGCGATGATCGCCTGGGGCGTGGCCATGCCGCTGGTCGGGCTCGCGCCGGGCCACCCCGAAGGCTGGGTGCTGCTCGGCCAGCTCGGCCTGTTCTCCGGGGTGTTCGAGTCGATCCAAGTCATGCGTGATCACGACGCCGATCAGGCCGCGGGCGTGCGGACCACCGCCGTGGTCCTCGGGCCCGAGCGCGCGCACCTGCTCGCCCGCGCCCTGATGATCCTCGCGGGCGTCTACGCGGGCGCGCTGGTGGCTTGGTGGATCGCCCCCTTGCCGATCCTCGCCGCGCTGATCCCCATGCAAAAGCCCAACATCGACGGCTACTGGAACCGAGTGCGGATCGCGTTGGGCCTCACGATGCTCGCCGAGGCCGCGTTCGTATACCTCGGGGGGCTCGCGTGAACGAGCGTTCGTGGGCGACCCTGCGCTTCGTCGTGGCGCTGCTCGCCCTCGCTGGCGCCCACGCCCTGCTGATCGTGCACTCGTTCGGCGCGGCCTTGCCCCTGCCCGAGCACGCGTTTAGCCGCGGCGACTTCGCAACCCACGCGGCCCAAGTCCGGCGGGTGCTCGAGGCCTTCGAGGTCTCCGGCCAGCATTGGGCCTACGACGTGCAACTCCTCGCCGGCGCCCCCAACGGGGTCCTGTTCGACGCCGACAACAAGGGCTGGGAGCTATGGACCTGGGCGTGGGTCTTGCTCGGCGTCGGCGAGGGGCGGGCCTATAATGGGTTTGTCCTGGCCATCCACGCCGTGATGCCGGTCGTCGTGTTTGCGAGCGCCCGGCTGGTTCGGCTCGATCGCAAGGCCGCGTTGACCTCGACCGGGCTGGCGATCCTGCTGTGGAGCTTCGACTCCTTGACCCGCTGGCTGTGGTTCGTCGGGACCGTGTCCTACGTGTTCGTCGCCTACTTCGCGTTGCTGCCGCTCGCGTTGTTCTACCGCTGGATCGAAGATCGGCAGCCGCGCTACGCCCTCGCCTGCGCCCTGAGCCTGGCGTTTGGCCACCTGCTGCACCCCTACATCTTCTTCATCCTGCTCGCGCCGATGCTGGCCCTGTACATCCGGGCCGGCTTGATCGAGCGCGACATGAGCCCGGTCGAGCACGGGATCACCCTTGCGATCGCCGGCTTGACCGTGGTCGTCAATGGCTGGTGGCTGCGGACCGCCCTGCGGTTCTTCCACTACATCTTGGATTCGGCCTACTACGAGCGCGGCGGCCTGTCGTTCCTGGTCTACGATCTGCTCGGGCTGCTCTACGACCCATCGACGCAAGGCGTGATCGGCCCGCGGACGGCCGTGCGGGTGCTGGCCTTGCTCGCGGCCCTCGCTGGCTTGCGAGCCTGGCGAAGGTCCGCCGACCGCCGCCGCCTGCCGTTCTTGGTCCTGATCGTGACCATGGCTGCGCTCGCGTTCGTGGGCGGCTACACCCCAGCCGAGCAGATCCAGCCCTACCGCCACAACCTCGCCCTGGGGTTCGCGGCGCTGATCCCCGCGGGCTGGTGGTTGGCCGAGGTCGTGGGCCAGCGACCGTGGCGCGGGCTCCAGCCTGGGCCCCGGGCGCTCGCCCTGATCGTCGCCGTATTGGCGACCCTGCACCTCACGCGCGACGTGCTGTATTTCTTCGCGGGCGCCTTGCCCAAGCAGCCAACCATGGACAACGGCTACGAGGTCCCGCTCAACCAGCTGGGCCACATGCTGACCCCCGATTATAGCTATGAGGGCCAGCCCGAATGGGAGGGGCTGATCAAATGGGTCACCGAGCACGACGACGGCCAGGGCCGCTGGCTCGTGCAAGAGCAGGTCCTCGGCGAATACCTGATGGCCCGGACCCAAGCTCAGCTGATCGGCGGATTCATGGTCCGCAACATCGAGCACAGCGACGCGAATTGGTTTCGTCGGTCTGGCCTCACCCCCCCTTACGATCCCGACGCGCTCCGCGAGTACTTCAACACCTACGCGATCCATTGGGTGATCGTGCATCAAGCGGCCATGAGCCCGTGGTGGGACCAGCACCCCCGGCTGCTCTCGCGGGCCGGGGCCGTCGACGGCATGTTGATCTACATGGTCGTCGGCCGCGGCCAGCTAATCGAGGGCAAGGGCCGGGTCTCGGCGTCGATCAACCGCATCGAGGTCAGCGGCACGCGGCCCGACCAAGACCTCGTCCTGCGCTACCACTGGATGGAGACCCTGCGCTGCGTGCCGGACTGTCGGATCGAGCGCGAGCCGGTCCCCGGCGATCGGGTCGGGTTCATCCGGGTGCCAGCCCCGCATGGGCGGGACTTTGTGATTGAGAACAGCTACGAGTGGTGAATCTCCTAGACCGGCGCATTCACCACCCTCGTCGCCCCGGTCGGCCCGGTGTACCTTCCCCCCATGGACCCCCAGGACCAGATCCGCACCCAGGTCGAGGCCGCCGTGTTCCGCCGGCTCGTCGCCCACCTGCAAGAGCGCACCGACGTGCAAAACATCGACATCATGAACCTCGCGGGCTTTTGCCGGAACTGCCTGTCCAAGTGGTACGCCACCGCGGCCGCCGAGGCTGGCCTCGAGCTCGAGCTCGAGGCCGCCCGCGAGCAGGTCTACGGCATGCCCTACGACGAGTGGAAGGCCAAGCATCAAGTCGGCCCCAAGCAGGTCGTCGCGCCCACCGGCGAGGAGCGCTGACGCGATGGCGACCTGGGCCGAGACGCTCACCATCGCGACCCGCGGGCGCGAGATCTACGACATCACCGCTCGGATCCAGCGGGTGGTCGCCAAGTCCGGGGTCCGCTTTGGTCTGTGCAATGTGTTTATCCACCACACCTCGGCCTCGCTGATCGTCAGCGAGAACGCCGACCCCGAGGTCCACCGCGATCTCGAGCGCTTCCTCGCCAAGCTCGTGCCCGACGGCGACCCATTGTTTCGCCACACCGAAGAGGGCGACGACGACATGCCCGCCCACGTGCGCAGCGTCTTGACCCAAACCGCGATCACCTTCCCGGTCGCCAAGGCCAAGCTCCCGCTCGGGACCTGGCAGGGCATCTACCTGTGGGAGCATCGCCACGCCGCCCACGGCCGGCGCGTGACCGTGACCGTGCAAGGCGAGACCCGCGACCCGGATGATCGGGCATGACCACCGCTGGCAACCAGCCGCTCGCGAGCAAGCGCCTGCGCTCGGCGATCGGCAAGACCATCGCCGACTACGAGCTGATCCAAGCCGGCGATCACATCATGGTCGCGGTCTCGGGCGGCAAGGACAGCTACACCCTGCTCGAGCTGCTCGACCGCAGCCGGGCCAGGGCCCCCATCGAGTTTCGCCTGACGGCCGTGCACCTCGATCAGGTCCAGCCCGGCTACGACGGCGTGCCCCTGCGTCGCTGGCTCGAGGACTTTGGCGCGCCCTTCGAGATCATCCAAGTCGACACCTACTCGACCGTGGTCGAGCGGACCCCAGCCGGTAAGGCCTATTGTGCGGTCTGCTCCCGGATGCGCCGGGGCGCGCTCTACACCGCCGCCGAGCGGCTCGGCTGCAACAAGATCGCCCTCGGCCACCACCGCGACGACGCGCTCGAGACCTTGCTGCTCAACTTGTTTTACGCCGGCAGCCTCCAGGCCATGCCGGCCAAGTACACCACCGATGACGGGCGCTTCGAGGTCATCCGCCCGCTGATCGAGTGCGCCGAAGCGGACATCATCGAGCACGCCAGCGCCGCCGGCTACCCGGTCTTGCCCTGCAACCTGTGCGGCTCCCAAGACAACCTCCACCGCGAGAAGATGCGCGCGCTGATCGACTCGCTCGCCGCCGAGAACCCGCACGTGCGCGCCGTGATGCTCAACGCCCTGCGCAACGTCCGTCCCAGCCACCTGCTCGATCGCGCCGTCGCCAAGGTCTGGCTCGCGCGCGAGCCGGACAGCGAGACCCAGACCCTGACCCAGCTGAGGCTCACTCGCGCAGCGCGGTGATCTCATCGCCGCGGATCTCGAGGACCTGCACGGGCCCGCCGTAGTGCGCGGCCATGCCCACGTCGATCATCCACACCTTGTCGTCGCAGGCCGATTGGATGCCTTCGGTGTGGACCGTGTGGGCGACGACCATCCGGCGCGCGCCGATCGTCGCGAGCGCCTCCTCGAGCATCGCGCATTCTTTCGGCCCCGGGCCGTCGGAGTAGTGGCGGCTCCAGACCGGGCCGTCGCTGTCGATCACCGCCGCCGGCGGCTCGGTCCGCGTGCCCGTGAACCAGGCCCTGGCCTGCTCGTTGATCGCGGTGATCTGCCCGGCGTAGGCCGGCGTCACGCCGCCGTGGACGAACACGCTGTCGCCGACCACGACGATCACGTTTCGCTTGCCAAACTCCTTGGCCCAGGGTTGCCCCGGCCAAAACGCAGCGACCCGTGCGCGCGCCTGCTCGGGGACCTTGGCCATCACCGAAGCGAGCTCGGGCGCGCTGGGATCGACGCCCGGCGCGTCGGCGAAGTCGGCGAAGCCGGCCGGCGTCACGTAGCGAAGATCGCCCAGGGCGTTCATGAATTCATGGTTGCCGCTGAGCAGGTGCACGGTCCCGCCGGCCGCCGCCGCCTCGCGCTGGATCCGGGCGAGGAGCTCGAGGATCTCCTGCTCGTCGTCGCCACGATCGAGCTGATCACCGGTCTGCACCACGACCAGCTCGCCGCCGATCCAGCGATCGGTCTCATCGATGGCGCCGGCCAGCCGCAGCGCCCGGCGGGTGGCCCCGATGTCACCGTGGAGGTCGCCGATCGCGACCAGCCGCGGCGGCGCCGGGAACCGATCGCCGCCCACGAGCAGCTCGCCGGGGCCGAACTCTGGTTGCTTGGGCGCGTCGGCGAGCGCCGGTGACTCGACTGGCGAGGCGCTTTGCGTGTCGGCCTTGACCGGCTCGTGCGCCGGCGGAGGCGTGAGGCGATCGCAGCCCGCGAGCGGGGCGAGCCCGGCGACCAAGCACAGCGCTGCGCGAACCATCTGGCGATCGAGCGTCATCAGTACCCGACCGGCTCGCTCGCAAACGGATCGGCCACGCCGACGTTTTGCTCGTGCTGCTCTTGCGCCGCCACCGTGTAGCGCGTGGTCGGCTCGAGCTCGAGCCGCCGAAACGGGATCGGGTCATCGGTGTCCTCGCACACGCCGTAGGCGCCCGAGTCCATCCGCGCGAGCGCCAGCTCGACCTCGCTCAGGCGGGCGCGATCGCGGTCGAGCATGCTCTTGACCCGAAACCGCTGGGCGTCGCCCGCCGCCGCGTCCTCGATGTCACCGGGTTCGTTGTTGTTGACGGCCAGCAACATCTCCTCGCGATCGTCAGCGATACGCAGGCGCAAGTCGGCGGCCTCGGCTTCGAGCTTGGCTCGGAGCGTGGCGATCTGATCGGCGCTGAGATGGTCCATGCATCGGAGCTTGCAAGCTCTCGCACGATCACGCAACGACTCAGGGCTCGAATTGATCACCCGGGATCGCGGGCTTCTTGTCGCGAAACGCCGCCTCGAACTCCGCTTGGGTGATCGTCGACTCTTCGAGGAGCTCGGCGAGCTCAGCGTCGGCTTCGGGGCTGCCCGGCTTGGAACCCGAGCGCTCGATCGGCGGGGTCGGTTGTGCGGGATCGGGCGCTTGCGCAGGGGGCTCCACGGGCGCGGGCTCGGGCTCCAACGCGGCTTCCGGGGGCGCCTCTGCGGGCGCTTCTGCGGGCGCTTCTGCGGGCGCTGCGGGGCGTGGGGCGGCGGGCTCGACAGCCGCCGCTTCGACGGCCGCAGGCTCGGCCGGCTCCGCACACGCGAGCGTGGACAACCACACGAGCAGCGAGATCGAGGCGCGCACCCTCGCATGGTCGCTCAGCGGCCCGCCCTCGTCCAACGGGGGCGCTCGCAGCCTGTTCGTGGCATATCCGAGCCAGCCTCCGATGCCACACGCGCGCCCGACCCTCCTCCGCTCCGGCCTCTCCTGCTTCGCCCTCGCGCTCCTGGACGTGGCGGCGTGTGCGAGCTCCGATCATCCGGCGCTGGCGACCCCGACCCGGGTCGCCAGCGCCGAACAGCCCGCCAACAACCCGCGCCCGGACCCCTTCGCCGAGGCCTTCGTCGCCGCCCACAACCACCACCGCGCTCGAGTCTCGCCGCCCGCCAACCCTGCGATCCCGCCGGTCCGCTGGGACCCCCAGCTCGCAAGCGTCGCCCAGGCCTGGGCCGAGCGCTGCGAGTTCGAGCACAGCGGCAACCGCTACGGCGAGAACCTCAGCGCCCGCACCAACATGGCCGCGCCCGAGACCATCGTCGCGGCCTGGGCCGACGAGGCCAAGGACTACGACTACGCTCGCAACCGCTGCGCCAGCGGGGCGGTCTGTGGCCACTACACGCAGGTCGTCTGGCGCAGCTCGACGACGATCGGCTGCGGCGTCGCGCAATGCGGCCCTGGCCCCGGCGGCCCGTTTGGCGAGCGCGAGTGGGTCATGTGGGTCTGCAATTACAGCCCGGCCGGCAACTACAAAGGCGAAAAGCCCTATTAGGCTTGTCGATCACCGCCCGCAGCGATTACGCTGGGCCCGTGCAACTGCGAAGCGACTCCTTCCCCAACGACGGCTCGATCCCCGGCGAGTTCGCGTTTTGCGTCCCCGCCGACGAGGGCCACGTGGCCATGGCGCCCAACCGCAACCCGCAGCTCGCGTGGTCCGAGGCGCCCCCCAACACCCGCTCGTTCGCGCTGATCTGCCACGATCCCGACGTCCCCTCGAGCGGCGAGGACGTCAACCAAGAGGGCCGCACGGTCCCCAAGCAGCTCCCGCGCGTCGACTTCTTCCACTGGGTGCTCGTCGACATCCCCGCCACCGTCACCCAGATCGCCGCCGGCACCCACTGCGAGGCCGTCACCGCCCGCGGCAAGCCGCCCGGTCCCGCCGCCCACGGCCAAGGCCGACAAGGCATTAACGATTACACTGGTTGGTTCGCGGGCGACCCGGACATGCGCGGCGACTATGGCGGCTACGATGGCCCCTGCCCGCCTTGGAACGACGAGATCGTCCACCATTATCATTTCACGATCTACGCCCTCGACGTCGAGCGCCTTGATCTTGCGGATAAATTTACCGGCCAAGACGCGCTCGCGGCGATCGAGGGCCACGTATTGGACCAAGCCACGTGGGTCGGCACCTACACCCTCAACCCCGCGCTTCGTCGCTGATCTCAGGCGGCACCGATGCCCCTGACCAAGCGAGACATTCTCCCGCTGTCGATGGCGGGGCTGGTCCTCGTCAGCGCGGGGTGGACCACCTATCTGTTCCTGGTGCTCGGGATCGGCATGGTCTTGGAACCACATCCACCGCTCGGGCGGTTAGGCCAGGCGGCGCTGCCGATGACGCCCCCGATGCTTCGACAGGAAGACGACAGCGGCGCTACCTGGAGCGCTCGCGCCGACACCTGCGGCCAACGCCGGCTTCCCGTCCAAGCATCGCCATCGCAGTTGAACCGGCTGGCCAGATGGTGGACAAGCTAGCAGCCCGTGGTCGTCAGCGAGGACGAGGGCAGCGCTTGGCGATCGATCGATCTAGGCACCGACGCCGACTTGTACGGCATCGCTCAGCACGGCGCCTGGCTCGTCGTGGTTGGCGATGAGACCATCGTCGCGCGTCAGCCCGACGGGGTTTGGACCGAGCCGCCCGCGCCTCCGGGCGGGTGGGGTCGGCTTCGAGGGACCTACGCGGACGAGCTTCGGGTGTATGCCGTAGGCTTGGACGGTGTGGCATGGTCGGCGGTGGAGCCCGGGGAGTGGGTCGCCGAAGACGTTGGTGTTGACACCGATCTGCTCGCCGTGGACCGGCTCCGGGGCTTCCTTGGCGACCCAGACCGAGTTGCGATCGTGGGGAGTGGCGGCACGCTGATAGTCGGCGGCCATGAGTTGGGCTGGGCGCGGATCGCCACCAAGACCACGGCTGACCTGGTCGACGTTTCGAATTCGGCGATCCTCACCGCCGATGGCGAGGTGCTCATGTATGACGACGGTAAGCTATCGAGCATCAACGGCTTTTCGGGCCCACAGGCGCTCTACTCCTACGGAGGCTACGGCGGCCGTTTCACCGTCGTTGGCGACGGCGGCGTGGCCCAACGCGCGTATAACCTTGTGTGCATGCTATGATCTCGGGCAGGCTAAATCTCGACCCGGCAATAGCCGCGATCGATCCACCGATTATACATGTAGCAGACGTAATTGTCAATATTACTCATCATGTCGCGACGCCCCTCCTTGTTGCCGGCCTCGAACTCGGCGACCAGCCGCCGAGGGTTGGCGCCGGCGAGCAGCGCAGGACAGCCAGAAATCCCTGCTCAGCTGGTTTGCGACCCCGTAACACTTATTCTCGGCGTACCCTTCGCAGACTGAATTCCTGCGATCTCGCGGCCCGGCGCCGCAGCCACCTTCTTGTTCATGTGCGTTCATCGAGTTGACTTTTTTCATTGCTCGGCCTCCCCTCACACTCGCTTGTACGGTATCGGGCCTCAAAACCCATGGGTCGCGCGGGCCAACGCGGGCGCGCCCAGGACCCGCGCGAGCGCGGTCCAATCGTCGTGCTCGGGCACCCACGCGCCCGCGGCGTCGCGCAAGAGCACGGCCTCGGCTCCCGCCGAGCTGACCACCGCGCGGCCAGCTCGCTGGTCGACTCGGACGACTCGGTCGCCAGCGGGATCGCGATAGACCTCGAGGCCGTCCGCTGAGGTGTGGTCTTGGGTGAGCTCGTTCAATAAAAAGTGCATGATAGTCGTCCTCTCGAGGTCAGGTGTGAAGCTCTGGGATCGCGCGATCGGGAGAATTACGCTGGGCGGGGTAATCGATCCGCACGATGTCGGCGGGGCTGAGATCGGTGAGGGATTGATGGCCCATCAGCGCGAGGTTCGAGTCGAGCTCGGCGGCGAGCAGCTCGTAGCCGTCGGCGACCCCCTCGGCGCCGTTGGCCGAGAGCCCCATTTGGAAGGTCTTGCCCATCGCGACCATGTCGGCGCCGAGCGCGAGGGCCTGGAGCACGTCGGTGCCCCGGCGAAAGCCGCTGTCGATGACGATCTGCGGCTTGGCCTCGCGGTCGTGCCGCCAGCCCGGCGGGAAGTGGGGCCAGCGCTCATTGGGGGGCCCGAGCGGCTTGCCGAGGTTGGGCCTGATCGCCCGCACGATCGCCGGGAGCACGTCGATCGAGGCTTGCCCATAGTCGAGCTGGCGGCCGCCGTGATTCGAGACCCAGATGAAGTCGACGCCGGCTTTTTTGGCCTGGAGCGCGGCTTGGGCGGTCATGATGCCCTTGAGCCCAAATGGCACGCGCCCGGCGATCTTGGCCTGGAGCTTTTCGACGGTGGTCCAATCGGTCCCGGCTAGGAGCGGGAAGCTCGGGTCGAAGGTTGGGTCATTGAACGCCGCGTTCAGCATGGGCGTGGGGAAGTTCAGGGGCGCGGGGGTCGGGAGCTCGATCGAGCGATCACGCCGACTCACGACTTGGACGTCGACGGTGAGCACGATCGCCATGAACCCGGCGTCGATGACCTCCTCGATCAGGTCGTCGAGCCAGGCGCCGCCGGCGAATAGATACAGCTGGAACATCCGCGGCCCGTCGCTGGCCTCGATGACCTCCGCGAGCGGGCGATTGCTGGCCGTCGACAACGCCATCATGTTCATGCCGGCCCCTTGCGCGGTGCCGATCTCGGCGGAGTCATGGACCACTTCATGGGCCCCCCAGGGCGCGACCATGACCGGGGTCGGCAGCTCATGGTCGAGGAAGCTGGTCGCGATGCTGCGGTTGCGGACGTCGCGGAGCGTGCGTTGGCGGAGCGCTTGGAGCGTCAGGGCCGCTTGATTGCGGCGCAAGGTGGTCTCGCTCCCGCCGCCGTGGATCGCCTGGTAGAGGGCGCCGATGCTGCGATTGCGCAAGTTGGTGACGCCGGCTTGGAACAGCTGGTTGAGTGTCTCGAATGCCATGATGAGGATCCCTTGGTCCGAGCGCTCGGTGATTCGCGGGCGCCCTGGGTGAAGGGATATAGCAAGGGCCGCTGCGATGCGTCACACCTGCGCGAATCGGAGCCAATTGCCTAAACCGAGCTCCGATCGGCTTGGCGGGGCCCAGATGCGTGTTCTTCGTAAATGCAATTCCATGGTTTGCCCCATTGGCGCAGACCTGGGCGCCGCGACGCCGCCGCCGGCGCTGATTCCCGCGCTCAAGGATCCAGCATCGTCGTCGGCTCGATCGCGTCGAAATCAATGGCCTCGAGATCAATCGCCTCGAGATCCATGTCCGCAAACCCGCTCGGCGGCTCGGGCACGAGCTCAGCCTCGGGGTCGGGCTCGGGCTCCGCTCGCCAGCACCGACCGACGTGGATGCAGCCCCCACACGCAGCGACGTGGGCGAGCTTCGGCCAGGGCTCGGTCGAGCCCCGCGGATCCTCACCGGCGAGCTCGACGGTCAACAGCCGCGCCGCCGCCCAACGCAAGCGCCGTTCAAAGCTCGACAGCGCCGCCGCGTCGAGCTCCTCCAAGCGCGGATCGGCGTCGGCTCCGGCCTCGCGCAAAAACACGGCGCCGGCCCGCAGGGGGATCGCTGGGCCCCACAAGCGGCGCAGGGCCCAGGCCTGCGTGAGCCGACGAAAGCCGCCGGGCTCGTTGGCGTCGAGGATCGCGGCGCGATCGGGCGGGGCCCGGCCGTATTGCCAGTCGACGAGGTTGAGGCGGCCGTCGTCGTCGATCCACACCAAGTCGACGCGGCCGCGGACGATCACCCGGCCCTCGGGCGGCGGGGCGGCGGTCGTCGTGGGTGGCGGCGAGAACAAGTCGAGCTGCGGGCGGGTGGTCTCGAGCAGGGGTCCAGCCTCGTGCTCGTGCTCGTGCTCGTGCTCGCCGTGGAGCTCGAGGGCGAAGGGCAGCGATCGCATGACCCGCCGGGGATCCTCGCGGTGGGCCGCGATCACGGCCGCGACCCAGGGGCGCCCGGCGAAGCGGAGCAGATCGTCGCGCAGCTGCTCCCACAGATCGGCGGGGATGTGATCTTGATCGGCGAAGCTGTCGAGCGCCCGCTCGGGATCATCGCCGAGCCGATCGAGGTCGACGCGACCGAGCAGGTAGTGGACCAAGCGACCGCGCGCGCGCGCCTCGGCCAAGCTCGGCGGCGGACGATCGCCGGGGTCGTCTTCGTCATGGGTCTTGCGCGGGACGAAGGGCAGGAGCTGGAGGCCGCGCATGGCCTCGCGCTGCTCGTGGGCCGGCGTGTCGAGGCCGACGACCTGGCTGAGCAGATACCGGCGCGGGCACTTGTCGAATTCGGCGAGGGCCGAGAGCGAGATGTCGAGCTCGCAGTCGCGCAGGTGCAGGGGCTCGCTGCGCGCGAGCGCGGCGCTGAGCTCGGCGGGCGAGTCCGTCGACGCCCGCCCGCGGGGTTCATCGATCGGGGCCGGGCTGTCGGCCACGTTCACGAACGAGTTCGAGGACTCGGCGGGGTCCGATCCAGCGGCGTCCGGGGCCGCGCTGTGACCGACCGCCGCCGCGCGCACGGCCTCGACGCGATCGAGCAACCACCGCGTCGCGCTGGCCTGATCATCGCCGAGGTCCGCGTTGACTTGGATCACCGGCCCGGCGTCGACGACCTCCACGAGCTCGTCGAACTCGGGCAAGACCGCGTCGATCAGCCGACGCCAGTTCCCGCTGCCCTCCCGCGCTTGGCCCTCGGGCGCCTCGCCGAGCAGGACCAAGAGATCGCGGGCCCGGGTCGCGGCGACGTAGAGCAGCCGGCGGCTCTCGGCGTCGCGGCGGGCCGCGAGCCGCTCGGTGATCGCCACGGCGTGAACGCTGGGCCGGCGGCGGCCGACTAGATCAGGGCTGACGACCGCGAGGCCGAGCTCACGCTCGAACAACACCGGGCCCTCCTGCCCGCGCGGCTCGGCGCCGAGCTCGGGCACGATCACGACCGGGAACTCGAGGCCCTTGGCCGCGTGCACGGTCATGATCCGCACGGCGTTGGGATCGGCCGCCGCCGCGACCTCGGCCGGGGCCTCGCGGTCGAGCAGATCCTCGCCGCGCTCGAGCAAGCGCCGGGCCGTGGCGACCGCCCCGAGCCCCGCGAACTCGCGCGAGCCGAGCAGCGCGAGCAGCTTGTCGACGTTGGCGATGCGCTGCTCCCCGGCGTCGTCCCAGGCCAAGACCTCGCGCAGGCCCAGGCGATCGACGGCGAAGCGCAGGACCCTCGCCGGCCCGAGCCGATCGAGCTCGTGGTGGAGGCGATCGACGAGCCGAGCCATGTGCGTGACCGCGCCGGCGTCGAGCGGCTCGAGCTCGACCGTGCAGCCCTGCGTGTGATCGGCGAGGCGCAGGCGCTCGGCCCCGGCGAGCTCGACGATCGCCGCGTCGCTGATCCCCCACACCGGCGAGCGCCAGACCCCGGCGCACGCCAGCGGGTCGCGGGGATCGGCGATCGCGAGCATCAGCACGGCGAGCTCGCGGACCTCTCGCGCGGCGTAAAAGCCCCGGCCACCAACCACCACCGAGGCGATCCCGGCGTCGCTGAGCGCCTTGCGGTAGCGGGCCACGTGGCTGTGCGTGCGCATCAAGATCGCGACGTCGGCCCCGCGCAGGGGCTTGGGCCGGCCGTGCTTGTCGGTCCGGCCGAGGGGCGGGCGCGCGTCGAGCAGCAAGCGGACGTGCTCGGCGAGCCGCCGGGCTTCGTGGCCGCGGCGCGAGCGGGCGTCGTCGTTGGGATCGCCGACGAGCAGCTGCACGGCTGGGAGCCCCGCTTGATCCTCGTGGTCCTCGCGGACCGGCTCGAGCCGATCGACCTCCTCGACCCAATCGACGGCGAAGCCCTCGGGGTCATCGCTGATCAGCAAGCGCGAGAACAGTTGGTTGGCGAACTCGACCAGCCCCGGCCGCGAGCGCCACGAGCGTCGCAGCGCCTCCAAGCGGAACCCGGACGCCCCCCTGCGAGCCTGGGCCGCGAGGGTCTGGAACAGCGAGACGTCGGCCCCGCGAAATTCGTAGATCGACTGCTTCCGATCGCCGACCGCCGCGAAGCAGCGCGCGCCGATCGGCAGCGCCTCGCTGGCGCGCGCGCCCGGACCCACTGGGCGCTCGTGATCGCGGGCCTCGGCGAGCAGGTGCACGAGGTCGAGCTGCAGCGCGTTGGTGTCTTGAAACTCATCGACGAGCAGCGCAGCCACCCGCTGCTTGACCTGCCGGCGGACGATCGGATCGTCACGCAAAAGATCATGGGCCCCGCGGACCAGGTCGACGAAGTCGAGCACCTGCAGGCGCTGCTTCTCATGCTCATAAGCCGCGGCGATCGTCCGCAGCAAGGCGACGATGCGGACCGCGAGGTCCTGCTCGGCGAGCGAGGCGACCGCGTCTTGGACCCGCTCCCACGCGTCGGCGAACGGCTCCCAGACCCGGCGCGCGCGCTTGGGCAGCGTGCCCTTGCCGCGCCGCTGGCCGGCGACCCGGATCATCGCCGGGTACCAGCGGCGCACGGCCTCGGGCTCGCACCCGCCGATCCGACCGCGCTCGATCGTCAGGGCGCGCAGGGTCGGGCGCAGGCGATCTTCTGAGGACTCGGCGAGCAGCTCGATGCTCGCGCTCAGCTGCCGGCAGGCCTCGTCGAGCTCGGCCTGCGCCGCCGCTCGATCGAAGCCCGGCTGCGGCCGGCCCTGCGCGTCGACGATCAGCGAGTCGGGATCGCGGCCCTCCTCACCGAGCTTGGCGTGGAGCCGCCGCAAGGCCGCGCGCAGGGTGTCGGGCCCGCCCAAGGCCCGGGCCGCCGCGCGCGTATGCGAGTCCTCGTCGCCCTCGAGATCGCGGAGCAGGACCTCGTCGAGGGTCCGGGCGAACAGCTCGTTGGCGTTGTTCTCGTCGAGGACCCCGAAGCTCGGGTCGACCCCGGCCTCGACAGCGAAGCCGCGCAGCAGCTGGGCGCAGAGCGAATGGAAGGTGCCGATCGGCGCGGCCGGGAGCTGCTCGGCGATCGCCTGCCAGCGCGCCGCCGAGACCTCGCGCTCGCCGAGCATCGCCGCGAGCTCGGCCTCATCGGCGAGCGCACCGACGGGATCGGCCGCGAGCGCCGAGGCCCGCTGCACGATCCGCTGCCGCAGCTCGCGGGCGGCCTTCTCGGTGAAGGTCACCGCCCACACCCGGGTCGGCTCGCAGGGCTCGCGCGAGCCCGCGCCGATGTACAGGCCGAGCGCGACGCTGACCAACGCATGGGTCTTGCCCGCGCCGGCCCCCGCGGCGAGCACCAAGTTGGCGTCGAGCTCGAGCGAGCCGCCCTCACGCTCGGTCAATTCGCTCATGAGCCCTGCCCCCCGGACTCGAGCTCATCGCCGCGCTCGACCCGGCAGACCGGCCCGTAGGGGCAATACCGGCAGGCCCGCCCGGGGTCGTGGGGCCGCACGTCGAACCGGCCCTCGGCGACGCCGCCGAGCAGGGCCCAGACGTTGTCGGCGAGGTTGCGCTGGCCGGTCGCGGGGAGGTCGAGGGCCCCGACCGCAACGCTCGGGGGCCCGATCTTGGTGGTGGATCCGCTCGGCAGATCGTTGGCGGCCCGGGCTCGAAGCTCGCGGCGGGTCGCCGGATCGAGCTCGAGCAGGCCGTCGAGCTCGACGCTCGACAAGCTCAGATCGAGGAGGCTGGCCTGCGAGCGCTCGCCGTCGCGCAGCGACACATAGGCGGCGTCGGTGTCGGTCAGCTCGGGCCGGCGCGCGGCCAACCATGCGGCGTAGAGCGGCAGCTGCAGCTGCGTGCGCGCGAGCTGATCGTAGCGCAGGCGATCGCCGACCCGGCCGGACTTGTAGTCGATGATCAGGCCCTCGCGCTCGCGCCCGTCGCCGCGGTAGTCGAGCCGATCGACCCGGCCGATGAGCTCGAACCGCCGCTCGCCGCGACGATCGGGGATCACCAGGGGCACGCCCTCGATCTCGCCGCTGCCGTCAGCCGCGATCACCCCAAAGCCGACCTCGAACTCGCCGGGCTCCCAGGCTTCGATCGCGGCCCGGCGCTCACCCTCGAGGGTCCGGGCGAGATCGCGGGCGATCAGATCGCGGTGCAACAACCATAGCGGCGCCGGCCCGGTCCGCTCGAGCCGCTCCCAGCGATCGAGCACCGCCTCGCAGACCTCACGCGCGACATGGTTCTCGTGGCCCGTTCGATCGCCGCCCTCGAGCGGGGTCAGGCCCTCGCTGCGCAGGGCCTGCATGACCTCGGCCAAGACCTCGTGGCGGACGCTGCCCTGCTCGGCCGCGTCGAGCTCGTCGCGGATCGACGGGCGCGGGCGCACGCGCAAGACTCGAGCGGCGAAGAACCGAAACGGGCACGCGGCGTAGTCCTCGAGCGAGGTCGCCGAGCCGCGCCAGGTCGTCGCTTCGGTCCACGCGAATTGCAGCCGGGCGTGGGCGAGCGCCCGGGCCCGATCATGCAGGCCGACGTCGGCGCGGGCGAGGTCGCGAGCGCGGGCCGAGGACCACGCCAACGCGGGCGCGAGCGAGGCCTCGAGCTGGGCGAAGCGAGCGCCGCTCGGCTCGCGGGCGAGCGCGCCCACGCGCGTGAGCAGCTGCCCGCGCGTGCTGCATTGCGAGAAGCTCGGCACGACCCCGGCCGCGAGCTCGCGC
>Ga0114946_10000467_pt1 | contig 27353 bp, 22 predicted proteins | sample WalLakDeSediment_FD_88676 | JGI IMG/M metagenome (GOLD analysis project Ga0114946, IMG submission 88676) | Lake sediment microbial communities from Walker lake, Nevada to study Microbial Dark Matter (Phase II) - Walker Lake 11/02/13 Deep Sediment | ecosystem: Environmental > Aquatic >... | reverse complement strand
TTAAACCCTTGTTGATAATCTCTGAAGGCTTTACACCTTCATCAACATGCTTCTGGGTCAACTCAGCAGTTTTCGCAGCATTACACTCAATAATGGCTCCTGCTAAAGCTTCAAAATCTGCCACTTACATCCACTCCTTTCTTATATATCTTTTATATTTTGGGCGGCACGCCGCCGCCGGATGAATGATACATCCGGCGGCGGTGTGCCTTTGCTCCATTGAAACCAACATTTAAGTGCCTGAAAACTGCCGGCACAGTAATACGACAAATCTAACTTACATCTTTTTTTCAGCTTTAAGCTCTTCGATAGCATCATGAATGCGCTTTTTCTCCAGCGGAAGCGTGCCTTCGCGCATTTCTGCAAAGAGCGATTTCATCAGGCAGTAGAGCATCAAAAGCATGATTATCATGAAGGGGAATCCCCCAACAATTGATGATGTCTGCAGGGCACTCAAACCACCGGTGAAAAGCAGGATGGCAGCAATCGCCCCTTCAAGGACTCCCCAGGTAATGCGCAGCGGAAGCGGCGGGTTGGGATTACCGCCCGAGGTAAGCATCCCGTTGACGTAAGTTCCTGAGTCGGAAGAGGTGGTGAAAAAGATCGCTACAGAAATCATGGCTACAAAGATCAGCAATGTAGAAGCGGGGAAGCCCTGCAGCAGGGCAAAGAAACCGAGCGCTGAATCGGTTGCAACAGCATCCCCGATCCCGCCGGCGCCAAAGTGCTCAACATAGAGAGCTGAACCGCCGAAAACAGAGAACCAAACCAGGCTGACCGCAACCGGTACCAGCATTACACCAACAATGAAGTTACGGATGGTGCGGCCGCGGGAAACACGGGCAATAAAAGTCCCGACAAAGGGAGCCCAGGCTATCCACCAGGCCCAGTAGAAAATGGTCCAGGCCCCGTACCAACCTTCCGTTCCCTCGCCGGCAGCATCGAGGCCGAATGACATGTGAATAATGTTCTGCAGGTAATCGCCGGTAGCATGAGTAAACAGATCCAGGATAAAAAGAGTCGGACCGACAATAAATACCAACAGCATTAAAAAAGCCGCGACTACGATATTGATCTGGCTCAACCACTTAATGCCACGGTCAATACCGGTAGCGGTCGATATAACCGCAGCTGTAGTAACAACAACTACAATAACAACCCATAGAGCCGGGCCGCTGGGAACACCAAAGAGATTTTCCAGGCCGGCACCGATCTGCATTGCACCAAGACCTAATGATGTTGCCAGGCCAAAGAGGGTGGCAAATACACCAATTATATTTACCAGCATCCCCCAGGGGCCTTCAATGCCTTTACGGCCCAAAATCGGCTCGAGGCATGAGCTGAGCAGCATGGGCAAACCTTTGCGGTAAGAGAAGTAAGCAAGGGAGCCGGCTACAACAGCATAAATTGCCCAGGGATGGAAACCCCAATGGAAGAAAGAATAACGCATGGCCACATGAACGGTTGCCGCGGTGCCAGCCTCACCGAATGGCGGCCACATGTAGTGCCAGATTGGCTCGGAAACACCCCAGAAGAGCAGGCCGATACCCATTCCACAGCTGAAGAGCATGGCGAACCAGGCCATATTGGAATAAGCCGGCTTTTCATCATCTGCGCCCAACCTGATCTCCCCTACCGGGCTGAGCAGAAGGAAGACGATCAGGAAAAGGAATATACTTGCCCCCAGGATAAAGGACCAACCCCATGAGGCAACCATGTAACTGAAAACAGTACCTGCCGCTTCTTCAAACTGCACAGGTGCGGCAATGCCGATAATAACAAAAATCAGCATAACAATAAGTGCAATCCAAAACGTCATTTTAGCATTGCTATTTCCTTCGTTCTGCAAGAATAAAACCTCCTTTAAAAAATTTAGTACCCAAAGCCATTTCTTACTAAAGCCTCATAAAACAACTCCTTCCAGCAATAATTATCAAAGTATGCTTATAGAACCTGTTACTCACTAATTTAGCGACAACCATACCTTATCTATTATATAAAGCAATATTCGTGCCACTTCGTGAAATTAAGGGCATAAGCACTAAAGCCCGTTATTCCTGCATAAAAAGGAGAGTGTTTTAGTAAACCAAAACAGCCTCTTTCTCATTATAAGAAATTAAACGGACTTCAGATACCTTAAACCCTTCAATAAGGGCACAAATCAACTTTTTCTCATATTAAGAATTTTTCTCAAACTAAGAAACATCTAACTCGATTGTTTTCAGCTTACGGTAGAGGGTTGCCCTGCTTATTCCCAGCGCAGAGGCGGCTTTTTCTTTGCCCCAGGTGGTATGACCATATTTTTGCAGGGCGGCTTTAATGGCATTACTTTCTAATGAAGTGAGATCCTCGAGTCCGGCAGAATCACTTCCGCTGAAATACCTCATAATTTTTTCGGGCAGGCTTTTGAAAGATATTTTCGAACCTGCTTCTATATTGACAGCGTATTCAATTGCATTTTCCAATTCCCTGACATTACCCGGCCATGGGTAGTCTAATAAAGCTTGCCGCGCATCTTCCCCGAAACCCTGCATTTTTTTACCGAGACGAACAGCATAGTAGTCGAGAAAATGATACATCAGCAATAAAATGTCATCTATGCGCTCCCGCAGAAGAGGTAATATGAAAGGAATTACATTTATCCTGTAATAGAGATCTTCGCGAAACTTGCCCTGCACAATCAGCTCTTCAAGATCACGGTTGGTGGCGGTAATAATCCGCACATCGACATCGCGGAAAGAAACCCCACCTATACGGGCAATATTCTTATTTTCAATTACATTGAGTAATTTAACCTGAAAATCAAGCGGCATATCGCCGATTTCATCCAGGAAGATTGTCCCGCCGTGAGCGATTTCAAACTTACCCGGTTTGCCCCCCTTGCGGGCCCCTGTAAACGCGCCATCCTCGTAACCAAAAAGTTCCGACTCAAGCAGCGGCGCAGGAATTGCTGCGCAGCTAATTGCCACAAATGATTTTCCCCGGCGGGGGCTTTCTTCATGGATTGCCCGGGCAAAAACACTCTTTCCGGTGCCTGTTTCACCGCGAATAAGAACCGTGGAATCAGTTAAAGCAACCATTTTCATTTTATTTTTAATCTCGGTTAATTCACTGCTGGTGCCGATTATACCTGAAAAAGTACATTTCTTGTTTTCTTTCATTATCCTGGTTGCCATTTCTTCTACTTCTTCTTTTCTCCTGAACGAGAGCACTGCTCCGGAAACACTATCTTCTTCATACATCAAGGTAATGTTATAAAAGAGACGGAGGGTTTCATTATCAGGACTTATATAACTAATTTCTTTCCCATAATACTGATCACTTCCCGCTTTGAATTTCATACCGATCAGATCTTCAACACTGAAATCAGGGAAGAGCTTATTAATGTGATCTCCATTCCGGCTATTATGGTCCAGGCTCAATATTGCCTCCGCAGCCCGATTGATATTTGTAATCCTGCCCTGCGGATTAATAGCAATTATTCCTTCATAGATCGAATTAATCACATCTCTAAACTGGTTCATCAGGCTGGCAACTTTTACTTCCATCTTTTTTTCGTTGAGGGACATTATGATAATATTAGAGAGTTTGTTTAAGAAGTTCTGCATTTTTTCATAGTGGTTAAGCAGTCTGCGCCGATGCTGTTCGGTAAGGGCGAGTAGTGAAATAGTCCCTATCTTATGATCCTGGAAAGTAATCGGCTGCATCAAAAAAGCCAGCACACCGCATTTTTTAGCATATTCACACTCAGTGCAGCAGACGGCGTGGGAGGTGTTCTCAACGAGTATTGATTCTTCGCTCGTGGAAGAAATTAATTTATGGGTCATGCAGCCTTCGCCGTATATGGCGCCGACTTCTTTTTCGAAGTAACCGCTTCCGGCTACAACTTCAAGGTCTTTGCTGATTATTCCGATTTCAATATCTACGACTCCGGCAAAAGCACCGGTGACCTGCTGCAAAAATCCCTGAATACTTTTTAATTCCTGCAACTGTTATTCCTCCCAAAAAATAATTACCTCTTTAATCTCAAATTAAAGGCCGGAAGTAGTTTCATGAAAAATTTCAATGACAAAGATAAAATACGGCGATACCTGACTGGTTTTACGCCGGTTTATTTAGATCTGGTCATGAAATATCAGCGTTTTCTATATAAAATTAAATATAGGTAATCTCATTGCCACAATGCTTGAGGAATTTTTCAAAATCACTGTATGAAATATTGATTGTTGCCGTGTTGGCGTTGGGGTGAAAATTGACGCTGCCTTTTTTTTGTAAACTGCGATCTATTGCAACGATTACCGCCCTTTTTTGATCATTGATCAGGCCGAAAGGCGAAACAGCGCCTGTTTCGAGCCCTAAGTGTTCATCTAAACGACGCTCGGAGGCAAAACTCAATTTGCCTGCGCCAAGCTTACCGGAAAGATCTTTAATATCGGCAGTCTTAGATTGCTCCAGGACAACAAGGTAGTGTTGATTGCCCTTATTGTTCCGTAAAAACAGATTTTTTGAGTGGGCCCCTTCAATATCCTGCCAGTACTCTTTTGCTTCTTCAACGGTATAAACGGGAGGATGTTCATAACGGGTATACGAAATGCCGAGTTGATCTAAAACACCGTATACTTTTTGTTCGTTTTCTGAAATCAAATTGTTGAACTCCTTTCGGCATTTTTAGCGTACGGGCCTCTATCTAAGCCAAGGGGAAGCCAAGGGGACGGTTCCATCGTCTCCCCTTGGGCTTTGCCCTTCGGACCTGCGCTGTGCTTCGGTGACGCTCGAACCGTCTCCATGGCACCGCTAATCTGTTAGTTTTCGCTGTAGTACTAATCTTTCTTTATTAAAAATGCTAACATGTGCGATTATGCTTGTCAAATCAGCTTAAAGCCACTTCGCAGATTCATTCTTACACGGTAATGGGAGCTAGTCTAAATAAATTCTGTCTTTTCCAATGTCACATTTTATTTGTGCCAAAAGGCCCTAAACCAAAGAACCAGAACTCTTTCTTTTTTTCTCCATCACCACTTTTTACGACAAGGCCGCCGCACTTGCGGTCAAAAAACCATCGGCCACTGTATTCGTCACCAATGGTAGAAGAGTATGTACCATGGCCATGCCGTAAACCTTTCCACCAGTGACCCTGATAACTGCTGCCTCCGGCCCAGGTGCGAGATCCCTGGCCCTGGAATTTACCCCTGTCCAACTCACCTTCATAGCTTCCACCGCTGGCAAACTGACAACTGCCGTACCCGTGCATCATCCCTTTTTCCCAAATGCCCTGACAAACCGTCCCATTGGCCTGCTTGAGGGTGCCTTCACCATCCCAGAATCCGTTTTGAAAGCTCCCTTCATAATAATCACCGTTAGAAGACCGGTATGAGCCTTTGCCACTCATTTGATCTTCCAACCAGTCACCTTCATATTTGGAATCGTCAGGCCAGGTCTGGACCCCCCAGCCACTTCTTTTGCCATTTTCAAATCCACCGCTATATTTAATCCCACCATGATAAGTTACGCTGCCCTTGCCATGCGGGCGGCCATTAAGCAGTTCACCGCTGTGGACCGAACCATCAGCAAAATAGAAAACTCCGCTGTCTGCCGGTTTGCCGTTTTCAAAGATCCCTGAATAGCTTGAACCGTCATTAAAAACCAGGTTGCCTTCACCATGGGGTTTATTATTCTTACTCTCACCGCTGTATTTCGAACCGTCGGGATACAAGCAATAACCCTGCCCGATGGCACGGCCGTGCTCGTATGTACCGCTAAACTTTGTTCCATCAGGTAAAACAGTACTGCCTTTACCGTGGGGCAACCCTTCATGCAGGGACCCGCTGTATTCAGATCCATCTGAAAAGAAAAATTTTCCCTTTTTGCTAAAGCGCCCTTCTATAAACGCACCCTTGTATTGTGAGCCATCGGCAAAAATATAGATCCCTTCACCGTGCATCTTGCTTCCTTTCCAGGTCCCATCATAAAGCCTGCCATCGGGCCAGGTTTGCGCTCCTCTTCCTTCTTTCTGATCTTCAAACCATTCACCGTTATAGCATTTCCCGTCAGGCCAGGTCATTTTTCCCTGCCCATGCCGATATGACGCTTTCCACTCGCCAATGTATACTCTTCCATCGGGCCAGGAATAAGTGCCCTTCCCTTCATATAGGCCATTGGTAAATTGTCCTTCATATTTTTCACCACTGGGCCAGTAGTAAGTTCCAAAGCCATGCATTTGATCATCCTGCCATTCACCAACATATTTTCGCCAATCTGAAAATAGGTAGGTGCCACGGCCATGCATTCGGTCTTTCCTCCAGCTTCCCTCATATTTATCCCCATTGGACCATATAAAAGTACCTTCTCCATGGAAAAGACCATTTTTCCATTCCCCGTTGTACCTGCTCCCATCAGACCAGGTAACCGTGCCCCTGCCATGCGGCTTATTTTTTGTTATTTCGCCTTTGTATTCTCCCCCGGCAATTTTCATTTTGTAAGTCTACCCCTCCAGCTCATGCCATGTCATTTAAAAATATGCTTATTTAGTGCCACGCCAGATAATTGAGCCCTTCGCTATCCGATCTTCCTGCAAAATTGGAAATAAAAAATTTAAGGAATGAATCTATTTGAATTATCTGTGAAAATATTTCTACATCCAATGCCGCTTTCCCTTCTCTGACTTGATAGAAGCCTACCGCTAAAAATATAATTGTGGACTATAATGCATGTTAGCGCTGATCACACACATTGACTGCTTTCTTTTACATAAATGACTTTCTTTTTAACAACGGGGTTAACTGGCCGGTATGTCAGATTTATCAGGCTGCTTCTTTTTACGCCAGGACAAATAGACCATGAATATTCCCAACTCATATAGGAGCATCAGCGGAATAGCCATCAAAACCTGGGAGAAAATATCGGGTGGAGTTAATATAGAAGCAAATATTACAATAATCAGCAGTGCAAATTTACGGTTGCGCCGTAAAAATGCAGTGCTGATCAGGCCTATACTGCCCAGAAACCAGAAAACAACAGGCAGTTGGAAAACCAGGCCGAAAGAAAAAATAAATGAGGTGGTAAAAGCTATGTACCGGGAAATACTAAAATTGGGAACAAGGTCTGCTGCTGAAAAACCGATGAAAAAGTTCAGGGCAAATGGTAAAACTACAAAATAGGCAAAGGAAAGGCCCAGGGCAAAGAGGAGATACATGACCATGGCCATAAATACTGCAGCTCTCCTGGTTCTGCCTGTCGCAGCCATGACCAGGGCGAGTAGCTGATAAAGGATTACCGGTAGTGTAACAGTAGCACTGGTAATAAAGGCAAGACGCAGGTTAGCTAAAAGGGCCTCTGAGGGCGTCAGGAAAATCAATTGTAAATCCAATCCCTCTGATTCAAGGCCGGCGTAAGCCATATTAGCAGGCATTAGCAATATGTTTCGGATATCCTCACTGAATGCAAAACTGATAACCGCAAAAACAAAAACAGTTACAGTTATAATAATCAAGCGCTTCCGAAGTTCTTCAAGAAGGCGGATCAGATCTTTCTTTTCCATAGGGCCTCCGACCGGGTCCTCCTGTTGTTAGTCAATAATTATATCCTGCCCTCTGTTATCATTACTGAAATAATCGAGGTAAGCCAGGGCGTTCTGGTAAATCATGCTTTCCTCACTTTCCTGCTGTAAGATAGCTTCCAATATTCCTCTGGCTTCAGCTGTATCGTCCAGATATTCACCAAGTAAAACGGCATAGTAAAAGCGTTCTTCGTTATCTGCCAGTCCACCGGCTATTCTATCTTCAAGTGTTTCCTGCAGTAACATTATCTCTTCTTCCTTAATATCATCTTCACCGATCGAATCTAAAAGCTGGATCATTGATAGATGATACATCGGGTCAGGGTTATCCCGCAGGAGATCCTGCAGGGCAAAAATCTCATCGATTATTAGCTGTTTATCTTTCTGACCCTCCTGGTAAAGATAGGCCAACTCCAGGCGGTATTGCGGGTTAGCAGGTAGAAGATCAACCAGATCTGCGAAGGTAGATATTAGCTTATCCTGGTATTGCTCTATAGCTTCCTGATCATCAAAAAATATCTGCTGAACAATGGTTAAATAGCGATAGTTTTCAGCAAGCTCGAGGAGAACAGCTTCGCTGGCCCCGTGTTCTTCGACGTAAGCTTCAAGGCGCTCGACTTCGCCCTCATAGTAGGTCAGGTAGTCTTCAGGTTCCGGTTCTACCTGCTGCTCAGGAAAAGGGGTTCCTCCGCCTCCTATCGCCTGGCCAATATACGCTCCAACCAGTGAAATTACCATTATCAGAGCAAGTATGGCAGCAACGATGCCTGCCCAACGTTGTTTTTTTAAATCTTTAGCTCTTACTTTTTTTTGTGCCAACAGCAATCCCTCCGGATCAATATCACATTAGGTTTACTACAATCATAGCAACAGCGCACGCTGCTGCTATGTATCAAGCTTAACCAGCAAACGTCCGCAGTTTTCACAATACACCATTGCACCGGGATTGTAAAGTTTGCCACGAAGCCCGGAAGAAATATATACCCGACATCCGCTGCAGAGATCCTCGACTACCCGGGCCAGAGCCTGCCCCTGATTTTTCTCAGCCAACATCACATATTTATCAATGTACTTAGCTTCAATTTTTCCGGCAATATTATTCCGTTCTTCCTCCAACCGGGCCAATTCCCGCTCAAGTTGGAGCATTTCATCGGCAAGCCGTTTTTCTTTCCCCTCGAGGTCTTGCTTGCTGTGATTAAGCTCTGCTGTGGCCTGATCCAATAACGCCTCCTTGTCTTCAATTGATTCCATCAGGTTTAGAATACTGTCTTCAAGCTTTTTCTTTTCAACTGCAAGCAGCTCCATCTTGCGCTGCATCTGTTCGAGTTCTTTTACGTTCGAAACCTTCCCGCCATACATGTTCTCGCTCAACTCTTTCCTGTCATCAACAAGCTTTTGGACATTCATTTCGAGGGTCCTGAGGGTCTTACGTTCTCCTTTAAGCCGGATTTCATCTTCGGAAAGCTGATTATTCAGTTTCTCCAGCCTTTCAGCGACTTGATCTACCCCACTCTGAAGGGGCGCTTCCTCGATCCCTTGTTTAACATTACTGATGGCAAGATCAAGCTCCTGTAGGTCCCATAGTAGTTGTAACTGCATTTTTATACACCCTTTCATCAATAAATTGCATCAAAAAAGGGTAGGTTTTCACCTACCCTGTATACCGGTTCCAGCCTGACTGCATCTTGGTTTGCAGGCAAACCTCGATGCAACAGCCCTTGGTTTTTAAGCTCTCTTCCAGGTATTGACGAAGATAGGCTACCCCGGGCTGTTCTGTAGAATCATGGCCGGCATCAATTAAAGCGATACCCAGAGATTCAGCCTGCTTGAGATCATGATAGCTGAAATCCCCGGAAATCAGTATATCAGCCTGTTTGCGGGCGGCATGTGAAATTAAAGAACCGCCGCTTCCACCACAGAGAGCAATTCGTTTGAAAGAACTGCTGCCTGAATTAAGGTAACGTAAACTGTCTGCACTCAGATTCTCCCTGCATACTCCAAGAAGGCAATCAAGGGTAAGCGGTTCCCCCAGGTTAATAACCAGCCCCAAACCAATAGTCTTTCCATCCAGGTCAAGGGGATAGAGATCATAGGCTGCTTCTTCATAGGGATGCACTTTGGACAGGGCTTCTAAAGCGGCTGTCCGGAAAGTCGCCGGTAAAATAGTTTCCAGGCGTATTTCATCTACTTTTTCCAATTTACCGCTGCTGCCAATATAGGGTTTAGTCCCTTCTCCGGGCATGAATGTTCCCACTCCTTCAGCCTGGAAAGTACAGTGGCTGTAATTGCCGATATGCCCCGCTCCAACCCCAGCCAGGGCATTACGAATTTCATCTTCGCACCCGGCAGGAACAAAAACGACCATTTTAAGCAGCTGCTCGCTACCGGTTACCTCAAGGACTTCTGCATCTTCGACAGGCAAATTTAAAGTTTTCGCCAGCTGAAAGGTAACACCTCTTGGAGCCACATCAAAATTGGTATGCAAACTGTAAATGCTGAGCCGGTTTCTGATAGCAGAGGCTACAAGGGCTCCTTCGGGTTTGTTTTCATTAATCGAGGACAGTTTACGGTAAAAAAGCGGATGGTGGGTTACCAGCAGATCTGCTCCGATTGCAAATGCTTCTTCAACTGCATCCTGATCAGGATCAAGAGCAACGATAATTTTCTTTACTTCGGCTTCAGGGTTTCCAAGCTGCAGTCCGACCGGATCGCCGGGCAGGGCAATTGAAGGAGGGGCAAGATCGTCAAGAAAAGAGATGATCGTTTTTACCTGAAGAGGCAACTAAGTCACATCCTCAAAACAGTTTTCTGCTATTTGTTTACGGAACTCTTTCATTAACCGCAGGCAGATAGAACCGATTGCGAAACCGTTGATAGATCTGCCGTCAATTTCGCCGACCGGGTTTACTTCCATGGTCGAAGAAGTAATCCATACTTCAGAAGCTTTTTCCAAATCCCGCAGGGTAAAAGGCTCTTCACTGAAAGGAATAGATAAATTTTCCAGGATATCGAGAACAATCCGCCGTGTGATTCCCGAGAGGATCAGGTTTGTTTCTGGATGAGTCATGACCCTGCCGTCAATAACCGCAAAAACGTTTGAACGCGTACCTTCGGTCACAACTTCACCCGGACGGTAAAGAATAGCTTCTATTGCTCCCGCTTCAGCAGCTTGTTGCCTTGCCAGTAGATTTGGCAGCAGGTTAATAGTCTTGATATAACAGTTCATCCAGCGCTCATCAGCTAAAGTGATGCAGTGCTGAGGCTTTATTGCATCGATTTCAGGTATTGGATCCAACTCTCTAACATAAATTACCATTTTAGGTTTAGCGCCGGCCGGGAAGAGGTGATCTCGCTTCGCCCTGCCCCTTGTCAGCTGTATATAGATATAGCCGTCACTGCAGCCACTGGCTTCTATCAACCCCTGTATTGTTGTTTTGATATCCTCCATCGCATATGGAATATCGATCCGAATTGCCCCTGCGCTTATTTGCAGCCTTTTGAGGTGGGCATTTAGATAAAAAGGATGGCTGTTGTAGATCCTGATCACTTCGTAAACCCCGTCACCCAGCAGGTAACCGCGATCCTCAATAGATATTTTTGCTTTGGATATATCGTTGATAGTACCGTCTATCCAGGCCAAATTTTGCATTCTAATCAACTCCGTAATTTATTCTGTATGCTTAAAGTTAGCATAAATCGAAAGTTGTGTCCACCGGCCACGAACAGTGATTTTAAATCTTACCGAGGATTTTATATGCCCCTGTCAAAAAAATCATCCTGATTATTTAAGCAAAGCTGACCTTTTCCTCCAGAGGAATGCCGCGTTTGAGCAGTTCCTCTACAAACAGTGGGCCGGGAACTGCAGTTTCTACAGATTTAACCCCACGCGGGGTTGTTCCCCTGGCGTTGAAAATTGCCATAATAGCTGCATGCCAGCCGGTCGTTCTCTCCATTGCTGAAAACCCTGTCACTTCATCAAAAAAATCAATAACCTCAACAAAAGCTTCAGCTCGGCGGCCCTCTTTTTGACCGTATCCTTTAATACGAACAATTACCAGGTCTTTATCGCCGTCCCTGGGCGCAAGTTTCGGTTCCAGCAAAGTGTGGAGAACCTGGCGCGGTGAAACTTTGGCCCCATCTCCAAGGTCAAGCGGTTCTTCTTCCAGTAAACCGCAGTCCATCAGGGTTTTCCACTGTGTAAAGTGGCCCCGGTAACGCAGGGTTTTGTTCTGATATGTTTTCAGCTTTCCTTCATAAGTCCATGGGGCTGTCGAAGTTCCTCCTCCGGCTACGAAAGCTTCCAGGGTGCCAATCGGTTCAGGAAACTTGACCAGCTCGTATTCATCTTCAGTAAAAGTGGGAAGTTCAGTAATCTTGCCGTCACGCAGGAAACATGCTGTGCCGTAATACTCATTGGTCAATCCGGCAATATTAAAGGTAAGGTAATAATTAAATGGCGGCCGCGGATCCTGGGCTATGCCTCCATCCCACATGTAGATTTCTTCAGCACTATCGAGAAGGCTGATAGCGTAAGCCGCCAGGGAGTTGCCGAGGCCGGGAACCTGCCCGCAATCGGGTACAATGCTTATCCCTGCTGCAGCCGCTTCCTGATCTAATTTCATTTGTTCGAGGACCAGGCTGGTTTTTCCACCCAGATCGCACATAGAAGCGCCTGCCTTAATAGCGCAGCGTGATATCCCGGGGTTAAGCCAGTAAGGTACAGCACTCAAAAAAGAATCAATGTCCTTTAGCACTGTTGTCAACTGGTCTTCGTTGGCAGCATCAATCTTTTTGGCAAAAGCAATTTCTTTACCCAGCAGCAGGTTAATTCTTTGAGCAGAATTTTCAGCTGTACCAAGGTCCCGGTCAAGCAGGGCTACCGATACTGCGTCACCAAACTTTGCCATATCGTAGGCGGCAGCTGTCCCCTGCCTCCCGGCACCAAGTACTGCATACCTGTAAGCCATTTTTGTCCACCTCAATTCACGTTTTTCCAAAGATCTTTTACATTCTAACAGCTCTCTGCCGGCCTCTGATTCCGCAATTTCACTTTGATAACTGTTTATTTATAGTATCCAATTATCTTCCGGATCTCCTGCAACAGTTTATCTTCCAAAGGTTCAGGCCGGTGGTTGGCCAGGATCCATTTTGCTTTTTCTTGGGCATTTTCCAACGCTTCACGGCATCCCTCAGCCTGCCATTTGCCATATGGGCTGCGGTTAATCAATTCCGGCTGCCACAAATCCCGCATATGTTTAATAGTATGAGGTTCGACCATAAAATGATCGTCGGAACCAACTTTAGCAATAGTATCCAGGGCAAGGGTTTCTGAGTTGACTTCAATTCCTTCTGCAGTGCGCCTGATTATTTCAAAGATCTCGCAGTCAAGCAACAGCTGTTCAAAAGAAAATATCAATGCACCGGCTAAAAGACCTGCACCGCACATCATATCGGCCCCGGCAAATATACTGACTGCCCCTGAGAGAGCATTTTCCACCCCGGAATGCCAGTTCGATGCCTTGGCCCCGGTGGAGAAGGTGCCTATGTTAGAGGGCAGGTTATAATACCTGGCCATCTGTGCCGATAAAGCCTGGAACAGAAAATCTTCCGGGCCGCCACAGGCAACTGCACCCGTGTGCAGTTCCATTACGGTTGCGCAGGAACCGTAGAATGTAGGACTTCCCGGCCTGTATAGCTGCAGGAAAGTCAAACCTGCCAAAACTTCCGCATTAGCCTGGGCCAGGCTGCCTGCTGTTGTCGCCGGCGCCGTTGAACAGCCTACCTGCATGGTCAGAAAGCCGGTCGGTATGCCCGCATCGGCAAAAATCATCGCCGCTTCCAACCCTCCCGGGTCGTAAGCCAGGGGGCTGACACTGCATTGGAAATTGGAAATTATCGGCCTGCGGCGCAGGGCATCTGCACCCCCGGCTACGGCTGAGGCGATTTCAACTGAACCGCGGGCAGAACGGGCATCGACTGCAGTCATGGCCTGGACATGTTTTGAAGAGTAGCTGAGCTGAGCCAGTAATTCATAAAGGGGCTGCTGCATCTCAGGACAATCCCGGGCACTGACTACCGGCCAGAGAAATGACACCTGTTCAAGGTAATCAGCAACCAGGGTAGCCTGTTCCAAATCCCTGAGGGTTGAGAGACGAAGTTGGCCACTTTCCAGGTCAAAAACCTGCAGACCACAGCCATCCAATGTCAGATAACCCCGGGTACCGTCGATTAAGAGATCCTTTTCCCTGTCCCGGGCACAAAGCGTAAACCTTCCGGGTGCTTTCTTCAGGGCTTCTTCAACCAGTTTCGGCGGAAAATATACAAGGTTTTTCTCGCGATCAACACGGGCGCCCGCTTCGGTTAAAATCTCTATCACTTTAGGATTGGGCATCCTGATCCCGACTTGTTCCAGGATCTTCAGTGACGCCTGGTGAATAGATTCGACCTGTTCAGCTGCAAGCAGGTCGAGTTTGGTTATATACTTAACCGGCCGGATAATCCTTTGATTTTTCCCTATTGTCATCGCCAACCCTTCCTGAAGCAATTTTGATCTTTTTACGCAAACGCCTGCGCCTGATTAATAATATTATGCCTGCAATCAAAACCAGGAGGATCAAGATTGGCCAGATTATCAGAGGAATAGACCAGGTTGGATTGATCCTTCCAGCGGTGGTGGCATAGTAATCATCGATCTCCGGCAAACCGGAATCCCCCACAGGCTGGGTGGCGGCATATTCCAAAACAGCTGCCCATACCTTTAATTCTTCACCGTCAACAGGGACAACTAATTTTTCAATTTCATCTACTGAAACAGGGTTGCCGTCCCGATCTTTTAAAACAATTTCGAGCTGGGGTAAAAGTTCACCAATCATGGGCAGAAAAGAAACATGATAAGCATCGGTAATCAGGCAGTAGAGTTCATCATCACCCCTTTCGAGGGGGACATAAAGTTCATCATCATATCCTTGACGGCCATCACCTATATAGCTTTCGGCGCTTATAACAGCCCGGGTGGTAGGAAGGGGCTGATCAATAAATGGTATTGTGAAAAGGATCGCATTCTGTGGATTATAATCATAGCGCAGACCGGAGAACTGCAGGAAATAAGTGTCGGTCATCATCTCGGAGAAAAGTGCAGCCACTTCCAGGAAACGGTAAATCTCTTCCCCGGTCAGGTAGACAGCCACGATGGGATAGCCTGCAGAACCGTCCAGGCCAATGCCCAGACCGATCAGCTCAGCAAGATCGTAAACCGATATTTTGCCCAGGGCATGCGGCATGGTACCGGGGGTAACACTGCCCCGGATTGCACCGTTGGCCAGTACTGCAAAATCAGCCCTCTGCCCGGTCTTCTCCCAGGCAATCAGGCGCATAGCATCAGTTACGAAATTGCCAAAAGGCGATTCCTGCTGGGGTGGATAATTGGGAATTTCAAAATCTGCGAACGCTACCGTGTCGAGAACGTGCTGGAAAAGCCCGCCCGTTTTATCAGCTATCAGTGTATTAAGTTCAGAAGTATACTGATCAATCTCTGAATCAATTTCCGGATCATTGGGAAACCGATAATCCAGGGGGATCAGGAACGGTTCATTATTTTCATCATTGCGGACGCGAACCTCTCCCGTAGAAGGATTAAAAGCCAGTTCAAGCTGCCCGAGGTATGCCAGAAGAGAACCGGCCTGAAGAATAAATGTATCATTTTCAATTACCGGCTCATACAGGGCTGTATGAGTGTGCCCACCGACAATTACATCGATTCCGTCAACATCACGAGCCAGATCGATATCTTCTTCAACACTCGAGTGGGTAATAGCGATAACCACCTGTGCACCCTGGCTGCGCAATTTTTCAACCATATTCTTTGCCGTTTCATGCTGATCTTTAAATTCAACCGGATCATTAGCGGTAGTAACAGATATGGCATATTTACCAATCAAACCAAAAAGTCCGACTTTAAGACCATTTTCAAGGACCAGGAGGCTGCTTTCCAGGTATAGCCCTTCTCGGGCAAGCGGGTGATCCGGCGGAGCAACCGTGTTTGAGGCAAGAATAACCGTTTGCTCATGGGCGGCCGGGTAACCTGCTTCCAGGTAATAATTGGCAAGAATTTCCGGGCCGTAATCATATTCGTGATTACCGATAATCACCGCATCGTAACCAATAATCTGCTTTAATTTTAGTTCCGGTGAATGACCTTCCGGGATCAGCCAGCTGTAGGGGGAACCACCGATATAATCACCGGCCGAAAGAAGCAGAACCGGTTCTCCGGCAGGCTCTTTCTTTTGTCTGATTTCTTTAACTGCCGACGCGAGGCGGGCATAGCCGCCGACTGTCGGGTTTTCTCTTTCCGGGTGAAAATCAACTGTGGGCGAATGTGGAATCAGTGAACTGTGTTCATCATTTGTATGCAAAATAGTCAGGTAGAGCTCGTCACCATTGGAAGCCTCTGCTGACGATGTTAGCACAGCTCCATAGATAACAAAAGCAGGTAATACAAAAACCACCAGGACTAATAAAATTGCCTGCCGGATCCTGGTGCCGGATACATTCAACATACGAACACCCCTTTAATAATTTGGCTTATATTAATCTGTTTATTGATCTGCCGTACTGTTAATGCAGGGCCTTTTTACGATGTATATATTCTAACACAGCCAAAAAATAGTTACGGGGAAATATGCGGTAGATGTTCAAGGAAAATATCCATCGACCCACCACAGGCCATACCCTCTTCCGCCGCTGCATCCGCGGTAAGTTTAAGCTTAAATAGACGTGCCTGGGCCCGGTCAAAACAAAGCAGGGCCTCTCTCCTCACTTCCGCTTCGGCACAACCTCCGCCAATTGTCCCTTTAAGAGCTCCGTCTGGAAAAACAATCATCTGTGAACCGGTTTTGCGGGGAGTCGATCCCCGCGCATTTATAATCGTGGCCAGGACTGCTTTACGACCATCCTCTTCCAACTGCTTAAGCTCCCGCAACACTTCGTCCTGGAATGCTTCATCACTGCAGCCACTGCGCCTGACCGCAGTTACCTCGGCCAGGATGCTCAAGGCAATTTCAGCTTCAGTAACCGCTCCGATTGGAAGACCGATTGGCGAATGAATTCGGGCCAGTTGGTCCCGGGAATAACCTAATTCGGCCATACTTTTCATTTGCTCACTGACTCGTTTCCGGCTGCCAATCATGCCGATGTAAGCTGAATCCCTTTCAAGCGCTTTTTCCAGGCAGTGACGATCGTGCCGGTGGCCGCGTGTGACAATAATGATATAGTCTGACGGGGAAGGTTCGATCAGATCGAGGGCCCGGCCAAACTCTTCACAAATTAGCTGATCAGCATCCGGATGAACAGATTCGTTGGCAAAAGAAGGGCGATCGTCAATCACAGTTATTTCGTAATCAAGCTGGGCAGCCATCCGGCAAAGTGCTGCTCCGACATGACCTCCACCCAGGATAATTAACCGTGGCGATAGCTTGAAGAACTGGATAAATAATTGCAGCTGTTCTTTCTGGTCGGAATTGAAAACGGTTATAACGCTTTGAGCTTTTTTAAGGAGGGGCTCTGCCCGGGTATAAATCCTACCGGTAAAATCTCTGTCCAGTCCGCTGTATATTACTTTATCCTCAGATAAAATGACCTTCTTACCGTTTAACGACGGATTATTATCGCTCGAAATAACTGTAATCAGGGCCGTCTCCTTACCTGAAGAAAGCTGTTCCGAAATTGTATTGTAAATATTCATCATTATATCCTCCACCAGCACAAAGATAAGTCAATTATAACGCATACCATGAGTAAATATAAGTGATCACAGAATTGTTAAAAGAAGGGATACTTGAAAAGGTAGAGAATAAAGATAAATGTAAATATTGGTTCTTGCATGAATAATCGATTAAGGGGGAAAATAGATGGCCGGTGTAAACTGGGAACCTGTCCTAATCTTTAGCTATTTAAGTGTCTTTCTTCTCCTGGCAACTTTTTTGAGAAGCCGCATTTCATTCCTGCAAAAATTTTTAATTCCCAACAGCATCATGGCCGGTTTGTTCGGCATCCTGCTCGGGCAATACTTGTTCAGAGTGATCGATCCTAACGAGATGGGTGACTATGTCTATCACCTGCTGACCCTGGCTTTTATTGCGATGGGTCTGCGAGGGTCAAAGGTCAAACGCAGTTACGGCACCCTTACAACTATGGTCATTCACTGTAAAACTTATGCGGTTCAGGGTATCCTGGGACTGGCCTTTGCCTTAATCTTAATTCTTACATATTATCCCGACCTCTTCCCCGCTTTCGGACTGCACCTGGTAATGGGCTTCGGCAACAATCCGGGTGTTGCTTACAGTTTCGGTCTAAACTGGGAAACCATGGGCTTTATCGGAGGCAGCCAGGTTGGCCTTACTTTTGGTGCATTAGGATTCATCTGGGCCTATATTATCGGCATGGTCATTATTAACTGGGGCGTTCGCCGCAACAAGGCAACATTGTTTAAGGGATATGACCAAATTCCACCTTCAGTATTTCGGGGCATCGTCAGGCCCGGTGAAGAAAAGAAAGAAGCAGGGCGCCTGGTAACAGCACAGGAAGCGATAGAATCTATGGCTCTGCAATTGGCACTGGTTGGAATGGTGCTGCTTGTAGCTTACCTGTTCTTAAGCAACCTGCTCGGTTTACTTGGAAGATTCGGCGAGCTCGGGGAAAACCTCTCTGCGCTAATCGGAGGTTTCGGTTACATATTCGGTATCCTCTTCGCCCTGGTCATCCGCTGGATCATGGAAAAAATAAAAATAGAATACATTATCGATCACGGCCTGATGACCCGCCTCGGCGGTACTTTTATCGATTTCATGATTACCGCCGCCATAACTGCAATATCCCTGGAAATGATTCGACTCTACTGGTTAGAAATAGCTCTTCTTTCGACAATAGGCGGCTTCGTTACCCTGGTCTTCGTTTCTTTCCTTGTAAACAGGATGCAAATGGATTATAAATTCGAAAGGATGGTTTCTTCATTTGGTTTGGTAACAGGCACGGTTGCCTCAGGCCTGGCCCTGCTGCGGGTACTCGATCCCCACTTTGAAACTCCGGTGGCTGAAGACCTGGTTTATGCCGGTGGAGTAGCCCTGTTTACTGCAATTCCAATCCTGCTCCTGGCCAACATGCCGGCCATTGGCTACGCGGCGGGGAGAACGGTGCCTGCGGTACTGGAAACAATCGGTCTTGTATTTGTATACCTCGTGGCCCTCTTTCTTTTCTGGATTGTCTACCGGGCCATCTACCTGCGGCGCCTGAAAGCGTCGGGGGAAAAATAAGAACACCTGCCGGGAAAAGGGGCATAACCGGCCCCTTATTGGCTAAAATACCGGGCGCATACCGCATCCACCCGTGATATTGAGAATCTCGCCGGTTAAATAGGCAGAGTCAGGAGAAGCAAAAAAAGCCACCGCAGCCGCAACATCAGCGGGAGTGCCGATCCTGCCCAGTGGAGTGGCCTTTGCCGCTGCTGCAGCAATCTCGTCTACTGTTTTGCCCATTACCAGAGCCTCTTTTTCCCAGCCCCAGCGCTTGAGTTCTGTATCAATGTCGCCGGGGCAGAGAGCATTGACACATATTTTAAAAGGTGCCAGCTCCAGGGCCATGGATCGGGTTAGGCCAATAATGCCGGCTTTAGAAGCGCAATAGGCATGGATCCAGATTGCTCCGCGCTGAGCAGCCCGCGAGGACATATTGATAATCCTGCCGCCTTCTTCATTATTCATCATCAGTGGTGCGGCCGCCCGGCAGCATAGCATGGTTCCTGTTAAATTAATCTCTAAAGTTCTGCGCCACGCATCCAAATCTGTATGAACCAGGGGCGCCGGCTCCATAGCTGTCCCGGCATTATTGACAAGAATATCGAGCCTGCCGAAAACCGCCTGAACCTGATCAATCATCGATTGCACAGAATCAGGGTCGGTAACATCAACCTCGACCGCCAGAGATTGGCTCCCCAATGCTGATATGTCAGCCGCTACGGCCTTAAGTTCATTGTGCATCTCTTCTTTATAGATATCTTCATCAACAGTCTCGGCAAGGTCGGCCACCACCACTGAAGCTCCTTCTTCAGCCAGCCGCAGGGCACAGGCATAACCAATCCCTTTCTTGCGGCCGGAGCCTGTAATAAGAGCTATCTTACCCGATAATCTATTCATCTCAATTCCTCCTGATAATCAATGAATCGGCCAGGGTAGATCCATGCCGCCGAAAGATGCTTCCGGATTAGTACGCACATTTATGCAGGCAGGTTTACCGCTTTCAATTGCCAACTCCAGCGTTGATTTGATATCGGCTGCTTTTTCAACGTAAGCGCCAAAACCGCCCAGGGCTTCAACAATTTTATCGTAACGGGTCAAACCGAGTTCAGAGCCGATAACCCGCTCACGCCCATAAGTCTGTCTCTGGACACGGCGGATTTGCCCCCAACCACTGTCATTTGAAACAATACAGATCAGGGGAATATTATGGCGCACAGCGGTATCAAATTCCATAGCGCTCAAACCTAAAGAACCGTCACCGGTGATCAGCACAACGGGCTGATTGGGCCTGGCAAGCTTACCGGCAATTGCAAAGGGCAGACCAACACCCAAATGACCGAAAGCGCCAACCCACTGCATCGAGCCGGGGCCGTAGGTTTGCATCGACAGGACCGTAAAACCGGCAATATCACCCCCGTCGACCACAATCGAAGAATCACGGGGTAAAAACTGCTGCACTTCTGCGCATAACCGCGCCGGGTGCAGCGGCTCGGTATCAGATGCTGCCTCATGGCATACCGACTCTCTCGCCGCATTTTTTAAAACCTGAACAGTTTCCGGCCACTGAGAATCGGCGTTCATCCTGACACCTTTGAGGGCTGCTGTGAGTTGTCCGAGAACAGCCTTGATATCACCAGGCAGGGCGATATCCACAGGCCGGTTCTTGCCGATGTCTTCGAGATAAATATCGACCTGGATCGTTTTCAGGCCAGGTGTAAAAAGTGGCGGGCGGCCATAACCCAGGGTCCAGTCAAAACGCGTGCCCAGGATCAGGACTACGTCGGCCTGCATTAACCCCAGGGGATAAAAACCTCCGGCCAGGCGGTGATCTTCGGGAATTGCCCCCCTGGCCATAGTCCTGGTATAAACAGGGATGTTTGTTTTTTCAGCAAAAGCGACCAGTTCGGCAGAAGCGCCTGACCACCAGACACCACTGCCGGCCAGGATTACCGGACGCTCTGCTTTGCTAAGAAGTTTAGCTGCCTCCTGCACTTCGTTCTCACAGGCATACAAACGTGTCTGCGGGCAATAATACTTTGGATAGCGCACATTAGTGCCCTGATCTACTTCCTGTTTAATGATATCGATCGGCACTTCTAAAAATACCGGCCCCGGCCGGCCTGTTTTAGCCTGGCGGAAAGCGGTAGCCACATATTCCGGCAGACGTTCGACCTGGTAAACTGAACGGGCCCACTTGACCAGCGGGCGGACCAGTTCAAGCTGATCGATGTCCTGCATTGAACCGAGGTCACGCATCGCCAGTGAACTGCGGCCGGCAATGACAACGAGAGGAACCGCACTCTGCGAAGCAACCGCTATGCCGGGCAGGGCATTGACCACCCCGGGCCCGGCTGTTACCACCGCCACACCGGGCAACCCGGTAAAACGGGCCCATCCCTCGGCCATATGAACTGCCGCCTGTTCATGTCGTGTATCTATGATACGGATTCCTTCAGTAAGGCAGCCGTCATAAATCGGGTTGATATGACCTCCGCTAAGGGAAAAAATATTTTGTACCCCTTCATTTTTAAGCATTTTTGCAACTAAATTTCCACCGTGCAAACGCTGAGCCATTTTACTGCTCCTTTCGCTATTGTTCCCATAATTTCATCGTACCGTTTTCTATCAGGTTGATGTGCAAATCAAAGCACTTTTTTAAATTCTGGCTGATATGACCTGAAGGTGATTCTGATATGTAACGATGAAGATAATCACGATAGTCGGGATGGGCGCATTTATCAATGATAGTCCGCGCTTTCTCCCTGGGGCCAAGGCCGCGCAGGTCGGCAAGTCCCTGTTCCGTAACCAGCACCTGTACAGAGTGTTCGTTGTGATCTGGATGAGTAACCATCGGGACAACCGTGGAAATGCAGCCGTCTTTTACCACCGACGGAGACATAAATATAGAAAGATATGCATTGCGGGTAAAATCACCGCTGCCCCCGATACCGTTAACCAAGTCTGTGCCGCAGACATGAGTGGAGTTGGCATGGCCGTTTAAATCAAATTCCAGGGCTGTATTGAGAGCAATAACCCCCAGGCGGCGGATTACACCCGGATTATTTGACAGCTCCTGCGGGCGCATGACAATCCGCTTGGTAAAAAATTCCATATTGTTATAGATCCGCTGCAGGTTATCGTCTGAGACCGTCAGGCTGCAGGTAGAGGCACCGAGCAAATGTCCTTTCTCCATCAGTTCTACCAGGGAATCCTGGAAGACTTCCGTATACATGGTGAAATCAGGGACTTCAGGATCATCGCCAAGAAAAGACATCACCGCGTTAGCAATATTTCCCACACCAGCCTGAAGAGGTAAAAATTCAGAAGGTATACGTCCCGCCCACCGCTCTTCCAGCAGGAAATCGACCACCTGGTGGGCAATTTTTCTGCTGACCTCATCAGGTGTTTCCATTAGGCCAATGCCGTCCGGTTCATTGTTGTCAATTACGGCGACAATTTTTTTTGGATCCACCGATGCGTAAGGCAGGCCGATCTTGCTCAGGGGGTGGTAAATTGGAATCGGGCTGCGGTGTGGCGGCGGGGGCTGCATCGAAACATCAGTCATTTCGCTTAACCGCACCGTATGATAACGGTTTAATTCAATGATCACGTTTTCAGCAGTATGCAGGAATGTCGGTGAAGCCCCGACCGATGTTGAAAGATATATTCGACCATCTGAAGTTATTTCGGATGCTTCGATAACTGCCCAGTCAACATTGCCGAGAAAACCAAAAAGTACAGCCTGCGGCAGATGAGAAAGATGCATATCCGTAAATTCTATCTGCTGATCGTTAATCTGGCGGCGCATGATTTTTGAGGATTGATATGGTGCTCGCCAGGCTACCGCCTCTGCTTCAGCCAGCAGGTCATCAAGCTGGCCTGTAGAAGCGCCGGTCAACACATTCAACTTGAACGGCTCACCCCTGGAATGTATATCCTTTGCCTGGCGGGCAAGGGCGCGCGGTACTGCCTTTGCAGAACCTGCTGCCGTAAAACCACTAAAAGCGACAGTTTGCCCGTGTTTGATCATTGAAGCAGCTTCTTCTGCTGAAATCCGCGGGAAATAAATTGGACTCATCGGTATTAATCCTCCTTCACTAAGCCCTGCGGTTACTAATAATTATAATCTAAATCGCCGGCTTAAAGGTAACTCTTTTAACGATTGAGTAAAGGCTGTGCTTTTTTATAAGTAAGGGTCCGCCAGAACCACTCCATGGGTCCGTATTGAAAACTGCGCAGCCAAAGATTGCTCCAAACAATTTGCACACTGAATATGGCCATTGTGAGCAAAATCCCTTCTGCAACTGTCACTTTTGCGTATAATCCAAAACCAAATCCATAGAATAACAGGACACAGATCAGCGTCTGAGAGAGATAGTTAGTCAGAGCCATCCTTCCGGCAGCAGCAAAAGGAGCAAGGATTTTTTTCCCGGGATCAGTCTGCAGGACCAGTAAAGCTGTGGCTATATATGCGGGAAACAGAAAAATTGAAGCAGTATAATTTGACATTGCAAGCAGGGGATGCCTGAGCAGGATGCTCACCTTCCAGAGATCAGCTTCAATCAGAAAATAAATCATTAAGAAAAATAACCCCGGTGGGAATCCACAGTTACGGATTTTTTTTAACAAAGACCTGTGATCGGAAATATTTTTAAAAATACCTATCTTGCCGGCATATAAACCGCACAGGAAAAAAGCAAGCACCGCCGGAATCCAGGCAATCAGGCTTATGATGACATAAGGCAGTTCGTTAATAGCCCTGAAAGTGAACAGCTGAGCAAAGCTGCTCTCACGGTAAGCAGCTATTGCACCGTCAATCATACCTGCCATTGCAACCGCATATTTATCACCCGCTAAGTATTCACCGGCACCGGTAAGCAGACCGAAAAGTCCATTTAAAGCCAGTGCGATAATAAACAGGCCGATAATCCACTTCCTTATTGATTTAAGAGGCTTGTTCCGAAAACCAAGTAGAATAAACCCGACCAGGGCATAGGTAAAGAGAATATCACCCGTCCAGATTATAACCAGGTGTATGAAACCAAATGCCAGCAGGGCAAAAAGGCGTCGCCGGTAAAGAGGTACCAGTTCCAACCCCTTAGCCAGAGTCCGTTCCATAAAAATAAAGAAACCAAGTCCGAATAAAAAAGAAAATATTGCATAAAACTTACCGGTAAAAAGGATTTGAATAAACCAGGCGCTGAACTGTTCTATTCCTTCGGGGTAACCCGATGGGCTGCGTTCGAAGAATACCGGGTACTTATAAAAAGACATATTGACCATTAAAATGCCGAAGAGAGCCAACCCGCGGATAATATCAATTTCATTAATTCTTTCCGCAGGCCGGGTCGGAGCGATACTGCCGTCTGCCAAATACTATAGCCTCCCTATACTGATGCCCTGTCAATTAAAGATGCTCTTGTTACGGGGATTAATCCCTATCTAATCTGTCTATCCTGAAGGGCGGGAAATTCTGCCCTGACAGCGGCAGTCCTTTCCGGGTTGATCACTGCAGTTAGCAATTCTTCTCTTTCACCTGCGCGGGCTACGATTTCTCCCCAGGGGTCAACAACCATGCTGTTACCTCCCAAAGAGTGGCCTTTTAACTCTCCTGCACAGTTACAGGATACCAGGTAGCATAAGTTCTCCAGGGCTCTGGCCCTGTTAAAAAGTTCCCAGTGCTCAAGACGCGCATCTGGCCAGGCAGCTACGACAAAGATCGTATCTACACCGCTGTCAACCATCTTACGGTAAAGCTCGGGAAAGCGCAGGTCATAACAGGTGCTGAAACCCCAGGTGCCGTGTTTTGTTTTTAGCATATAAAGTTCGCTTCCGGCAGTGAGTACACTATTTTCTTCAGACTGATAACCAAACAGGTGTATCTTTCTGTAGCTCCCGGCCAAAGCACCGTTAGGCCCGATTAACAGCGTGGTATTATAGTAGTTGCTGCCCTCACGCTCAACGATACTACCGGCCAACAGATAAGAACCTATCTTCTCCGCCCAGGGTGCCAGGCACGAGAATGTTTCACCCTGCAGCATTTCGCTTTCAACTTTGTAACGGTCGAAATTAAAAAAACCCGTTCCCCAAATCTCCGGAAGCATTATCATCACCGGGTGGTTATCCCCGGCTTCAATTTGCCTCAGATAACCCTCAACCCGTTCAAATCGCCCGGACCGGCTTTCATAATCATTCATAGCCAGCTGAATAATATTTACATCGTACACAGCCACAACCCCTTACTGGTAATAATATTCTTACTATAAAAAACATGAGCACTTACCCGTCATCTAAACTGACAATTAGACGCTCTAATATTTATTAGTCATCGCCAGGTGGGCACAGCGCTATCGAAGATTCAATTATTCCTCCGCCTAACACCTCTTCGCCGCGGTAAAATACTACTGACTGCCCGGGGGTAACTGCTTTCTGCTTTTCATGAAAAACAACCCGGGCGCTGGCTCCACGTGGAGGGTACAAAACAGCGGGGACAGCAGGTGCACGGTAACGGATTTTTACATCAATCCCGAGTGGTTCGTCCGGGGCCTCACCTGAAACATAGTTCAGTTCTTCTGCCTTTAACTCTGTGCTGTAAGTTTCATTTTCACCGCCAACCACCACCCTGTTGTTAAGCGCATCGATGTGCACGACATAAAGAGGTTCGGCCGAGGTAAGCCCCAAACCTTTTCTCTGGCCGATTGTATAAAACACAATGCCCTGGTGACGCCCCAGTTTTTTACCGTCTACCGAGACGATATCACCTGGCCGGTTTGCCTGAGGGCAGGTTCGTTCCATAAAAGAACGGTAATCATTGTCTGGTATAAAACAGATCTCCTGGCTCTCCTCCTTACCGGCAACTTTCAGTTTGTTGATCAATGCAAGTTCCCGAACCTGCTTTTTAGTCTTATCACCAAGGGGAAATATTGTCGAAGCAAGCTCTTTCTGTCCAAGGACGTAAAGCATGTAACTCTGATCTTTTTGCCGATCCCTACCCCTGAAAAGCTTAAATCTGCCACTGTCAGCATCATAAATAGTACGCACATAGTGTCCGGTAGCAAGAAAATCGATACCCAGGCCGCGCGCTTTTTGCCTTAAAACATTAAATTTTATTGTGCGGTTGCATTCAATGCAGGGATTGGGTGTCCTGCCGCGCAGGTATTCCGTGGTGAAGTTACAAACGATGTTCCTGTAAAACTCATCTTCCATATCGAAAACATAGTGAGGAATGTCGAGCATAGCCGCTACGTTACGGGCATCTAAAACAGCATCGAGAGCACAGCAACCTCTGGCTTCTTCCCCGGCTTTTTCTTCAGCCTCCGGGTCAACCCACAGGCGTAAAGTTACACCGATCACTTCATAGCCGGCTTCTTTTAAGAGCAGTGCTGCCACAGAACTATCAACACCGCCGCTCATGGCCACCATCACTTTATTCATTTGGGAAGGGGTAATATTTGAGAGATGTATTCATTGCTTCCACCTTCTACTTGTTATCCCTGTCAGCCAGGAGTTCTCCGCCCACCCCTACTTCCTCCGGCGAAGATTGGCGCAGGTATACTACGAAAGCAGATTTATCGATACCGGTTGCCTTACTGGCCGCTGCTGTAAAATCACGAATCAGAGCTTTTTTTTTCGATTTATCCAGTACAGGGCCATAAAAGAAAATCGTTGGCATAAGAATCGCCTCCCGGAACAGGTAACATTTATAGATAATAATTCACTTAACCCTCACATTATCCTTCTTTTTTATATTATCGGCTTCTGAACTGACTATTCTGATCCACTGTATATCTTTTTCCCCGGGCTTAACTAAATCTTGATAAAATAAACCTGCGCCGGATAAAAGACAAATCACGGCGCAGGCAAATTTCACTTTCTATTACCCGGTAGGAATCCCGGTTTCCGCGCCGGTAGCAATGAATTCAACCGGCAGGCCCGGGTCATCGATTATGGCGAGGTCATATGGATAGGTAAGAGCCTGGGTCACCATTTCATCTTCTCCCGGCTCACTAAAGTGCGCTGTGACAACGAGCTTACCCTCTTCCTCTGCAATCTCAGTGATTTCCACCGTATATCCACCAGTCGGTTTTTCCCCGTATGTTACCAGTAGGTACAGAAGCCCTTCATGCTCAAGGGTTTGAGCCATAAACTTATTTCTTGAGTCTTCAACCCAGGCTTCGACTTCAGCGGGTAATGCTGTTTCATCCGGCTTCATCGGCTCATATGGTTCTGCAGAGTCACCGCATGCAGAGAGGAAAAACAGCACCCCTACCAGTATGGACGTAAGCAATACTTTTCCTAACATTTTTATAAACCTCCTTCTATGATCATGCCAAGGGCCTCTTTGCCCTTTTATATTGAGACAATTGCAGCCATGTTTTAGTTCATAATTAAAAAGAAATATACCCCTGCACATACTTGCATTTTCATCTAATAATTACTATAGTATTAGTATAAGAAGTAAGTCAATTAAATTCTTTTAAATAATCCGTTCCATTACAGGTGGTATTATG
>Ga0114946_10000466_pt1 | contig 27360 bp, 25 predicted proteins | sample WalLakDeSediment_FD_88676 | JGI IMG/M metagenome (GOLD analysis project Ga0114946, IMG submission 88676) | Lake sediment microbial communities from Walker lake, Nevada to study Microbial Dark Matter (Phase II) - Walker Lake 11/02/13 Deep Sediment | ecosystem: Environmental > Aquatic >... | reverse complement strand
TTTCTTTTCTTCTTCTTTCTTTTCTTCCTCTTCTGCTGCTTCCGCGCTTCTGACATCTATTTTCCATCCGGTAAGTTTGGCTGCCAGCCTGACATTTTGCCCGTCTTTGCCGATAGCCAAAGAAAGCTGGTCTTCCGGCACAACGGCTACCGCTTTGTTTTTGGGCATGATCTTCACTTCCAATATTTTAGCTGGTGACAAAGAATTGGCGACATATTCTTCAGACTTCTCTTTCCATTCAATGATATCTATTTTTTCTCCGCCTAATTCGTTGATAACCGCCATTACCCTTGTTCCTCTCTGGCCAACCATAGAGCCAATAGGATCAACTCCTTCGCTGTTTGAAAAAACAGCAATTTTGGAACGGGAGCCCGGCTCCCTGGCTACTGATTTGATAACCACGCTGCCTGCAGAAATTTCAGGAACCTCCAATTCGAAAAGCTTGGAGATGATTTTTGGATAAGTCCTGGAAAGAAAAATGGTAGGTCCCTTGGATGTTTCTTCTACGCCCATAACATATACCTTCAGTCTCTGGCCCGGTCTGTAGAATTCACCCGGCACCTGTTCTTCTCTGGGAAGAATCCCCAATGTCCTGCCAATATCCATAAAGATCATCCTGCCTTCCACTCTCTGGACAATACCGGAAATTATTTCCCCTTCTTTTGATTTATATTCAGAAAAAACCACTTCTCTCTCAGCCTCTCTGATTCTTTGCAAAATAACCTGCTTGGCGGTCTGGGCAGCTATCCTGCCGTAATCCCCCCTTGTTTCCAAAACTGTTTCCAGATCTTCTCCGGCTTTTATTTTCGGTTTTATTTTTTTTGCCTCTGCCAGCATTACATGCTTTTCCGGGTTGAAACGAATTTTTCTTTCTTCGCCTTCCATATCTTCTGAATGCTCTTTCAGTTTTTCCAGCTCTTCTTCAGAATAAATCATGTCCTCTGTAAGAACCTGTTTCAACTGCCAAAACTCAACCTGGCCGGATTGAGGATCAAGCTTGGCTTTAATTATCTGCCCCTTTTTACCGTAATCTTTCTTATAAGCGGCAGCAATGGCCATCTCAATGGTTTCCATGACCTTCTCTTGCGGAATGCCTTTTTCCTCGGCGATCTGGGCAATGGCTGATGTGAATGACTTGATGTCCATAAAATAACAGGTCCGCTTTCCAACGGACCAAACTTTCTTTTCTTTCTGAATAAAGTTTACCATGGACAAAAGAACAAGTCAACTTCCATGTTCCCAATTTTTAAGCGATATGGTAAAATTAATAAAAGAAGAAAAACACAAATGAAAGATAAAACAAACATAGGCTTAGAAAGCTTAATTTTTGAAGAAGGGCTGAAGTCTTGCGAAACCAACATCAGGTTTGTTCTGGGAATTTTCATTATCTTTCTTTTGAACGCTACGGTTATCAGGTTTGTCCTGGGGGTTCCCTTCCCTTCTTTTATTTTCTTCCTTCTTTCTGTGTGGGTATTGATTTACCTTCTCTATTACTATTATATCCGAAACAAGAAAGACGAAAGAAATTTAAATAATTTTTATTTCGCAAGAAGCGCAATCGACCTGATCTTAATAACCGTTGCCATCCATTTTCTCGGAGGAGTGGAATGGATAGGAGCTATTTTGTACTTAAGCGTTCTGTCTTGGGCCAGCGCTGTTTTACCGAAAAGAAAAGTGTTTATTTTGTCTTTCATGGCCATATTTTTCTATTTGGCGCTGGCTTTATTGGAATACGCTGAATTTCTTCCTCACAGAATGTCTTTTGACTTCCCTGGCGAACCCTATAAAGACCTTATTTATATTTTCGTCCAAATTTTAGTCTTAACTATTATCTTTCTTTTTATCGGGCAAAATTACGGCACCCTTTCGGATAATTTCAGAAAGAGCCAAAAAAAATTGCTTGATTCGCAAGACAGGCTTAAAGAAGCAAAGAATGTTCTTGAAATAAGGGTACAGGCCAGAACAAAAGAACTCCAAGAACTGACCAAGGGGCTGGAAAAAGAAGTGCAAAGAAGAACCAAAGAAGCGCAAACAAAAGTTGAAGAATTGGAAAGATTCAAAAATCTGGCTGTCGGCCGGGAATTAAAAATGATTGAATTGAAAGAAGAGATTGAAAAATTAAAAAAACAAAACAAATGAATGTTGACCTGGAAAAAATCGCGCAATTTAAAGGAAACGGCAGAGGCGCCATAGCCTATGCCCACGGCCTTTTTATAGAAAAAAAAGAAGGCGAAAAAGGATTGGCGGCTCTTGAGAAAAAAATGGCTGAACTGGGCCATCCAATAAATTTTAAAAAAATAAAAGTGGGCGGATGGTATCCAGAATACCTGAACGCTTTGACCATCTTAACGGCCAAAGATTTGTTCAGTTGGACTGAAAAAGATGTTTTTGAAATGGGGGCATCCACTCCAAAAAACTCTTTCATCACCAAGATCTTGATGAAATATTTTCTTTCTTTGAAGAGTTTCATGAAAGAGGTACCAAGGTATTGGAAAAAACATCTGGATTTTGGGGCGTTAGAGGTTATTCAATTCAGTGAAGAAAAAAAATACATGATTCTGCATGAAAAAGGCTATAAATTACATCCTATAATGTGCATTTATCATGCCGGATTTTACAGAGAAAGCGCCAAGTATATTATCAAAAGCAAAGAAATTTCGATCGAAGAAACGAAATGCGTTTTCAAAGGAGATCCGCACAACGAATACGTTATAAAATGGGAATAATTCAGTAAAGGTCGAAAAACGTCAATTAAAATTTAATAATAAAACACCAAAAGAAATGACAAAAGAAGAAATCGAAAATCTGATGAAGACAGAAATTGAAACGAGAGGAGTTGTCTTCCAAACCGACAGGGATTATGTTCTAGAAAAAAAAGGAGAAAACGGCTTAAAAGAACTAGAGGCAGAATTAGAAAGAATGGGCCATCCCATAAAATATAAGCAAATTAAAAGCATGGCTTTTTATCCTGCAGGGTTAAGGGTTCTTTCTCTACAGGCCATGAAGAATGTTTTCGGCTTTGATGATGAAAAAATTAAAGAAATAGGAAATATCGCCACGAAAAAATCACTGATCATCAAACTGTTTGTAAGATATTTTCTTTCCACGGAAAGAGTTTTTTTCCAGGAAGCCCCGAGACTCTGGCAGAAACACTGGACAAAAGGAACCCTGGTTCCTGTCGAGATGGATGAAAAACAAAAACGCGCCCTTTTAAGACTGGAGAATTTTAACCTGCACCATCTTTATTGTTCTGTTTACTTGCGGGGCTATTTTGCAGGAATTTTACAAATGATTATAAAAACTCCCCAAATAAGCTGCGAAGAAACGAAATGCTCCCTTAAGGGAGATGAATACCACGAATATTTAATACAATGGAAATAAACGAGGAAAACAGAAATTCTGCGGAAGAAAAAATTTCCACGCTTCTTGATGACCTTGCTTCGCTTGAAAGCTATATCAGGGATCTTTTTAGTTTCCTGCCCAGCCCGGTTTGTCTGGTAAGCTCGGCAAAAATAATTCTGGAGGCCAATCCGGCTTTTGAAAAAATAACAGGCTATAAAACGGAAGAGATGATCGGCAAAACAATAGATGTGTTCTTTGACAAGGAAAGAACTGAAGAATTTTTTGAAAGAACGCTGAAGGAGGGATTTATTAAAACAGAAGAAACGTTCCTTTTCGACAAGGATAAAAACAGCATACCCGTAAGTATTTCCACCATACTCAGGAAGAATGAAGAAGAGGAAGTTGTCGGCTTTTTTTTCGTAATTTTTGATTTAAGTGAAATTAAAAAAACCGAAAAAATCCTTAAGGATACTCAGCTGGCCCTGACCAATATGCTGGAAGACGTAGAAGAGGCCAAAGACAGGGAAGAACAGGAAAAAAACAAAACCCTGAGCATCATAACCAATCTTGCTGACGGACTTTTATTTTTTAACAATGAAGAAAAAATTGATTTAATGAATTCTCAAGCCGAAAACTTCTTTGGCCTTGGGGCGAAAGAGATAATCGGCAAAAGTCTCCAGGAGCTCGATAATTTCACCGACCTTAAGCCCTTAGTAAAACTTCTGGGGAAGAAGATTGAAAAAATATTCAGAAAAGAAATACTGATCAAAAAAAATCTGACCCTGGAAGTATCTACGGTGCCAATATTAAGAGAAAAAACAAAAACGGGCACTCTGGTCATTTTACATGATATCAGCCGGGAAAAAATGATCGAAAGAATGAAAAGCGAATTCGTTTCCCTGGCCGCCCACCAACTGAGAACGCCGCTGTCGGCCATAAAATGGACCATGAAAATGCTCATAGAGGGAGACCTTGGCAAGATAACGAAAGAGCAAAAAGAATTTATTGAAAAGACCTACCATTCCAATGAAAGAATGATCGAGCTCATTAACGACCTGTTAGACGTAACCAGAATTGAAGAGGGAAGATATCTTTACAAGCCAATGCTTATTGATTTTGGACCTGTAGCGCAATTTGTGGTAAACTTATATAAAGAAGAGGTTGAAAAAAGACAACTTAAGTTAGAATTTAAAAAACCTGAAAAGAAACTGCCCGGAGTCATGTTGGATGTTGAAAAAATAAAATTAGCCATTCAAAACCTTATTGAAAATGCCATAAAGTATACGCCGAGCGGCGGGACAGTGACAGTTGCTTTAAAACATGATAAAAATGAAATAGAGCTTTCAGTACAAGACAGCGGCGTCGGTATACCGGAAGACCAAAAAGAAAGAGTGTTTACCAAATTCTTCAGAGGAGCCAATGTGATAAGAATGGAGACTGAGGGAACGGGCTTAGGTCTTTTTATCACCAAAAACATTATTGAAGCTCACGGCGGCAGAATTTGGTTCGAGTCTGAAAAAGATAAGGGTTCCACTTTTTATTTCAGCCTGCCCGTAAAAAAAGAGCTTGAAAGCTTCCTGGGAGAATTTTGACTTTCTGACTGTTTGCTATTATGATAAAAGAAGGTATAATCTAATAAAGCTTATGACAAAGATTTTATTAATAGAAGACGAGGAGATCATGATTAATCTCCTTCAAAAAAAACTAGTTCAAGAGGGCTACGATGTTTGGGTTGCCAGAGACGGTCTAGAAGGGCTTAAAATAATGAAGGAGATCAAACCCAGCCTTATTTTGCTTGATATTGTCATGCCTAAAATGGGAGGATTGGAAGTAATGGAAGAAATGGCCAAAGACCAGGAACTGAGCAAAATCCCGATAATGGTTATTTCCAACTCAGGGCAACCGATAGAACTGGACAAAGCAAAAGAACTGGGGGCAAGGGACTGGCTAATTAAAACAGAATTTAATCCTCAGGAAGTGGTCGAAAAAATTAAAAAACAAATGGAATAAAAAAATATGGCAAAAAAAATTCTAATAGTCGAAGACGACAAATTCCTCCGGGAACTAATCGTTAGAAAGCTCACCGAAGAAGGATATGACGCAATAGAGGCTTTTGACGGCGAAGAAGGAGCAAAAAAGGTCAAAGAAGAAAACCCTGAGCTGGTTCTGCTCGACCTTATTTTGCCCGGGATAGATGGATTCGAAGTATTGGCCAGCATAAAACAAAACCCTCAAACCTCTGCTGTGCCGGTGATTATTCTTTCAAATCTCGGACAGACAGAGGACGTAGAAAAAGGATTAAAGTTGGGAGCGGTGGATTACCTGGTTAAAGCTCATTTCACCCCCGGAGAAATTATCGAAAAAGTTAAAAAGGCCCTGCAAGAATAAATACCGGACGGATTTATTGATAAAACAATCAACTTTGGTTCACCCCATTGGAAGTTTAAATCGCTAATGGGGTTTTTTAACAATTAAATAAATATTATAGTTTTCCGTCTCTCCCCTTCTGAATATGCCTACTTTTTCTGTTTTAAAGCCGACTTTTTCTGCCAACTTTTTAAGTTCACCTTTGGTAAAACAATGTATATAGCGATCTGTTTTCTTTTGCCAGGGAATAAATACGTCCTTAAAATCTAATTTTGATTTGCCCGTTATCTTTAAAACAGTAAACTTAAACAGCAGCTTAAGAGTTTTAAATCTTGGCCACAAATTCCAAACAGTTAAAATTAAAAGCCCTTCCGGCTTTAGCACCCTTCTGGCTTCTTTTAGAAATTTCAGCCGGAGCTCCTCAGAGGGGATGTGATGAAAAACAGCGATACTGAAAACTTTATTAAAATAATTATCAGGAAAAGGCAACTGCAGGGTATTGGCTACCTGAAATTTCCCCTGAGGATGTTTATTCCTGGCGATCTCAATTAACTTTTCGGAATTATCTATTCCGACATAGTCAACCTTCCTGTTTTTAAAAAGACCGAGCAGCCTGCCGTTACCGCAGCCTGCATCTAATATTCTTTCTCCGTCCTCAACATATTTCTCAAAAAGTTTAAGCTCGGGCCAGATTGAATACCGGCTGCTTGAAAACTGTTCGGCAATCAGGTTATAATCCTCAGTGGTCTTCTTTAATAAATATTGTGCGTAATTTTTTTCCATTATTAATAAGAGAATTAATAAGGTCGGGAGCGGAAACTCCGGAAGACTTGGCATTGATCAAAAGAAAATTTTCAAAACAATACAAAGCGCCGTGCCCCGGCAATATTAGCTTATTAAGAATTTATCACAAATTAATAAAAAACAAAAGCATAAAAAGGTCAGCAAGAGCAGAAAACCTGCTTCGCGTCAGACCGGTTCGTTCTTTGTCGGGCATAGTTAATGTTTCGGTGTTAACCAAGCCCTATGCCTGCCCGGGCCGATGCCTTTACTGCCCCACTGAAAAAGGCATTCCGAAAAGTTATGTTTCCGGAGAGCCGGCAGTAGAAAGAGCCAAAAGCCTGAGATATGATCCCTATCTGCAAGTAAAAAAAAGAATCGGAATGCTCAAAGAAGAAGGACACCTTACAGATAAGATAGAAATAAGGATTGTCGGCGGAACCTGGTCCTATTATCCAAAAAAATACCAAGAATGGTTTATAAAAAGATGCTTTGACGCCTGCAATGCAAAATCGAACAAACCCCAAAGCTTTAATGAAAAAGCCAAGCACAGAGTAGTTGGCCTTTCCATTGAAACCAGACCGGATTTCATAAACCAAGACGAGATTAAAAGTTTGAGAAATTTCGGGGTAACAATGGTTGAACTGGGTGTGCAAAGCATATATGACGATGTTTTAAAAATAAACCGAAGAGGCCACGGAGTTGGAGAAACCATCAAAGCTACGAAACTTTTAAAAGACGCCGGGTTTAAAATATTATATCAGATGATGCCTAATTTGCCCGGCTCCCGGCCCGGCCGCGATTTAAAAATGTTCAAAGAACTTTTTTCCGATCAGAATTTTCAGCCAGATCTTTTAAAAATATATCCTTGCGCACTTCTTAAAGAATCTCCCCTTTATAAACAATGGAAACAAAAAAAATACAAACCCTATACAGACAAGCAGTTGATAAACCTGATGATCGGAATTAAAAAGGCTGTCCCCTGTTACGTCAGAATACAAAGGATCGCCAGAGATATCCCGGGCTATAAAATCCCCAATATGCGCCAGATAATCGCTGAGAAATCCAAAAAACAAGGATGGAAATGCCAATGTATCAGGTGCAGAGAGATAAAAACCGACTATAAGCCCAAAGAAAAACTGTCTTTATTACGCCGTAACTATAATGCTTCTGACGGCAAAGAAATATTCCTCAGCTTTGAAAATAAGGACAAAAGGATTTACAGCTTGCTAAGGCTCAGGATAAGTCCGCAAAATGTGGCAATTATCCGCGAACTGCACACCTACGGCCAGCTTTGCCCCATAGACTCCTGCCAGAAAACGATAAACGTTTCGCCGCAACATAAGGGTCTCGGTAAAAAACTTATCAAAGAGGCTGAAAAAATTACCAAAAAAGAGTTCAGCTTAAACAAGATATCGGTTATTGCTGCTGTCGGAACCAGAGATTATTTCCGCAAACAGGGATATACTCTCAAAAAAACCTATATGGAGAAAAGCCTGGTAAGCAAAAAGCCGATTATTGAAAATAAAGCGATGGGCGGCAGAGCGGGAATCGGTTGCCGAACCTTTTGACTGATAAAAAGATAAAAGCTTGTGAAAATGCCGAAGAGGGCAAATGCGGCCACAATCAGAGAGCCGGTTATACCCTGGGGCGCCAAAGAAACGCAAAGCAAAAGAGGAAAAGCCACATCCCCTCCCCCTAAAATTAAAAACTTGCCTCCGGGCCTGATTTCTTTTAAGTTTATTTTAAGATCAGCAAATTGGCGGGGGATGATCAGAGCCAAAATTGCTCTGGCAGATATCATTTCTTCTGCCATTCTTACCATGTGCTTTGTCTTATAAACGGCGATGAAGTCGTAAACAGAGAGGATAACCAAAAGAGCTATCACTGTTTCGGGGGCCAAGCTTAATCCTAAAAATGCGGCGATGCCGGCCAGACCCAAAACCATGGCCAAGTTGTGAATTAAAATAATTTGTTTTTTCAACCAGAATAAAATTAAGATTATTGTTAAGATCAAGGCTATCATGTCCGGCATTAAAGAACTGAGTATTTGAGAAGCGCCGGCAAATACCGCCAAAATAAAAACTGCCTTAAATAAAAAGCCCTTGAGACCCATTCCCCTGCCCCCGCCCGCTTTGCTTTTTCCGAAACGGGTAATAAGCAAAATGAAAGTTGTTGATAAAAAGAAGATTAAAAGAACTTGCCAAATAGAAATGGGGTCCGGAACGGCAATCCGTGATGCGGCCATAAGCGCCAATCCTAAAATCAAAACAAACATAAAAACTTGCCAGAAAAAGAACTTCCGATTCCTTTTGAAAAAACTCTCCTCTTTTATTTTGCCCCCTGGCTTTTCCATTTATTAATTTTTTGGTGTTGTTGGTAATGGAACCCGTGGGGCGTTCTAAAGGCTGTTTTGCCCTTTTTGGCTTGCCTGGATGAATAGCACTTCATATCACCTCTACTCTGAACGATGATTGGGTTCATATTTGTCTAGCTCATCTTTTAATAGTTTTATAGTTTCTTCTAGGCAAACATCTTTTATCAACTCTTCTATTTCCTTTTTTTTAGCAAGCTCTAGGGCCCAAAGCATTCTTTTTAACCATCGGATATATTTTTTGTCAGTAACTAGCTTAATTTTTTTATCTTGTAAAAATTTAGGTGTAATTTCTTTTGTGATTCTTGTAAGCTCTTTTGTCATATGCCATCCTCCTAGCATAAACATTAACTCTAGAGGAAATGAATATTCCGGGAAAATAAATAATTTTTTAAAAAAGTTTTTTAAATAATTAAACATATATTTAATTAAAAATCTTTAAATTATCCACCCTAAAAATAGTGCTTTTTATTATTATATCAAACGATTAGAACAATTAAGAATATATTCATAGAAATATTAACGATTAATAAGGAGACCCAAAACAGACAAACTCATTTCTTAGCACCTTAAGAATCTAAGAAAAAAACCGATTTCTTTATCTAATAACCTCGCCTAGCCTTTTCTGTGCTTCATTTTTTTCCCGAAGTGAAGTTTGACTCTTTTTAATTCCTTTTTCCATAAGTTCCAGGGTCTTATCATAAACTCCCCTGTCTACGGGAAAGGGCGTGCCGTCTTTCCCCCCAACCGTAAAAGAATACCTGGCCGGATCTTCATAAGAGGGTTTTGCCCCGTAAATTATTTCAGAAACCAAAGAAAGGGCCCGCAAAGTTTTGGGCCCCACGCCCTTAAGGGCGACCAAAGCTTCAAACTTGTTTGGTTCTGCTTGATGAGCTGAAAAAATTGTTTTTTCCAGTCTTTTAAGGTTAAACCTTTCTTCAACTACCGGATGCCAATGAAATTCCTTATTCTCCAACTGCATAAGGGTAAGCTGTTTGGGATGACGGGAAATCATTGCCAGGTTTTTAATAAAAGTTTTCGGTTCATCCAAAACTTGCCCCAAACTGATTTTCCTGTTTTTTTCACTTTCTCTGGCGGTCAAATTAAGGGGTTTCACTTTGTTTCCTGAAATAATTCCCGAGTGCGGTTCTTCTACAAAATCTTTTACTCCGCTTGATAACCAATGATAACGCCGGGCGGTTTGATTATCCGTGTTCATGCCCTGCTGCAAAACCGCCCATTGGCCGGATTTTGTAAAAATAAAGTTATGTTGGTATATGGAATAATTGTCTTGGACAAGAGATGAATCAATTTTGGCTGCCATCTTGGAAGCATAAATCAGTTTTTCAGTAAAAGGAAAATGGCGGGAAATCCCGTAAGCTGTGATTTCTTCCGGCGTTTTTCTTGATTCTTTTTTGCCGCCACAGACATATATACCGAGCCGGTCTTGAACATCAAAAAGCCCGACCTTTAAAGCGCCGAGCGTGGTTACGGTTAAACCGCTACTGTTATAGTCAAAACCAAGCACGCAACCCAAACTCTGAAACCATACGGGGTCAGAAAGTCTGCGTAAAAATTCTTCCGGTCCAAACTCCTCAACAATGGCAGTGCTGATTCCCCGCCCCAACATCTTCATTCTCTCAAAAAGCCATCTTGGACATCTTCCATAATCCAAAGGTACTGTGGCTATTCCTGTTCTCATTATTCTATTGTAGCAAAAAAAGAACGAGCCCTAAATACGCTTAATCCTGGTAAGGCCTGAACAAGGAATAATCTCAATGCCTTTTTTCCCCAGTTTGTCTAAAAAAAGATTCATGCCCAGAGAATCAGAAGACATGTGGCCGGCTATAACCACGTTTATGTTGGCAGATTCAGCTTCTTTGCGATGCTCCTCTGACTGATGCATGCCGATTACTGTTCCTATGCCGGCTTGAGCCATTTTCTCGTAAAGCTTGGGAGAGCCCTCTGTCCCGCCGGTAATTTCTGTCACAGCTATCTTACCGCAATGATTTTCCGGATTGCCCGTAAAAACTCTGGGCCCTGCTCCGATTTTTATTGACTCTCTGTACTCCGGAATTTCTCTCAGCAACTCAAGCAGGTCTTCAATTCTTTCCGGCTTATGTGATTCGATTTTTTCTTTTAAAAATCTGGCCGCCAGATTATCTGAAGGAGTATGAATGTTAATTAAATTAAATCCTAAAAGCTGGGCAGTATTGACCGTCCTTTGATGATTGGCCTGATTGACCCCTCTGGATACCTCTGAAATTTTTTCTTTCATCAAACCCTCAGCTATGTTAATGGGCACGCCGTATAAGCTTAAAATATTACACTGCATATCCATAACCTCGTGCAAGTTGGCCAAACCTTTGCCCAAAGGATGATGAGCAATGATTAAATCGATATCACCAAGCTCCTTAGCTAATAAAACTTCGGCCGGCTCAATATCAATGCCAACCAAAACCCTTTTGATTTCTTTATCTTTGGCAATGTGATAAATCCTGGAATCCAAATAAGGATTGTCCAGAGCATCTCTGTCAAAATCCGCCTTCTCTGAAACTGAAAGTTTTTCGTATTTCTTTTTCCTTCTTTGCAAAACCTTTTTTATTTCTACGTTATCGCGCAAATCAGCCTCAATCCCCGTTTTTATGGCCAGGTCGTATATATCTTTTGTCTTCACCCCCTTAGAAATCTGTTTTATTCAGCGCGGGGCTGATTTCAACAAGACTTCTGTTATTGCTTATATCCCCGTTATTGCTAAACAAAAAAATATTCTAATTTTTTTCTGGATAGGATTTTTAACGGGGTTCATATAATTTTTCTATTAATTTTTTCTGCTCTTGCAAATCCAAAACCTCCCGGCGTATCCGGGCTTTTTCCCGACGAATAAATTTTCTGATGCTTTTGGGCATTTTCTTTTTTCCCATAATGAATTTTTACCGCAAAAAACATGATTACCTGAACCCGCTAAATTTTCCGTTTTCTAAGCTTATCTGTTTTATAATAACCCAATTCCTTTAAAATTTCAAGCTGAAACAAGAGCTCTAATTGCAACCAAGATAATTGTCAGTAAAATTCCGATTAAGGGTATTGCAAAAATTGCCGTAACAATAATCTTTACTCTTCTTCTCCAGGGAGCCAACATCCAAGTCAAAATTAACCCTACCAACGGCATTATAAACAAAAAGATGATGGTTAACACTGTCCTCCAGGTTTCTCTTTTTTCAGGAGTCGGGGCTTCAGGCGGTAACGGAGCTGAAGAAGTGGATGGTGTGATTCCTTCTAACATAATGATTCTATTATCGCTTAATATTTTTAATTTTTTCCATAGCTTTGTTTTGTTTTGTTAGCATTTAAAACAAGTGTTGTTTTATCAAGGTCAGGCCTTTACTCCCCCTTAATGACAGCCAAAGGTATTAATTTAGCCACTTTTTTTGACAGGCCGGCGTTATGAACCACATCAATAACGCTTTCAATGTCTTTATATGCCAAAGGAGCTTCTTCAGCTATGCCCCTGGGAGATCTGCATTTTATAATAATACCCCTTGATGCTAAGCTTTTTATAACCTCTTGTCCGGAAACAGCTCTCATGGCTGCTTTTCTGGACATAGTCCTGCCGGCACCGTGAGCTGTAGAGAAAAAAGACTCTTCTCCTTGTTTTGTGCCTGCTAAAATGTAGGAAGCAGTCCCCATGCTCCCCGGGATCAGAACCGGCTGGCCTGCTTTTTTATACCTCTCGGGAATTTCTGAGCTACCTGGCGGAAAGGCCCTGGTAGCTCCCTTGCGATGGACAGCCAGCTCTGTTTCTTTGCCGTCAATTAAGTATGTTTCTTTTTTAATAATGTTGTGGGCAACATCATACAAAGCAATTAAAGAAGATTTCCCCAAAACCTCTTCCCAGGCCTTCCTGACAAAATGAGCTATCATTTGGCGGTTGGCCCAGGCATAATTGGCGGCGGATGCCATGGCTGAAAAGTATCTCCGGCCTTCGGGAGAATTAAAAGGAACGCAGGCGAATTCACGGTCGGGAACTTTAATTCTGTATTTGTTTAACATTAAGGGAATAAATTCTTTTAAATAATCCGTGCAAACCTGATGACCGAGGCCCCTAGAACCGCAGTGAATCATAATGACAATCTGATCTTTAAATAATCCGAAAGCTCCGGCTGTTTCTTCGTCAAATATTTCTTGGACTTTTTGAACTTCCAAAAAATGATTACCGGATCCAAGCGTCCCCACCTGGTCCCTTCCCCGACTCTTGGCGTGCCGGGAAACCGCTTCAGCATCAGCCCAATCTAATTTGCCCTCTGCTTCGCAATTTTCAATATCTTGTTTTTCTCCGTATCCCTGTTCAACCAGTTCTTGGGCGCCTCCTTCCAAAACCTTGTCTACCTGATCAAAGTTTATTTTAACCTGTTTTCCCATGCCCAAACCCGAAGGCACTTCTTTTTGTATTTCTGAAGCCAATCTTTCCAGATAAGGCCTTACCTCCTTCTCTGAAAGTTCTGATTTTAATAATTTCATGCCGCAATTTATGTCAAAACCGCAAGCTCCGGGGGAAATAATTCCGTCAGAAGTCCTGACAGCCCCCACAAATCCAATAGGTACAGAATAACCTTCATGCATGTCGGCCATAGCAATGCCGTATCTTGATATACCGGGCAAGGTGCAGCCGTTGATCAGCTGCGGTATTGATTGATCACGAAAAATATCTTCCATCATTTTTTCAGAAGTATAGACTCTGGCCGGCACCAGCATGTCCGGCCGAAAAGTTTTGGGAATTTCCCACAGCCGGTCATTTATCTTAATAAAATCCTTTTTTCTTAACATGTATTTAATTAAAATCTTTCTTGTCCCGTAGCGAGCTTTGCTCTGCTTCGGGGTTTTGGAAATCATATTTTTAATTTGGCAAACTCTTCTTTAGCTTTTTTCCTGTCGTCCCAAGGGATCTTTTTGCCGCCATCCACACATATCCATAATTCAGAACCTTTGCCGGTGATCATTACAGTGTCTCCCGGTCCGGCCAAGCTTAATGCTTTTTTAATGGCCTCTCCCCTGTCCAGAACCCTATAACATCTCTGGCCCGGTTTCATAGAAAAAGTTACCCCTTTTTCTATATCTTCTATAATTTTTTCCGGGTCTTCGTCATAGGGATCTTCGTTGGTGAGAATTATTTCGTCGCAATTCTGGGCAGCAATTTTACCGAGCTCAGGCCTTTTCCATTTGTCCCGGCCACCACCAGCTGATCCTAAAACACAGATTTTTCTGCCGGTAATTACCTGATAAATTTTCTCCAAAGCATCCGGCGTATGGGCATAATCAACTATAACCGTAAAAGGTTCTTTGATAACTTTTTCCATTCTGCCGGGCAGAGCCTCTGTTTTTTCAACAGCTTTCTGACAAACAGATAATTCAATCCCTTGAGATAAACCAATTTGTATTGCAGCTAACGCATTGTAAGCGTTAAAATCGCCCAAAAGATGCAATTTGCCGGGCAGAAGTTTCTTATCTTTTAAACTGTAAACGATTTTCTTTCGGGCCGGAAACCGCATGAAATACTCAGCGTTGGGGTCGTCCCCGTTTATGATATGGATTTCTTTTACCTTCTGAAAAAGCTTTGCTTTGGCCTCTTTATATTTTTCAAAACTGCCGTGGGCCTCAATGTGTTCCGGAGTCAGATTTGTAAAAACAGCTGTTTCAAAATCAATAAAGCAATGGCGGTACTGCTTAATACCTTCTGAAGTAACTTCAATTACGGCATACCGGCAAGAACTCTGAACTGCCTGGCGCAAAAACTTCTGCAGTTTCAAACGCCCCGGCATGGTCATTTTCAGGGTATTAAGCTGTTCCTTCTCTCCTATTTTAAACCTGATAGAAGACAAGGAGGCGACCTTAAAACCGGCTTCTTCCAAAATATTGGCGGCCAAACTGACCACGGTTGTCTTGCCGTTGGTCCCGGTCACCCCGATTACTTTTAGTTTTTTGGAAGGAAAGCCGTACAAAACAGCGCCCAGAAAAGCCAGGCAAAAATGATACCAGTTCAATAAAAATAAGGGAATATTTTTTTTAATAAGAGAGATCATCTCCCCAGAGCTTTTAAGGCTTTTTTAACTCTTTCTTCCTGGTTGGGTTCATCCGGGATTTCAGACAAAACCTCTTTTGCTCTTTGGCGGGAGAACCCCAAAGAAATCAAAACGTCCAAAGTGCCGTCTATTTCATCTGTATCAAAAGGCTTTCTTATCTCTTTAATTTTACCGGTTAGTTCCAATAATATTTTTTGGGCTCTTTTTTTACCAATACCCTTGATTTCAGAAGGTAGCTCTCCTTTCTCCATCGTTTCTTTCAGTCTCTCCAGAGACCCCAAAGAAGCGAGCATCATGGCGGTTTTCGGACCAATCCCGGAAATATCATTTAAAATCTCGAAAAGTTCAAGCTCTTTGGGAGTTGAAAATCCGTAAAGCTCAGCAGCTGTTTCCCTCAGATAAAGACAGGTAAAAATCTTTGTTTCCTCTCCCTCAACAACTTTTTTTAAGATATCAGGAGAAGCGAAAATCTTAAAACCGATCCCTTGATTTTCCAGGATTAAAGATTTATCATCTTTATATGTAATTTTACCTCTCAGATAATTAATCATTGCTTATATAATTATACCATGTTTCAATTGGTTTCGAAATTCAAACCAACCGGCGATCAGCCTCGGGCGATAAAAAAGCTGGTTGAAAATATTAAAAACGGCATTGACCGACAGGTGCTTTTGGGCGTAACAGGATCAGGTAAGACCCATACCATGGCCTGGGTCACAGAAAAAATCAAAAAACCCGTCCTGATTATTTCCCATAACAAAACGCTGGCCGCCCAAACATTCCAAGAGTTCAAAGAATTCTTTCCTTATAGCGCAGTCCATTATTTCGTATCTTATTACGACTATTATCAACCGGAAGCCTATATCCCCCAGACAGATACGTACATAGAAAAAGACGCCAAGATAAACGAAGAGATAGATAAGTTGAGACACGCTGCTGTTCAGGATCTTTTAACCAGAAAAGATGTTATTGTCATAGCTTCTGTTTCCTGTATTTATAATATCGGTTCTCCTGAAAATTATGAAAAAGTTTCTTTGGAATTAAAACAGGGGCAAAAAATCAAAAGGGCAGAACTGCTTTCTTTTCTTATCTCTTTGCAGTACCAAAGAAACGACTATGATTTACACCCCGGAACCTTCAGGGTCAGAGGGAACGTAATAGACGTTAATCTTGTCACGGGCAAAAAAATTATCAGGATAGAGCTGTCAGAGAAAAAGATCGAAAGCTTAAAAGGCGAACAAAAAATAAACGCTTTCAGATTTTTTCCGGCTCATTTCTGGGCAGCCCCGGAAGATAAGTTGGATATAGCTCTTTGGAATATAAAAACGGAACTCAAAGAACAACTGAAAAGGCTGAGAAAAGATAAAAAACCGCGAGAAGCGCAAAGACTGGAACAAAAGACAAATTACGACCTGGAAATGCTAAAAGAAACAGGATATTGCCACGGTGTGGAAAATTATTCAAGACATCTGGAATTCAGAGCGCCAGGCCAGACACCCTACACCTTACTGGAATATTTTCCCAAGGATTTTGTAATTTTCATAGACGAATCTCATATGACTCTGCCCCAATTAAGAGCAATGTCAGTTCAAGATAGAGCCAGAAAAAATACTCTTATTGAATACGGCTTTCGGCTCCCTTCAGCTGTCGATAACCGACCGTTAAATTTTAAAGAATTCGAACAAAAAGCTGCCAAAACAATTTATGTTTCTGCTACTCCGGGCCCTTACGAGAAAAAAAACGCCTGCGTTGAACAGTTGATCAGGCCGACCGGACTTTTAGAGCCGTCCATTGAAATCCGGCCGACAAAAAATCAAATCAAAGATCTGATCAAAGAAATAAAAAAAAGAGTCTTAAAAAAACAAAAAATTCTGGTGGTAGTTCTGACAAAAAAGCTGGCAGAAGCTGTTTCTGACTATTTAAAAGAAGCGGGCGTCAAATCCAGCTGGCTTCATTCCGAAATAAAAACCCTGGAAAGACCAGCCATATTAAAAGATTTAAGAAAGGGCAAATACGACGTGCTGGTCGGCATCAATCTCTTAAGAGAAGGCCTGGATTTACCGGAAGTCAGCCTGGTGGCTATTCTTGATGCAGACAAAGAGGGCTTTTTACGAAACGAAACAACCCTGATCCAAACCATGGGCAGGGCAGCCAGGCACAAAGAAGGCCATGTAATAATGTACGCCGACCAAATAACCGGATCCATGAAATCCGCCGTAAAAGAAATCCTGCGCAGGAGAAAAATACAAAAAGATTATAATAAAAAACACAATATTTCTCCTCAGCCCATTGTCAAAGAAATAAGAGATTGGCCGTTTGTTGACAAAACTAAAAACAAGGGATAATAATATAATAAAATAGCAGTTTAAAAACTAGGAGGTGAGAAATGAAAATATTCGGTATTGTCCCCTCTACAGCTTCGCCCTATTTAAAGCTTAATATCCCCAGGGAAGGATTGCCAATTCTGTTGACAAAAGCTAAAAAAGAAGGCCACCAAGCCGTAATGGTTGACGAAAACCTCGAACAAATAGACTTCAACTGGCTAAGAAAAGAGGCAGCTGAAGCTGACTTAATGGCCTTCTCGGCCATAACAGCCACCTATAACAAAACTCTCCGGTACCTCAATCGGCTTAGAGATCTTGGAATTAAAACGCCGGCAATTGTCGGCGGCGTGCACGTTACTTTTGAGCCGGAAAAAGCCTTAGATGACGGCTTTGATTTTGTTGCCCGTCACGAGGGAGAATTGATGTTTTTGCCGTTTCTCAGGGTTCTTGAAAACGGGGGTGACTTTTCTGAAATTCCCAATCTCTGTTGGAAAAAAAACGGAGAAAAAGTCTATAACCCCATTTCAGCCATTCTGCCGGATTTAGATCGGGATTCCCCTTTCCCGGATTTCCTGGATACGGATCTTTTTCCCCAATGGAAAAAGAAGCGTATGATGGTCATAGAAACTTCCCGTAGCTGCCCCTACCGCTGCACTTTCTGCTCTGTTCATCCCATGTTCGGGAGATACCGACAAAGAGAGAACCTGGAAGCAGTAGTAGATGAAATAGGCAGGATACGTCCGAACTTTGTCTTTATCATTGACGACTATTTTGCCGGTTATAAAAACACGGAGAGATCCAAGAGACTAATGGAGTTGATGCTTTGCAGGCTGGACAGAATACCTTACTGGGGTTCGCAAGGCAGAATGGACAGCGCACGCGATCCCCAATGGTTAAAATACGCCAAACGAACGCATTATGACTTTCACTGCGGCGGGATAGAATCAAGTAATGACGAATCTTTGGAAGAAGCAGATAAAAAACAAACTGTAGAAAGCATTGAGAGAGACCTGGCTGCTTTTAATAAAATGGGACTGGGACATGTTGTTCACGCTTCTCTGGTAGTCGGACTTAGGGGCGACGATAAATACACTGCCAGGAAGCTTGTTAAGTGGATGGAAGAAAGAATCCCCAATCGGCCGCAGCTTGCGATAGTAACGCCTTTCCCCGGCACCGAATTCCGGCGGCAATTAGAAGCAGAAGGACGCCTTTTGCCCGAGGCCTATAACCCGGAAATGTGCGACGGAACTCACGTTGTTTTTATTCCTCACAAAATGACGCCTGCCGAGCTCCAGGAAAGCTGGAATGAAGCGACCAAAGAAGCGGGTTCCCGTTGGCGAAGTTTTTATCTGACCCTAGGAGGAATATCCAATTGGATAAAAAGCTGGCTGTTGGAAATTAAAAACCCGGACCTGTTAAGAAGAAGCTTTAAGAGATCCGTCTTGGAGTACAGGGCCTGGAAAACTTATAAAACCCTGCGGAAACAAAATAAAGAATATACAAAGTATTTAAAAAAACAAGAACGCAAGTAGCCCTTGCGTTTTTTCTTTTTTGATGGTAAGTTTGAAATACCATGCCCCGTTAGAAACAACTCTCGGAGCAGGTAGTCATTATTAAAATAAACGTTAATTAATAAACATAAGTTAAATCGGTATTCGCAAAAAATATTTTAATTAAAATATTTTTTGCCTCTGGTTTCTAACGGAGTATGCCAATAACTGATTCAGCAAAAAAAGCGCTAAGACAGAGCGTCAGACGCAAAAAAAGAAATCTGATTTATAAAAATAAGATAAGAGATCTTGTTAAAGAAATCAGGTCTTTGACCGTAGAAAATAAAAAAGAAGAAGCTAAAAAGCTTCTGTCTCAGGCTTACAAGGCACTGGATAAGGCTGCCAAGGTCGGCGTTATCAAAAAGAACACGGCCAGCAGAAAAAAAGCCAGATTAGCTAAATTCCTGAAATAAATAAGTCCAAAGCTGTATCCGGATCTTTCCTGCCTGTTTTTATATCCAAGTCTACCTGAAAAATTTTCCGGTATATTTTTTTTAAATCTTCCAATGAAAATAATTCGGCCTGGCGGATTGTTTTTTTTATTACGTAAGGATGCATCTTGAGTTTTGAGCCAGACTTTATTGCCAAAAGATTACGGAACTGAAAACTGATCATGGCCAGTAAATATAAGTGGCTTTCTCCTTTTTCTAAATGTTTGTGAATCAGCCAAAAAGCTCTTTTTTTATCCCTTAAAGCTATGGCATCAATGGTTTTGAAAACATCTGTTTCGATTTTCGGCTTTACTAAAAGATTAATATCTTCTGTTCTAATTCTCCGGCCTGAACCGTAGTCAGCTATTTTCTTAATTTCGTTTGACATCTGCCAAAGATTACTGCCGATCAGGTCTGCAAGCCTGTCTATGGCTTCTTTGTCAACATCAGCTTTTTGCTCATCAAACGCCTTTTTCGCCCAATTTTTTAAATGCAAGCCGGTCAACAGCTTAAATTCCTGCGATTTTCCGTTTTTCTTTAAAAAATTAAAGAAACGATCATTCTTAATTTCGCCCTCTTGGCAGAACAATATTGTGTTCTCTGATTCAATGATCTTTTTTCCATCTTTCAAGAACTCTTCCCGAAAGTCTTTATTGGAAATTATGTTTTTCAGAACCATTAATTTTTTTTCACCAAACATTGAAACCGACCTGAATTCATCCAAAAATCCTTGAAAACTAAAGCTGTTACCTTCAAAGTATCTCAAATTAAGCCCGCTTTTATGGGCCTTCTGATAATGGTTGATAATCTCCTTTAACTTATTCTTTAATCTATACGTATCCTGACCGTAAAGAAAAATAATCATAGTTTTTGACACTTGGGACAAAAATGGGTTGAACGGCCGCCCACCTTTATTCTTTTGACAATCGTGCCGCAACAAAAACAATCTTTCTTGTCTCTTTGGTAGACTTTGTGCAGTTTTTCATAGCCCCCTTTTTCACCGCAAGCGTCAACATAATACTGGACCGACGAGCCTTTATGCTTAATAGCTAGTCTTAAAATACGGGAAATATTCTGATGTATTTTCTTAATTTCTTTTTCTGTCAGGCTTCCTGCCAGCCTCAGCGGATGCACCTTGGCAGCAAACAAAATTTCAGCTGCATAGATATTGCCGATGCCGGCAATAAATTTCTGGTCCATTAACAGAGGCTTTATCTTGGAACCGGGCCTCCCGGCCAAGGCTTTTTTAAAAGCGGCCAAATTGATCTCCAGGGCTTCTGGTCCAAATACTTTTTCCATGATAAGGCTATTTTTAACAAATTTCCACCAGCCGAATTTGCGGGCATCGTTAAAAATCAGCCGGGAACCGTCGCTGAAATTAAAAACGTGACGGGTGTATTTATTGGGCCGACCGTTGAAAACAAGCTGACCTGTCAGCTTTAGGTGAAAAACCAAACTAGAGCCGTCCTTGAAATCAATAATCAAGAGCTTGGCTCTTCTTCTTATGTCTGTAATTTTTTTCTCATTTAATTTCTTGCCGATAATCTTGCCGACCAACTGTTCTTTAATTGTCTCCACCTCTGGTAGTTCCGGCATATTATGGCAATTTGTTTATTAGACTGTAAAATTCAAATCTTTCTAAAGCTTCTTTGGCCCGCTTTTTATCGTAGTCGCCGAAACGGCATTTTTCCAAATCAAAATCAAGCGGAACCATTTTGTCAATTTGAGACAGCTGACGGCTAAGAAAGGCCTCTTCTTTATGGCGAATTAATTTTTCTCTGTTTTTCCCCGGGATTAAAGCTATATTATCGTAAATATTTTCCAGGCAGCCGTATTCTTTTATCAGCTCGGTGGCTGTCTTTTCGCCTATGCCCAGCACCCCCGGAATATTATCAGAAGGATCTCCCTTAAGCGCCCTGAAGTCCAAAAGCTGTTTTGGCGTTAAACTGTACCTTTCCTTCACCAGTTTTTCGTCGTATAGAATAATATCTTTGACTCCTTTCCGCAAAACATAAACCTTGGTATTGGGACTGACTAACTGCAAAACGTCAAGGTCCCCGCTTAAAACGATTGTTTGAGTTTGTGCCAAGCAAGAAAGCGTGCCGATAAGGTCATCAGCTTCAAAGCCCTCCTTTTCAAAAACCCGAACATTAAAAACGCTTAAGGCTTCTTTAACCAAAGGAATCTGGTTGTATAATTCTGGCTTGGTCGGAGGCCTCGTAGCCTTATATCCCTTATATTGCTTGTGGCGGAAAGAGGGGGCCGGAAAATCAAAACAGGCCGCCACAAAATCCGGCCGGAAATCTTTAACCGCTCTCAAAAAAACAAGCAGGAATCCGTAAACAGCGTTAACCAGTTCGCCCGATTTGGTGGTCAGAGGGGGCAAAGCGTGATAGGCCCGATGAATAACGGAGTTGCTGTCAATAATAATTAAATGATTGGCCATTATTAAAATATAGCATAAAAATAACAAGCCCTGAAACAGGGCTTGTTTAAAATTCAATTAAAGATGATTCCCAGACCATGCCGGCGCCAAAGCTGATAAGAGCTATCAAATCTCCCTTTTTCAGCCTGTTTTGCTCTCTGGCTTCGCACAGGCCGATTAAGACGGAAGGGGCTGAAGTATTGCCGTACTTGTCTATGTTAACAAAGACCTGCTCTGGAGAATATCCCAGCCTTTCCCTGGCTGACTCAATGATTTTCAGGTTTGCCTGATGAGGGATGATCAGACCGATCTTTTGATCATCATCCAAAAAACACTCTTGAATCTCTAGGGCGATTTCAGGAAATTTTCTGACAGCGAACCTGTAGACAAAACTTCCTTTCATCTGTAAATAATTTTGCAGCTCTCTAAAAGTATCTTGAGGGCTGGGCCTCCTGGAGCCGCCGTCCGGCACAATAATGTTTGAGGTTTGCGAGCCGTCTCCTCCTCCCAGGAATTTCAAAAGCTTCATTTCTTCGCTCTTACCCACCACAGCTGCTGCTGCTCCGTCTCCGAAAAGAACATAGGAAGAAGGGTTTTGGGGGTGAATAAAGCGCGAAATAACTTCGCTGCCAATCACCAAGACATGCCGGAGTCCCCCGGCAACCAGCCCTTCTGCCAGCCTTAGAGCTATGACCGAGCCGGCACAGGCCCCGTTGATATCCAAAGGAGCCATTTTCAAATTTGTAGCCCTGAGATTTGCCTGCACAAAACAGGCAGTGGACGGCGTAAAATGATCAGGCGTCGTGGTGGCAACAATAATGCAATCCAAGTCTTTGGGTGAGATTTCCGCATCAACAAGCGCTTTCTCTGCCGCCCTTAGAGCCAAATCCGAACTGGCTTCTTCCGGAGCGGCAATTCTTCTTTCTTTTATACCGGTTGTTTTAACAATGTAGTCAGAATCTCTTCCCAGCCAGGCTGCCTTCAATGAAGCGTTTTCAGAACTGGCCAGCGCCTGTCTGATGTCTGACAAGACCTCTTCATTGGTTTTTATGCGTTGGGGCACATAAAAACCCATGCCAACAATGCCAATCGTGTTTATTATAGCCTTGGCCGTATCAAGCAAAGATCTTTCCAGATATTCCACTGTTTCTTGTTCAGGAAGAACAGACGCCTCAAAGGGATCTCCCACAACTATCTTGGTTTTTCTCCAAACCCTGGGGAAAATAGCCAGAAAGACCGCTATTTTCTTGCTTTTAGGGATTGCTCTGCCGGAAATAACCACCTTGGTGGGAAGAATTATATTTAGGATTACCCTGTCTCCACCTTCGCTCCATATCGGCAAAACAAGACAATTCATGCCCACAAGCAGCTTTCTCAGGCCTAAAGGAAATCTGGCAATGCGTTTTCCCGAAGAAGACCTAAACCCCCTCACTTGGTCCCAGTTTTCAGTTCTGCCCCCTTCCGGAAGCAAAATAATAATGTTGCCTTTTTCCAACAAGGATCTTATTTTCTCAGGGGCTTTTGATTCTTCTCTGATCTCTCCTCTTTCTACTGCAATAACAAAAGGACGAAACAAAAAAAACCACCATTTGTCATAAAAATTGCCCCTGTCAACAACAATATAGGGAACATGTCTTAGAGAGAACAGAGCCTTAAAAGGAGTAAAGAGAAAAATCAAAAGAACGGGTTCCCACAAAGACGGATGATTGCAAATAATAAGTTGGCCCCGTCCCGAATAGTCAAGCTTCTCCTTTTGAAAACCGTACACCTCTACTCTCTTCTTAAAAGGAAACTTTGACATTAAAACTAACAACGCCAGCTTACCCGCAAGACCAATGGTCCAAATCACAATAATCTTTATCGTTTTTTCAAGGAACATTCTATCCTCCTTTTGTTTGAATCAATATGACCAAACTTCAATATAATAGCATTTTCAGGCAAGATGTCCAGAATCTTATCCGCCCATTCCACTGCTATGATATTGTTTGGATCGTTTATAATCTCTTTAAAACCCAAAACTAAAATGTCTTTACTTCCTGCCGTACGATAACAATCAATATGAAAAAAGCTTCGCTGCCCGCTTTTGGGTATTTTAAAGCTTCTCATTATTACAAAAGTGGGACTCAGTATTCTCTGTTTTATCCCTAATTTTTTTGCAAACCCCTGCAAGAACGTTGTTTTGCCTGAGCCCAATTCCCCGGATAAAGCAACGACCGCAGCTTTTTTATCGGGCCGACTTTTTAATATTTCCTCAGCTAAAAATCCGCCGGCTTTTTTGGTTTGGGCGGGATTAAGAGTAAAAAAGATTGACTTTTTAAACATATTGGGTTAATTTGAAATAATTCAGCTCAGCCAATAACATGGACCAATTTGACCAAGCAAGAAAAATAATTGAAAGATTTCAGAGCATCCTGATTATACCTTCTTTGAATTCGCCGGGAGACGGATTGGGCTCAGCCATGGCTCTTTTTTTTACTTTAAAGAAACTGGATAAAAATGTAAACCTTGTCAAACAAGACATTCCAGAAAGACTTCTTTTTTTAACCGAGGAGAACGACGAGCCCGATAAGGCTTTTACTATCTCTGTTGATACGGCTGAAAAAAACATTTCCGAAATGCGCTATGAAAAAAATAAACAGAACCTGAAAATATACTTCACTCTTAACCAAGGGGAAATAACAGAAAAAGATGTTTCTTTTGCTCCAGGCTCTATGCCAGAAAAAATAAAACTGAGCGATCTCAAACCAGACACTGATCTCCTGATTATTCTTGGAGCAAGTTCTTTGGAGGACCTGGGAGACGTTTTTTACCAAAATCCTGATTTTTTTTACGAAAGACCCATTTTAAACATTGACAACCACCCTGGCAATGAAAATTTCGGAGAAGTAAATCTGATAGAGGTCGGTTCCTCTGTATCAGAAACCTTAATCAGACTGATAGGGTCCATGGAATCAAAACACAATGAGCTTATGGATAAAGAAATAGCCTCTTGTCTTTTAACCGGCATCATCTGGTCTTCTCAAAATTTCCGAAACCCAAAAACCCGCCCTAAAACTTTCGAAGCCTCTGCTTTCTTGATAGAAAAGGGAGCAGAACACCAAAAAATAATACAGCATTTATACAAACAAAAAAGCCTTTCACAAATAAAGCTTCTGGGTAGAATTTTGGAAAAAATAAATTTCAACAAGAAAAAAGAGATTTATGTCGCCTCTTTAACCGGAACTGACTTTCAAGAATGCCAAGCCAGCTCGAAAGATTTGGGGTTTGCCATCGAAGAATTAAAATTTAGCTTCAGATTTTTACCAAATATGTTAATTCTCTGGGAAAGCCACGCTTCCCCTCCTCTGATCAAAGGGCTTTTATATTCTTCGAGACCGGAGTTTATCAGTAAAATTTTAGAAAACTTTGAAGGAAGCTCCAAGGGAGAAGGAGCAATCTTTTTAATAAGAAACGGCGATTTATATTCAGCCGAGCAAAAAGTTTTAAAAACATTATAATCATTATGAAAGTTGATTTAGCCAAAACTCAAAAAGAAATAACGAGCATACCCGATCTTGAAGCAAAAACAAAAGAGTCCTTAACCAAAAACGTTACGGAGCTGTTAGAAGTGATCATCGGAGGAGCGATAATTCTGCGTTCTTCTGACCTGCACATTGAACCCGAACAAAAACAAAGCGTAATCAGAACAAGGATTGACGGAGTGCTCCAAAATGTAATAACTATTGAGAAAAAAACCTACGGAGCGCTTCTTTCCAGAATTAAATTTTTGTCGGGTATTAAGTTTAATATTGCCGATAAGCCTCAGGACGGCCGCTTTTCCGTCTCTTTGGCAGACGGTTCTCTTGTTGAAATCAGGGTTTCTACCCTGCCCTCAGAGGAAGGAGAGTCAATAGTTTTAAGAATACTGAACCCTAAAAGCTTGGTGAAGCTGGATGCCCTCGGCGTAAGACAAGACTTGCTTGATATTTTCAGACAGGAAATAAAAAGACCAAACGGCATGATTGTCGTCACCGGCCCGACCGGTTCCGGGAAAACGACAACCCTCTATGCCTTTTTAAAAACAATAAAAAGTCCTGAAATTAAAATTATTACCATTGAAGATCCTATTGAATATCATTTGGAAGGTATTTCCCAGACACAAACTCATCCTGCCAAAGGATATGATTTTGCCTCAGGGTTGAAATCTGTTATGCGACAAGACCCTAACGTAATTCTTGTAGGAGAGGTCAGGGATCTGGAAACAGTCAATACAGCTCTTCAGGCCGCATTAACCGGCCATCTTGTTCTGACCACTCTGCACACCAATGACGCGGCCGGGACCATCCCCAGACTGATTAATCTTGGCGCTGAAGCTTCTAATATTGGACCTGCCGTTAACCTGGTAATAGCCCAGAGATTAGTCAGAAAAGTCTGCAAAGAATGCGCTGAATTCAACAAACCTGATACGTCAGAAACGGACAAGATAAAAAAAGCATTGGCCGGAATTTCTAAAAAAATTAATATGCCTCAGGTTGACCTCAATATGAAAATTCCCAAAACCAAGGGTTGTAAGTTGTGCAATAATACGGGATACCTTGAAAGAATAGGCATTTTTGAGGCCATCTTAATAGACGATGAAATGGAAAAATTCATACTGACCAAGCCGTCTGTTGCAGCTTTAAGAGAAAAAGCTATTAAAAAAGGCATGATCTCAATAAAACAAGACGGCTTTATCAAAGTATTGGAAGGAGTAACAACCATTGAAGAAGTGGAAAGGGTTGTCGGAGAATAAAATAACCCCAAAGCTGGGGGCACTTTAGCTTAGGAACTGAAAGTTTAGAATATCTCCGAGGAATAGCTCAGCACGACCCGGGCTATCCGGCTAAAAGATATTCCTACCCCCAGCTTTGGGGTTACGCTTAATCTAAGATTATAACAAATAACTATGAAAATGTCAAGCCTGCAAAACGAAGACCAGGGATTGGATTTGACTCTCAGGCCCAAAAACTGGGCTGATTACGTCGGCCAGGATAAAATAAAACAGAGCATTAAAATAATTATTGACGCAGCAAAAAAAAGAAAAGAGCCCCCGGACCATTTATTATTTTACGGCTCAGCCGGCCTGGGGAAAACCAGCCTGGCCTATTTAATCGCCGAAGAAATGAATGCCAGCATAAAAGTGACTACCGGGCCGGCCATTGAAAAGGCCGGAGACCTGGCCGCCATCTTAACCAACCTTTCGGAAGGAGACATTCTTTTCATAGACGAATTTCACCGGCTTAACAAACTTATCGAAGAATACCTCTATCCGGCCATGGAAGACTTTAAGCTGAATATTATTATAGGCAAGGGCCCCATGGCCAGGACAATGGAACTTTCTATCCCCCGTTTTACCTTAATAGGAGCAACAACCCGTTTGGCCCTTCTAAGCTCTCCTTTAAGAAACCGCTTCGGAGCCATTTTCCAGCTTAATTTTTATCAAACAGAAGATATAGAGAAAATTATAAAAAGATCAAGCCAGATCCTGAACGTAGAGACAGAGCCTGAGGCTGTAAAAATTATCGCCCAAAGGGCCCGTTTTACTCCAAGGGTCGCCAACCGAATTTTAAAAAGAGTGAGAGATTTCGCCCAAGTAGAGGGCAGGGGGATAATTACTCCGGATGTCGCCGAAAAAGCCCTGGAATTTTTAGAAATCGATCATCAAGGAT
>Ga0114946_10000465_pt1 | contig 27369 bp, 31 predicted proteins | sample WalLakDeSediment_FD_88676 | JGI IMG/M metagenome (GOLD analysis project Ga0114946, IMG submission 88676) | Lake sediment microbial communities from Walker lake, Nevada to study Microbial Dark Matter (Phase II) - Walker Lake 11/02/13 Deep Sediment | ecosystem: Environmental > Aquatic >... | reverse complement strand
CCCTCGGGTGGGGGACGAGGTGGCGGTGGCGGGCGGCGTCTTCAAGGTCCTGCGGATGCGGGGAAGACGGATCGAGTTCCTCCTCTTCACACCGGTGAGGAAGTAGCGCCCCCTCCCTGTTGGCGTCCGTGCCTCTCACCCGGCCATGGCCCCGATCCTGGGAGGGTGATCCCCCGAGGTGACGTCGTCGGGGCCTTGACGCTCCTTTTCCGTTCCTCTATCATCGCGCGTGCTCCAACCCTTCCGACTGTCCGACGGCTCCCAGAGGCTGTTGTTTCCCTGTGGACCCGGGCCGGTGGTTTCGAGGAAGGCTCGACCTCCTGGGCCCGGTTAGTCGCCTGTCGTTCCAGATCGGATTGTCCTTTGCCACTCCCTGTCTTCAAGGAGGCGTTGAACCCATGGACCAAGACGGATTCCTGTACGCAGTGGAGGCATTTCGGGATGACATGGAGGACTATGTTCACGAGATGGACAGCGAGAAGGGGCTTCTCCTCTCCACGCCCGAGGATGTCCTGAAGTACGTGGAGGAGTACAGGGTTTCCTCCGTGCGCATGTGGTTCACTGACCTGCTGGGTTTCTTGAAGTCCTTTTCCATCACGCCGAAGGAGCTGCAAGGCGCCTTCGAGGAGGGGATGGGATTCGACGGATCCTCCGTGGAGGGGTACCAGCGGATCCAGGAGAGTGACATGGTGGCGTTTCCCATAGCGCCCACCGCCCAGCTCCTACCCTTCCGGTCCGGGGGATCCCGCTCTCTCAGGATGTTCGCCGAGATCCGGAATCCCGAGGGCGACCCCTACACGTCGGATCCAAGGGTGGTTCTCAAGCGCCAGCTCGATCGGCTCAAGGGGGCCGGCTTCTCAGCGATGAACATCGGGCCCGAAGCAGAGTTCTTCTACTTCAAGAGCGAGCACAGCCCCGAGATCCTCGATCACGCGGGCTACTTCGACATCAACCCTGTGGATATCGGGGACGACATCCGGGAAGTGACGGTCTTCGCTCTGGAGGCCATGGGGATCCCGGTGGAATACCATCACGCGGAGGTGGCTCCATCCCAGCACGAGATCGACATCCGGTACCAGGAAGCGCTACGGATGGCGGACTCTCTCCAGACCCACAAGTACCTGGTGAAGGAGATCGCCCGGCGCTGCGGCGTGTTCGCGACCTTCATGCCCAAGCCCCTGCAGGGAGAGAATGGGAGCGGTATGCACACCCATCTTTCCATCTTCAAGGACGAGAACACGAACGTCTTCTTCGACAGACATGATCCTCATCACCTTAGCCAGGTGGCGAAGCAGTTCATCGCCGGGATGCTGGAGCATGCCAGGGAGATGGCGTTCGTCACCAACCAGTTCCACAACTCGTTCAAACGGTTGGTTCCCGGGTACGAGGCTCCGGTGTATATCGCCTGGGCCGAGCGGAATCGTTCGGCAGCGATACGCATCCCCGTCTACAAGCCGGGGAAGGAAGTGGCCACGAGGCTGGAGCTGCGGTTTCCCGACGCTACCTGCAATCCCTATTTCGCATTCACCACCATGTTGGCCGCCGGACTGGACGGGATGGAGCGAGGGCTTGAGCCCCCCGCCCCCATGAGCATCGATCTCTACCGGCTGACGCCCCTGGAGCGGACCGAGATGGGGATCGCCTCCCTTCCGCACGATCTCTTGGAAGCCGTGCATGTAGCGGAGGGAAGCGAGTTCCTGAAGCTGGCCCTGGGGGAGGAGGTCCATCGGAAGCTTGTGGAAACCAAGATCATGGAGGCCGAGAAGTTCCGCATCTACGTCTCCCCCCTGGACCTCCAGAAGCACATGCTGCTTTAGGGACGCTGCGGCAGGAAGCAGACTCGGCTGGGCGGGCTGGAGCCCCGGCGGAGAGGATCCGAGCTAGGTAGCCGGATTGCCCTCCGCCGGGGCTCCCGACGTCTCATCCGCCGTCTGTTCTTCCTCCGTCCAGAACGAGATGGCGAGAGCCACGGCCCCGCAGGAAATGGCCATGTCCGCCACGTTGAAGATGGGCCAGTTCATGAACCCCAGATTGATGGGGCCGATGAAGTCCACCACACCCCGGGTCCAGCGCACCCGGTCGATGAGGTTCCCAAGGGCCCCTGCGAAGACCAGGGAAATGGCGAGAATACGGAAGAGATCCCGTTCGTCGGTCCGCAGGAGGAGCCCGCCGAGGAGCACCAGGGCGATCACGGAAACCGGAATGAAGAACAAGCGGGGGTCGCTGCCTATGGTGAGCCCGAATGCGGCCCCCTTGTTGAAGGCCAGGGTAAGTGGAACCAGGCCTCCGAAGAGTTCCATGGAGCGATCCCGCAGGGCATCCAGCGCCCACCGCTTGGTAGCGATGTCAAGGATCACTATGATGGAAAGGAGGGCCGTAAAGACCGTTGCCTTTGTTCTCAAGTGGATTCTAGGGTTGAGGGTACGGGGCGGAGCCTTGGCGGGACAAGGCCGGATGTAGGTCAGGGTGGACACTCCCTTGCGGGCCGTGTCCGAGGTCTTCACTGCATGGAGGCGGCGGGAGTCGAACCCGCGTCCACGAGGAGGTCCTCAAGAGTCTCTACGTGCGTAGATCACTGTGAAGGTTCGCGCCCGGTGAGCCAGTGAACAGCCACTCCAGGAGCTAGCTGCCAAGGAATCTCACCCCGCCCAGGACAGCACCGGGTAGGGGCCAGCCCGACTTATCGACACCTTACGTCACGCCTCGGGCGGGCGAGTCGAAAGGTGGGCTTGCGGTTGGTTACGCAGCCAGTGCCAGATCAGTGTTGGCAGTTGTGTTGTTCCCGGGGAGTTTTCCGAGTGTCCCGGGGTCCTCGGCACGCTACTCCGGATTCACCCAACGTGTCGAAGCCGTTACGCCCCCTTGTCCAAAGTCACTTTCCATCTAGAACGATCCCTCTTCCCAACTCCTGATAATATACACCACTGGGGCCTCGAAAGCTCCCCCCTCCCGGCCTTTGCCCCTGTCGATCCACTTTGCCTATTCCAGGTTGGGAGATTCCTTCATCGGGCCGCTCACGGAGCGATGGAGGTAACCGGCCAGGATGACTTCCATCTCTGCCAGCGACTTCACCCGGAATAGCCTCTCCCTCAAAGCTTTTCCGCCGGGGATGCCCTTCGTATACCACCCCAGGTGCTTGCGGAATTCAATGGCGGCTCTCTCAGGGTCTCCGCCGAACTCCATGGCGTTTCGGGCATGCTTCAAACACACGCGGAATCGCTCGGGAACTCCAGGGTCCGCCGGGATCGGCTTCCCCTCAAGGGCCGCTCCGGCCTGGCTGAAAAGCCATGGCGCACCGTGGGTGCCCCGGGCCATCATGATTCCTTGGCAGCCGGTGGACTCCTTCATGCGGAAGGCATCCGCACCGGTTCGGATATCTCCGTTTCCCACCACGGGGATGTCCAGAGCCTCCACCATGGCTCGGATCTCCTCCCATCTGGCCTGCCCTCCATACATGTCGGTCCGTACCCGGGGGTGAAGGGTTACCATCCGTGCACCGGAATCCTGAACACTGAGGCCGATCCCCACAGGGTCCCGGGTCGCCTCGTCGAACCCGCTTCGGGTCTTGACGGTCACGGGAAGCGAAGTGGCATCTACCACGGCCCGTGTGATGTCCTTCACCAGGCCAAGATCCCTGAGGCACCCGGAGCCTCCATTCCTCTTCACCACCTTCTTTACCGGGCAACCGAAGTTGATGTCCACGAAATCCGGGGTGTACACTTCCGACACAAGAGCGGCCGCGTCGGCCATGACGGCCGGCTCAGCTCCGAAGATCTGGATTCCAATGGGCCTTTCATCGTCATGGAAACGCAGGTAGCCGTGGGTCTTCTCGCTCCCCCTGCACAAGCCGTCCGCACTGACGAATTCGCTCACGACCACGTCGGCGCCATACTCCCTGCACAGGCGCCGGAACGGGGACTCGCTAACCCCCGCCTGGGGAGCCAGGAAGAGGGGAGTTTTCCCCTGCAGGAAGATGGAGGCGAAGGATAGGGCCATAGAAGAAAGATAACCCAGCCCGTTTTTGCCCTGAACCCCTGGGCAGGCGGCGACGGGGGTCTTTCCGAAACGGGAGCTTCTGGCCTGGAGGAGAGAAAACCCTTAGCATGGATGGGGTCCTGCTACTAAGTTAGGGTGGCGATCGAATTCGACCGAACCGGCGCCGAAACGCGGACAAGGAAGGCTACCGGATGAAACTGAGAGAACTGTTCACACAGGACGTAGTGAATCTTGACATACAGTCGGAGAGCAAGGACGAGATCCTCAAGGAGCTCATCGGGCTCCTTGGTATGGACGAGAAATCCGAGGCCATTCTCTTCAAGACTCTCAAGCGGAGGGAGAACCTCGGATCCACGGGCATTGGAAAGGGCATCGCCATTCCACATTGCCGCTCCCTGGTCGTGAATCGGCTTCGGCTGGCCTACGGCCGCAAGCCTGGGGGAGTCGACTTCAAGGCTATCGATGGGAGCCCCGTGCACCATTTCTTTCTGATCGTGGCCCCTCCCCTGGAGGTGTCCAACCAATATCTGCCGGTATTGGGAAAGATCGCCCAGTTCGCGAAGGATCCCGACGTGCCCGGACGGCTGACGGAGATCGAGGCTCCAGAGGATTTCCTCAATCTCCTGGAAGAGAAAGCTCCATAGGTACATGAATCCCCAATTGATGCTCTTACTCGAAATCCAGGATCTCCATCTTCAGCGAACGGCTCTTCTGGACGAACCGGGGTTGACCAGGATGGAGACCAATGATTTTCATATCGATCCGGAAGTTGCGGCGGGTGCCCTTGAGGAGAGGATCGGAGACCTGATGGCCCAACTGGCGCCTGCTGTCCGGCAGCGCTGTGAACGAGGGTTACCTGCACTGGGCCGGATGCTGGTGCCGGTGATCGGTGGAGTGTGCTATGGGTGCTTCGTTTCGATCCCCACAGGCCGATCAGGAGAGGTGAACCAGAAACTCCGGGCTTGTGAGAACTGCGGACGCTTCATCTACGTGCTCCCTTAGGAACGCTGATCAGAGCATTTCCACAAGCGAACCGGGGCGCCCATCCACGGGCGCCCCGGTTCGCTTGTGCTCTGGACTCCCCGGAGCCGAGCCGTGCTCCGAGGACGGAGATTCACTTGGTGACGTACATCCTCTGGAACTGACTCTTGCCGTTCACGGTGAGTTGGACGAAGTACACTCCCGATGCCACATGACGCCCACGCTCATCCCGTCCATCGAAGTAGGCCTCAAAACGACCCGGCTGAGGGTACTCCAACTCCAGCACGGGGACTCCGTCCCCCCTGGGGTGATTCATGGCCGTGGGGGAGGTAATAAACTGCTGCAGGACGTTGAAGATCCTGATGGATACAACAACGGACCTTCCTGAGGCAAAGAGATCCTCATAGAGAACGAAAGGAATCTTCGTCTCAGGATTGAACGGATTTGGATAATTCTGCTCCAGGAAAAACCCGGAATCCTGCTTTCCAGTCGACCCCACCTGCTGGGCGGAGGCCGAGGACGGTAGGCCGACGATGGAGAGGAGGACGATGAGGGCGCACATGACGCGTCTCATTCACACCTCCGCACAGAATTGCTGTGCTGTAGCTGTAGGACGTTTGCCCTCCAGAGGTAAAAGGGAAACCCTGATAAACACCTTCGCATCCCTATAGTAATTCCCCAGGATTCCAAGGTCAAGGAAGTAGGTACGGACTCTCGGGGGAGTCTGTTTCAAGCCGTGGTGGTCCATCACTCCCCCCAACCTGGCGGCGCTTCCCTGGCCACGCTCCGCAGCTCCTCCAGCCTTGTCGTGATCCCCACCGTATCGAAGTACCGAAGGAGGGGAAGAAGGTGCCGTCGGCTGAGTGGAAAGACCTCCTTGAAATCGGAAGGCCCCAGGCCCGAGGCTCCACCGAGGGCCGACACCAGGGCGAGGCCCGCCCTGCGCACCGACCTTTGCCAGAAGAAGAATCCCGCGTCAAGGGCCACCACCTCTCCGTCAGCCTCCATGAGCCGCAGGATGTCGTGAATCTCGTCGGCCCCTCCCAGTGCCTCTGCCATCTCGCCGATTCCGGGCGGAGAAAGGGCTGATTCCTCGAGTATCCTTCTCAAGCGGGCTCTCGCCTCGTCTTGCTCCTGGGAGAGCCGGGGGCGAAATCCCTCCAGTGAAGCGATGCCCTTCTGGAGCCGGACCTGCCCGCGGGTCGCCAAGTCCTGGAGCAGGGCTTCTCCCACCTTCTGCCCCCACTCTCCGGGGGGAACCTGTCTCAACTCCTCCATGGGCACTCCCAGGCGCAAGGGTTGGGCCTCGTGGAATCCCCGCAGGGCCGAGAGGATCAGTTCCCGGCCCCGAAGCCAGATCTCTTGCGGGAAGAGGCGGCTCTCTATCCGGACAGCTGCTTCCGCCTCCTGGAGGTCTGCCACCGCCTTGCGGACCAAAGCAGGAGAGAAGCCTGTGGCTTGGGTGAGGCCGGCCAGCGGAGCACCGGCCCATCCTGACATGGAGAGGAGGGCCGCTACCGCGTCGGGGGGTGAATCGCCCAGGAGGGCTTCCAGGAGGGTCCTCTCTCCGGGAGCCAGGGATTTCCTCTTCTCAGAGGCCGTCTCTGCTACCCGCCCTCCCCCTAGCGTGGTGACGGGAGAATAGGAACGAAGCACGAAACGGTCTCGGACCCTGGCCAAGAGAGGTTGCTCAAGACGAAGCTGAGCCCAGCCCTCCTCTCCCCCGTCCAGACGATCTGCCTCCAGAAGCGCCACCCGGGCCATGATCTCGGCGGTGCCGAGGTGCACGCGGACCCTCTGTCCCTGCTCGATCTCCCACCCGGTTCCCGGAAGAACAGATAGGCGGCAGGTGAGCATACGGGACGTGGTCCAACCTTCCTCCTCCACCAGGGTCTGGCCCCGGGACAAGTCCAGGTGGCTGATCCGGCTTCCGGTGAGCCCGACTGCGACCCTCTCACCTGCCCTGGCCTCTTCGACGCTGTGCCCATGCACCTGGAGAGAGCGGATCCGGGCCTCCCGATCTCCCGGCAGAATACGCACCCTGCCCGCCACCCTGAGCACGCCGGTCCACAGAGTCCCCGTCACCACCGTGCCTGCCCCGCGGACTGTGAAAACCCTGTCGAGGGGAAGGCGGGCCACGTCCCCGGCGCCCCTGTCTCCGGTCTCGAGACCCAGGGCTCCCAAGAGGTCGGAGAGCTTCTCAAGTCCCTGGCCGGTGACTGAGGACACCGGTACCAGGGATGCGCTCGCATAGGGAGAGTCTTCCAGGAGGTCCCGGATCTCTTCCATCACCAGGTCCAGCCATTCTCCTTCCACCAGGTCGGCTTTGGACACGGCCACCACCAACTGTGGGACGGCCAGGAGCCTCATGATGGACAGGTGCTCGCGGGTCTGGGGCATGACCCCTTCGTCCGCCGCTACCACCAGGAGAGCAACGTCGATCCCGGTGGCTCCCGCCAGCATGTTCCTGATGAACCCTTCGTGACCGGGGACGTCCACTACCCCGAAACGGACACCCTCTCTCGGCATGAGCTCGGCGAAGCCCAGATCCACCGTGATTCCCCGTTCCTTCTCCTCCTTCAAGCGGTCCGTGTCCACCCCGGTCAGGGCTTTTACCAGTGCGGTCTTGCCATGGTCGATGTGCCCAGCGGTCCCCAGGATCAGTCTACGCATGATGTGCCGGGATAAGGGTGTAGAGGACAGCCATGGAGCGAAGGGGCTCCCCCCCGGAGATGTGGTAGGTGATGAAGTCGCTGGCCAGGCGAAGGTGTGCCCGGGGCCGAAGCAAGTCCTCCCGGAGCCTTCCGGTGAGCAACGCGGCCAACTGGAACCGGGCGCGGGGGCCCAGCCTTGGGCCCACACCCTCTCCCCCGCAGGCTGCACACCGGAGTCCTCCCGCTCCGAAGTCAAGCCGAGCCATTTCCTGCTTGCCGGGTGCTTGTCGGCACTCCACGCAATGTTCCAGGAGGGGCCGGTATCCAAGTTCCACGACCAGGGGCCACAACTCCATGAGGAGGCCCGCGAGGAAGGAGTCCATGGGCTGTTCTTCCATGGTGCTCAGGCCCCGGGCAAGGGCGTTGAACAGGGACGGACTTCCCTCAGACTCGGAGTGACGCAGGACCAACTCTCCCAGGACCGACGCCCCGGCTAGTCGGAGGGGGTGACGGGCAAGGCCGAGCCTGGGGTTTGACGACGAGAAGTCCCGATACGTCTGCAGATCCCTGCCCTCCCGGTGGTGAAAACTCAACATACCCTGGGAGAAGGTGGAAAGGGCGCCGCCCCTACGACCACCCGTGGTCCGTATTCCCCGGGCCATCACTCCCACCACTCCATGAGTCTCGGTGTAGAACCTGAGGATCCGGCTGGTCTCGCCGTAGGGAAAGGTGCGAAGGAGTATGGCGGCAGTGCTAAGGATGGACACGGGGGGTCTTTCGGCGATCAGGATTGCCTCTTGAGTTGCTCCAGTAGCTTCGCCCTCTCAGCGCGATAGGCCGCCACGGCTTCCTGGGTGGGGTTCTCCATCCCACCGAAATCCTCGTCAATCCTGGCGATGGCCATCAGCATGCGGTTTCTGCGGGAGGAATCCGCTTCCCGGGTGGCCTGATCCCCGGACTTGCGGCGGCGGAACCCATAGACTCCCGCCGCACCCAGGAGTCCCGCCAGCAGGAGCCCCAGCCACTCGGCGGGAAAGGACCAGGGTTCCGGTGCGACCTGGACCTGGATGTCGGTGTCCAGAAATCCCTCGCCGGCGTAGCGCCGGAAGACGGCTCCCGGCTCCAGCTCCAATGGGGTCGCTGGTCCCAGTGGAGGAAACTCCGCCGGGGGGCCCGGCTCCCTGACCAGGATCTCCATCCGGTCGGTTGCGCCGGGCATGGGGAGGAGGAATTCCCGTTCAAGGATTCGATACCTTACCACCAGGAACCGTTCTCCGGGTGGGAGGGGGGCGAAGAGCTCGATCCTACCGTCCGAGAATCGGATGGCCTCGGGAGCCATATCCGCCTCCCCCACCTGGAAGTCCTGGGCGGAGCTTGGCAGCGGATAGCTCCAGATCACCCCTTCCTCCGGCGAATAGAGGGTCCGATCGCCGTCCTGACGGAGTTGGAAGACGTCCGTGGCCTCCCACCCGGGATCGGACCTCTCCAGGAAGAGGTTCCGGGCGGTGAGGGGAATGTTCGCTCCTCCCGGAGGGACCGAAAGCGTATCGAAGGCCTGGATGGTGTACAGGCTGTCCAGCTGGCCGGCATCCGTGATGGCGGGTCCGAAGTAGTAGAGGCCCTGGTGCCGTACCGACGCGAAATAGATTTCTGCACGGGTGCCGTGATCGGGCACATGAGGAAGAAGCATCTGGAAGGATCCGTCGGCGTCTACCCTTACGCTGTCGATCTCCCCGGAGGCGTGGGCTGAAACCTGATGGAGCACCACCACTCCTTCCGAGAGGTAAGCGTCACCAATCCGCACCTCACCGCGCAAGACCGGAGCCCCCGGTTCCTGAGCCTGGCTCGCAGCCGGTGCCGGTGCCACCGCGTTCTGATTGTGGCCCACGACAGGCATGGGAGCCGTCATGCCGGAAAGGAGCAGAAGCGTCAGGCACCTGAGAGGGGAAGTCAGGAGGGCCATCTCAGGGCATGAACCGGCCGAAGTCTTCAGGGTTCAGCTTCTTGAGGTACTCTTTCAGGTCTTCGGGTGTCCCTTCCGGCTTTGCGGAAGATCCGTGCTCCAGCGGCACCGATTCGTCCTCGGCGATCTCCACGGTGGCCTGCTCCAGCAGGGTCTCGTCGGCAAAGATCCGGGCGTTCAAGCGAAGGGCCACCGCGATGGAGTCCGAGGGGCGGGCATCCACGGAGATCACGTCTCCGTTCCTGTGGATGACGAGCTCCGCGAAGTAGGTGTTATCTACCACCCGGGTGATGATGACCCTTTCCAGGGATCCACCCAGGCCGCTCAACACTGAAACCAGCAAGTCGTGGGTGAGGGGGCGGGAGAAGCTCCAATCGGCCAGTTGCATGGCGATGGCGCTTGCCTCTCCCGGGCCGATCCAGATGGGGAGAATCCGCTCTCCTTCATCCTCCTGGAGGATGACTACGGGATTGTTGTTGCTCCGGTCCAACCCCAGACTCTGCACTTTCACTTCGATCAGCAAAAGCCCTCCCTTGCCTTATCCCCGGCTTCCTCAGGTACCCATGGTCCAGAAGGAGAGATGGCAGACCTGCTCCGGCGTGAGCTCATCGATGGTGATGCCCATGGGCGCCGGCTTCAGGGAGGCGATCTGGCGGTCGATCTCCACGGGGATCCGGTAGACCTGCCGCTCCATAATGCCGCGCCTCTCCATCCAGTACTCCGAAGCCAGGGCCTGGTTCGCGAAGCTCATGGCCATGGCGGGGGCCGAGTGCCCCCCGGCGGCGGCGAGATGGGTGAGCCGCCCCTCTGCCAGAACGAAGACGCTCCGCTTTGCGATCCTGCATCCCCGGACGAAATACCCAGTCTCTCCCGCCACCGTGGCTTCCGGGCCCTGCGTGGGGAAGGGCTGGACGGGTCAGGACGCCACTACCCTCGTTCAGGGGTAACGTCCAGGTTCCAACGCCCCGAAAACGCCGAGAGATCTATAGTCTTCCCCGCCCCCTCCAGGAGGCGGGCGGTCACTTCCTTGCCGGTAGGAGCTGCCAGGGCCCGTGCTGCTGCCTTTCTGGCGTCCTCGATTCGAAGCTCTCGTATGACTTTCTTGATCTCCGGGAGGGACGGCCAGGCCACGGAAAGGGAGTGGATGTCCAATCCAAGCAGGAGGAAGGCTCCCAGGGGATTCGCCGCCAACTCGCCGCAGACGCTCACCTCGATGCCAGCCGCTCTGGCCACCCTGGATACCTGGTGGAGCTGGCGCACCACGGCAGGATGGAAGGGGTTGAAGAGCTTCGCCAAGCGGTGACTGGTCCGGTCCACGGCGAGAGTGTATTGAACCAGATCGTTCGTGCCGATTGAGAAGAAGTCGGAGTGCCTGGCAAGCTCCACCGCGTCCAACGCCGCAGCCGGCGTCTCGATGAGCAGGCCGAGCTTGTATCCGGAGTTGAAGGGAATGCCCTCTGCCGCGAGACGGTCCTCCTCGTCCTCCAGCAGCGCACGGACCTGCAAGACTTCTTCCACGTCGTTCACCAATGGCAGCATGATTCGGATGTCGCCGTGGGCGGTGGCCCTGAGGAGGGCCCGAAGCTGAGGCCGAAAGAGATCGGGTTGATCGAGGCAGACCCGAATCGCCCGCCAACCCAGGAAGGGGTTTTCTTCCCGAGGCATGTTGAGGAACATGGGAAACTTGTCGCCTCCGAGATCGAAGGTCCTGATGATGACGGCCGACTCGGGGAAGGTCTCCGCCACGTGCCGGTAGGCTTGATACTGTTCCTCCTCCCCCGGCAGGGACGATCGGCCCACCACGAGGAATTCGGTTCTGAAAAGGCCGATACCGCGAGCGCCATGGCTTTTCGCCTGATCCGCTTCCCATGGCAGGTCGAGGTTCGCCCGCAAGGCCACGGGCTGGCCATCCTTGGTGACGGCTTCCAAACCTGCGATCTTGAAAATCTCCTCTTCCCATTCCCTGAGCTGCACCTCGCGTCCCCTGAACACTTCCCGGTCCCTTTCGTCGGGATCCAGGATGATCCGGCCGATCCTCCCATCGAGGACGGCATCCTGACCGTCCACGGCGACGGTGGTGATGTCTCCCAGGCCCACCACGGCCGGCAGGGAGAGAGAGCGGGCAAGGATGACCCAGTGAGACGTCCGGGTGCCCCTGTCCGTGGCGATCCCATGGATCTTCCGGGGATCAAACTGCACCGCCATGCTGGGCGTGAGGTTCTGGGCCACCAGGATGACCGGATGCTCAGGGTGCACGGTGTCGAAGGGATCCGGGAGATCCAGGATGCGGTGGAGCAGCCGGGAGTGGAGATCTTCCAGGTCATTGAGACGGTCCAGGGTCATTGGGTTGAAGGCCCGGGCCCACATGGCCTGTAACTCCAGGATCCGCCACTCGAACGCCTGCGCCGCCGTGAGGTGGTTCTCCCTGATGTACTCCACGGTGCGATCCGCAACCTCCGGATCGTCCAGCATGAGGATCTGGGGGTCGAAGATTCGGGCCTCCATGGATCCCAGACGCTCGGAGGTCGCAGCCTTCAGCTCCTCCAGTCGGGCACGGGTTTCTTCCCGGGCCGCCGTGAAACGGGCCACCTCTTCCTCCACCTCGTGGGCCTCCACCTTCCGACGGACCACCTCCGGAATTCCCAGCTTCACCAGAAGGACCTTTCCCTCCACGATGCCCTCCGACACGCCAACCCCATCTCGCACAGTAGGCACAGATCAATCCTCCTCGAATCCCCTGCGGACCAGGTCTATGAGGGCGGTGAGAGCTTCGTCGGCGTCCGGTCCCGATGCGGTGATGCGAAGGGAAGACCCCTGCTCCGCTGCCAGCATCAAAACGCCCATGATGCTCTTTCCATTCACTCGCAAACCGTCCTTCTCCACATGGATCTCCGAGCGGAACCTCCCGGCCAGCTTGACCAGGGCGGCGGCTGGCCGGGCGTGCAGGCCAGCCCGATTCACAATCGGAGTCACGGCTTCCTTGATCTCTATCTCGTTCATGCGATCCACCCAAACACAAGCAGCGAAGTTATGATTATGGAAGTCCCCCAGATGCTCCATTTCCAGCCTCTCTGGCCCACCAGGCCACCCAGCCAGAGCCCCCAGACTCCACCCGTGCCGCAGAGCAGGGTCAGGGCCCAACCCCCGAGAAGCCATCCCTGGTGGACGAGAAGCCCCACAAGTCCCCCCAGAAGAAACACGCCCACCGCAGCCAGGCGATCGGCCTGGAGGGGAAGGGCCATGCGCCGAAGGGGGTCGCCCACATGGCTCCCCTTCTGAAGCCCCACGCGGAAGCTCCAGATCCGCAGGGCCAGGTGCCCGGCGTTGTAGAGCACCAGGAAACAGACCACGGTGAGCACCGGAGACACTCCGACGAGGGCCAGCACGAGAGCGGCCAGCACCGTGAGAGGCCGCCAGCCTACCCAGACCAGGACATCTCCAAGCCCTCCCAGGGGACCTCGAACCGCCCGTTTGAACCGGGCGATTTCCTCCGGGTCCTTTCTGTCCTCCTCCATCCTGCAGACAGCGCCCAGCGCTGCCCCAGCCATGTACGGGTGGGCGTTGAAGTGCTCCGTATGCCTCTGAAGTGCCGCCCTCAAGGCCACCGGGTCGTCCCCGAAAAGCCGCCTGAGGAATGGCAGCAAGGCAAAGGCGAAGCCTCCACCCAACATGGTCCTGAAGTTCCACGATCCCTGGATCAGGAACGACCTGGCAAAGACCGAGAAGCGGGCCCAGCGCGCGACGGCTTTCAAAGGAGGGCACTCCCTACAAGGAATCCCATCAAACCGGTGGCGAAGAAGGCGGCTCGGCGTTTCCACCCTCCCAGACTCCGGACAAAGGCCCCGGCGGGCAGCGATGCCCCCACCGCGAGGATCCCCAATGTTGCCGGCATCCCAAGGGGCCACTGTTCGGCCAGGGACCGTGCGAGCCAAGGACCGAACACCAACCCTCCGACGGACAGCAGGAAGCCCCGCACAAAGTCGAGACCAATCCCGGCCAGGTGGGCCCACACGATGCGAGCCTGTGAAACCTCCCGCCGGGAAGGGTCCGGCACGAGCCGCCCGTTGAGCTGTCTGAGAGCCTGAACCGAACCGGAGCCGATCCGGCTCCAGATGAACCCCACCAGGACGCCCAGGGCGATCCCGGCCGCCATGTCCGCCGTCTCAGGAATGGCCGCTCCGGTGGCTACTGCCACCAGGGCCGGGGGACCGCCCTCTGGGAACTCGGAGCCCCCCACAGGAAAAACGGAGATGAAGTAGACCTCAAGAATTCCCCCGATGAGGAGCCCCAGAAAGGGGTCTCCCATCACCCATCCAGCCAGAACGCCCGCCACCAGGGGCCTGGACACCATGACCTGGCCGACAGACGTCCCGTCCAGAGCCAGGAGGCCCCCAAGGATGGCCAGCAGTGTGAGCGACATCCTGACAAGCCCCCTTCCCGATCAGCCCAGGAGCGATTCCAGGGGTACCTTCGGAGAGCCCGGAAGATCCTGAGCGGTGATTCGGACTCCCTCAGCCTCAAGGTCCCGGAGGGCGGCCCGATCCGTGCTGTCCAGGAAGATGTAGGGGAGGACCTCCTCCCTTCCCTTCCGAAGATGGATTCCACCGAGATTCACCCTCTCACCTTCCAGCAGTCCCCCTCTCGCCAACGCCAGCATGGTCTTGATATCGGGGGTGAGGAGGACGCTTCGGTCCGGGGATGAGCGCCAGGCCGGAAGCTCCACCCTGGCCACCTCAGCGGAGACGAAGAGGGCTTCCGCCCTCTCAGGGACTCCCAGAATGTAAAGCTCCTGCTCCCAGTGGCTATGGGCCAGGGCCCGGTCTACGACGACGTAGCGATTGGGACGGAGCTGAGTCCCCCAGCCCACCACGACCTGCCCGTGGATGAGTCGCTCGTCAATCCGATACAGTTCGATCGGCATCGTGCGGGAAATCCGGAATGCTTTGGAGGCTTTCCTTGCCCCTGTCCAGGAGTCGGGGCACCAACTCCTGCAGGGGAAGGTGGCGATGAAACACGAAATCCAACAGCATGGGCAGATTGACGCCGAAGACCACCACCTGATCGGTCCCGGGACGGCAACAGACTCTGGCCGTGAGGGCGCAGCTGCCGCTAGCTAGATCGGTGAAGACGATGACCGGTCCATCCGAAAGGAGGCCATTCAGCTCCGCCTTCAACGTGTCGGGGGACTTTCCTTCATTGCTCACGGCCACCAGAGCCTCCGCCCCCACGCCGGAGATTCTTCGGACAGCATCGGCCACGCCCTGTGCCATGGATCCGTGGGCCAGGAGGATTCCCCGGACGAGAACCTCATCACTCATAATCCTGCTCCAGGTACTTTCTCACTGGGCGCATGGCGTCCCTCAGCCGCTTGTCGAACTCCACGGCGGGGTCCAGGCCGGCGTACTTGAGAAGGTGGTTCATGGCGACCACCTCCGACATCACCGTGATGTTCTTGCCCGGATTCAGGGGGATGGTCACCTTCGGCAGGGTCACGCCCAGGATCATGGTGTCCTCTCGGTCCAAGCCTGTCCGGTTGTAGTCTCTGGAGTCGTCCCACGCCTCCAGTTGGACCACCACCTCGATCCGCTTCTGCTGGCGGATGGCCCGAATCCCGAACAAGGCCTTGACGTCGATGATTCCGACGCCCCGGATCTCCATGTGATGGCGCTGGAGCTCGTGCCCATGTCCGATGATGATGTCATGACCCCTTCGAGTGGCGAACACGAGATCATCGGCGACAAGTCGGTGTCCCCTCTCCACCAGATCCAGAACGCATTCGCTCTTCCCGATCCCGCTCTCCCCCACGAAGAGGAGTCCGACCCCGTAGACGTCCGCCAGGGATCCATGGAGGCTGACGGTGGGAGCCAACGCAGCTTCCAGATAGGGATTCAGGCGCTGATAGAAGAGTCCGGTGCCCAGGGAGCTCCGAAACACCGGAATGTCGTACTCCGTGGCTGTACGGAGGAGGGTCTCCGACACGTGGAGCCCCTTGGTCACGAAGACCACGGGTACCTGGTGGTGGAACAGATGCCGTAGACGTTCCTCCACAACTTCAGGTTCCAGGGACTCCAGGTAGGCGATCTCCATCTCACCGAAGACCTGGATCCTTCCTCCCACCAACCGCTGGGTGAAGCCGGCCAGGGTGAGCCCCGGGCTGGCAGGGTCGGGTTGGGTGATGGGGCGGTCCATGTCCGCATCCCCGGTGAGCTTCTCCAGGCCGAGGCTGTCCTCCAGATCCCGGAGGAGCTGATCAAGGGTGATCTCTCGCCTCACTCCTTCCTCTTCATTCCTCCGGCAAACCCGGCTCGGACGTAGCAGGTCGATACTGATCCTTCTTCTGGGAGCGTCGCTTTCTCAGCATCCGGCCAAGCCGATCTACCATCTGATCGAGGGCGTCCCGGAACTCCACCCCTTCTCCCCCGGCGACCAACGGCTCCTGCCGATCCACCTTGACTACGGCCTCCACCTTCTTGAGGTGCTTCTCGGTCTCGAAGACCACTTCGGCTCCGGAGACTCGCGGGTCGTAACGCTGGAGCTTCTCGAGCTGCTCCTGGGTCCGGGTGAGAACCGTGGCGGGAACCTCGCAGTGCCGGGCGGCAATCTGGACTCTCATCACTCCTCCGTGTTCAAGAAAAAGTTATGCGTGTGGCCTCGTGGCGGCCACACGGCGGCTCAGGAACACTTCCGCGGTCCGGGCTGCACTGTCCCAGGTGAACCGCTCCGAGAAACCCCGGGCTGCGGCCCCCATGGACTTCCGTAGCGGAGCGTCCCCCAGAAGGGCCTTGATGGCTCCGGTGAGAGCAGGGATGTCTCCATGCGGAACCAGCAGGCCCGTCCTTCCGGCTTGCACCGAGTCACGAAGTCCCGGGGAATCGCTTGCGACCGTCGGGGTCCCGCACGCGGCAGCTTCCAGGACCGAGATCCCCCAGCCTTCCTTGGGTGAGGTGAGAGCGTGCACCCAGCTTCGGCGCAAGAGCCGGATCTTCTCTGTCTCACTCACATACCCCAGGAACTCCACGGAATTCCTCAAGCCAAGATGCTCGTGGAGCCGCCGGAGCTCCGTCTCGTAATCGCCCTTCCCCGCCACGAGGAGGCGGGCCGACGTTCCTTCGTTCCTGAGACGGGCAACGGCCTTCAAGAGGAGGTCCACGCCCTTGTAGCATTTCAGCCGCCCGAGATACAGGAGAGTGGGATCCTCAAACTTCTCCTCCCCAGGGTCCGGGGAGAACATCTCCAGGTCCACGCCGTTGTGTACCACAACGCCCTCCTTCCACGCCAACCCTCGGCGGCGGAGATCCTGGGCCGTGCTCGCCGACACCGTCATGACCGGTACGTTCCGGAATACCAAGGGCAAAGGCCGCTCCAGGAGCCACGTCGCCAGGGCCAGAGGAAACGAGGCCTCCCGGAAGGCCGTTCTGCCGAAGAGGTGGTGGACCAGGAGGACCACTGGAGCCCGAGTCCAGAAGGGCATGAACACCGGAACCTTGTTGAGATCCTCCACGACCACATCGAACCCCTGGAGCTCCGGTGAGGTCCTGACATATCCCGGTACGCGCAGCCCGAAGGTCATCCTGCTCCCGACCCGGTGCACCTCCATTCCGTCCAGGATCTCTCTGCCCGGTGCTCCTGAGAACCCCGAGCAGAGGAGGGTCACTTCATGCCCCCAGTCCACGAGACGCCCAAAGATCTCGTGAAGATGTGTCTCAGCCCCTCCTGCCTGGGGATTCGACCTGTCGAGCCAGTTGACGACGAGGATTCTCATGGGAGGCCCCTTCCTCCCCCCTTGACGTTCACTCTTGGGACAGCTGCCGCTTGTACAATGCGTCCAGGACCCCGTTCACGAACCTTGGGGAGTCCTTGCCCCCGTAGGCCTCGGCCATGCGAATCCCTTCCTGGATGGAGACCTTCGGAGGAATTTCTTCGAGAAAGAGGATCTCTGCCCCGGAGAGCCTGAGGATGGACCGGTCCATGACCGACAAGCGCTCCAGGCGCCAGTTGTCCAGAGCCGACTGCAGAGCCCGATCCACATCGGGCAGGTGATCCTGGAGGGTCTGGAGAAGCAGGTCGAGGTAGGGAAGCCTCTGGGGCGCGACCCGCCGTGTCTGGAGGATCCGGCTCAGGGCCTGACCGATGGTCTCTCCCGCTCCCGCGCTCTCCCACCGGTAGAGGACCTGGAGAGCCCAGGCCCTGGCGCGGCTTCGATCCCGAGGGTGAGTCCCGTTCCGAACCGGTGATCCGGCGTGCAAGGGCTACTCCATCTGCCGAAAGAGGTCGACCATTTCCAGGACGCTCAGGGCGGCGTCCCACCCCTTGTTGCCTGCCTTGGTTCCCGCTCGCTCCAACGCCTGGTCCACCGTGTCGGTGGTGAGCACACCAAGAGAGATGGGTATGGAAGCCTCCCGGGCCACCGCCCCCAGTCCTCTCGTGGCTTCCCCGGCCACGTACTCGAAGTGGGGCGTTCCTCCACGGATCACGCAACCCAGGGCGATGACCCCATCGTATCCTTCCCGGCGTGCCACCCGGGAGACCGCCGCCGGCAGCTCCCAGGCTCCCGGGACCCGGAACAGGTCGATATCATCCGACTTCACTCCGTGCCGTAGGAGGCAGTCCGTCGCTCCCGCCACCAGTTGCTCCGTCACGAGGCTATTGAACCGCGTCACGACGATGGCGAATCGTCTCCCTGAACCCACCAGGTCTCCTTTGAACTCGTTCACGCCAGTACCCCCTAGAGAATATGCCCAAGCTTGGTGCGCTTCGTAGCGAGATAGGCCCGGTTGAACTCCCCCTCCTCCACCTGGAGGACCTCCCTCCCGGTGATGACCAATCCGTACCCTTCGAGGCCAACGATCTTCCGCGGATTGTTGGTCAGGAGCCGGATGGATGTGAGGCCCAGGTCCAGTAGGATCTGAGCGCCGATGCCGTACTCCCTGAGGTCCGGCTTGAAGCCCAGGGCCTCGTTGGCCTCCACCGTGTCCCTTCCGTCGTCCTGAAGGTCGTAGGCCCGGAGCTTGTTCGCCAGCCCGATCCCCCTCCCTTCCTGCTTCAGATATACGATGGCCCCGGCTCCCTCCATGTCGATCTGCCGCATGGCTGCATGGAGCTGCTCTCCGCAGTCGCACCGCCTGGAGCCGAAGACATCGCCCGTCAAGCACTCGGAGTGCATCCTCACGAGGACGTTGTCCTTCCCGGCCAGGTCTCCCTTCACCAGAGCCACATGGTCCCTCCCGTCCACGAGACTGGTGTAGCCGAGGATTCGGAAGTCTCCGTACTCCGTGGGAAGCTCCGCCTCCGCCACCCGACGTACGAGCCTTTCCCGGGCGAGGCGGTAGCTGACCAGCTGGGCTACGGTGATGAACCGGAGGTCGTACTTCCTGGCAATCTCCTCCAGTTCCGGCCGCCGGGCCATGGTGCCGTCCTCCTTGAGGATCTCGCAGATGACCCCGGCCGCCGGGAGGCCCGCCAGACGGGCCAGGTCCACGGCAGCTTCCGTCTGGCCCACCCGGCGCAAGACCCCCCCGGCCCGAGCCCGGAGGGGAAAGATATGTCCAGGGCGACGAAGATCCGGCGGTCTGGAGTCGGGATCGAGGAGGACCTGAATGGTCTTGGCCCTGTCGAAGGCGCTGATCCCGGTGGTCACTCCGAACCTTGTGTCGGCATCCACCGAGACGGTGAAGGCTGTCCTCTGGGGATCCGTGTTGTTCTCCGTCATGAGGGGAAGGCCCAGTTCGTCGGCCCTCTCCCCGGTCACGGCCACGCAGATCAGCCCCCGTCCATGCTTCGACATGAAGTTGATGGTTTCGGGCGTCACCTCCGAGGCGGCGCAAACCAGGTCGCCCTCATTCTCCCGGTCCTCATCGTCGGCGACAATGACCATCCTTCCCCGACGGATCTCCTCTATGGCGTCTTCGACGCGGTCGAAGGTCATTCCGGCAATCCTCCATATCCCATGGCTGCGAGGTCTCCAAGCTTGTGCCCGTCCCCGCCCTTCCAGGCCGAGAGGAGCTTCGCAACGTACTTTCCGATGAGGTCAGCCTCCAGGTTCACGCGGTCCCCCGGTTTCAATGACCCCAGATTGGTGTGATCCCAGGTGAACGGTATGATTCCCACCTGGCACTGTGCCTCCCGGGGCAGGGCGTTCACGGTGAGGCTGACTCCGTTCACGGCAATGGAGCCGTGGAGGATGGTCACCGTGGACACGACCTCGGGCATGTGGAAGTCCATGAGCCAGTAGTCCCCCTCTCGTCTCACCCCAACGACCCTCCCCACCGCGTCCACGTGGCCCTGCACCAGGTGACCGTCCAGGCGTCCACCCATGACCATGGATCGTTCCAGGTTCACCCGGCTCCCGACGCGATAGTCCCCGGCCACAGTCCGGGAGAGCGTGGTGCCGATGGTCTCGATCACGAAGGAGCTCTCGTCGTTGTGAACGGCGGTCTGGCATGCGCCGTCCACCGTCACCGAGTCTCCGGGCTTGAGCTTTCCGGCAATTTCCGGGGCCCGGATCACGAACGCTCGGGCCCCTGCTCCCTCGCGAATGGAGCCGATGGTCCCCACTGTCTCGATGATCCCAGTGAACATCAGTCCTTCCGGTCGAGAGTGAGGAGGACATCCCTCCCGAACAGCTTGGGCGGAGCCGAATGCCTCCACGCCTTCCACGATTCGGACGAGGGTCCCCCGGGGAAGGCCGGAACCCCTGCTTCCCCCAGCACGAAAGGTGCCACGAAAAGGTACATTCGCCCAGCCCGCCCGGCCCTGAGGACGGACGAGGCGAGCTTGGGTCCCCCTTCGCAGAAGAGGGAACGAAGGCCCGCCTGCCAGCAGGTGGCCAGCACGGCTTCCAGGGAGAGCCCTCCGGATTCCCCGGGAATCCGATGCACCAGGGCTCCAGCCTCCGTGAGGCGACGAACGGCAGGCTCCGGCGCATCCCGGGCGGTGAAGATGACCACGGGGACATCCGGTGCGTCCCGGAAGAGTGCGGCCGTCGGGGGGGTCCGGGCGTCGGAATCCAGGACGACCCTGGCCGGGGGCCTTCGGAGGGGTACTTCCTCCCTGACGGTCAGGAGAGGGTCGTCTACCAGGACGGTCTCCGAGCCTACCATGACTCCGTCGAACCCTGCCCGGAGGCGGTGGGTCTCGAGCCGAGCTTCGCGCCCTGTGATGGCCGTTCGCTCCCCCCGCATGGCGGCGACCCGGCCGTCCAGGGTCTGGGCCATCTTGATGGCCACGAAGGTGGCGCCGTGGAGCATGGTGTGGAAGAAGGCCGGATTCTCCGTGTGTGCTTCGCCCATGGACAGGAGTGGCCCCCTGACCTCCACGCCCGATTCCCGGAGGGTCCTTGCGCCTCCACCCGATTCCCGCCCCGGGTCCTGAGCTCCATACACCACTCGCGAGACTCCCGCATCCCTCAGGGCCGTGGAACAAGGTGGCGTCTTCCCGAAGTGGTTGCAGGGCTCCAGGCTTACGTAGGCGGTGGCTCCTCTGGCCAGCTCCCCGGCTCTCGCCAGGGCGTTCACCTCGGCGTGCGGACCGCCGTATTCCTCATGCCACCCTTCCCCCACCACCTGCCCGTCCCGGACGAGGACGCACCCCACCATGGGGTTGGGATGCACCCGTCCCCACCCCATTCGACCAAGGAGGATCGCCTTCTCCAGGAGCTCTCGATCCGTGGCGTCCATGGCTCCGGCCAGGAAAGGCTCCAATCCGGGCGGCCTCAGAAGGTCACCCGAGCGGCGAAGGACCCGAACCAGGAAGCGGCGGACGGGTCGAAGTCGCCCACCACCCGATCGGGCAGCTGGGTGCCGAAACCCTGGGCCCACCCACCTTCCAGCGACATCTGGAGGATGACGTACGTGACGGATCCCCCCAGGAAATGGAGACGTCTATCGGACGAAATGCTCCCGGTGGCCGTGGCCGCGTCCGACGGCCCGGGTGGGCCTGGGGTCCGATCTGTCACTCGGATCCTCACGTCCCCTTTGTACCTGTCCCATCCCATTCCGCCGAAGAGTCCAAGCCCCATGACGTCCTTCCCCACGACTCCCCGGATGGACGAAAGGGCCACGTCGAAACGGGCCTCGGCCGGATCTCCCCCGTCGAGACTTCCGAATCCGGAAGTGCCAAGGGAACGACGGTACGCCGAGAGGGACACCCCCGGAAGGTTGAAGGACTCCCTGAGGATTCCCAGTCGGGCTCCGATCCCCAGGCCGAGCAGATTGTCCCGGAACCCCTTGTGCTTCGGGACACGCACCAGGTGGGCCGATCCACTGAGGTCCAGGGAGAGGACGCCCCCCACGTTGGGAACGGGCGAGAACCCGTTGAAGACTCCCGCAGAGGCGGACAGCTGGGCCGCCGGAAAGGTGAACGAGGCATCCCCTCGCGGAAAGGGTGTGCCCCCCCCGAGAGCGGGCATGGAGATCCGGCTGAAGGAACTCCTGGCGGTGAGGGCGTACCGGGGCGACCTGTGATATCGCCACCCAAGGGTGCTGGCGGAGCCCGGCATGTCGCTCCCGCCGGAGGCGGCCAGGCCAAGCCCTCCCTGGGCGGATTGGGCGGCGAGCGCCGTTTCCTGGCACCAGGCCAGGATCACTTCCGTGCCCCCCCCGCAGGCGGCGGCGAGCTTGCCGACCCCCTGCCCCTGCACGGGTATCGGGGGCAAGACCAGGCACGAGACCGCCAGGACCGACGCGCAGGCGAGCCTTCTCGCAAGTGCCCTCACGTCAGCTCGACCCCCTTTCCCTCCAGCACCTCACCCAGGATCCAGGCCTTCTCACCGGCGGCAGTCAGCTCCCGTAGCGTCGGCTCCGCCTCCTGGGGTGCGGTGATGACGATCATCCCTACGCCCATGTTGAAGACCCGGAACATCTCATCCAGGCTCACCCCGCCACCTCGCTGGAGAATCCGGAACAGGGGCGGCACCTCCCAGCTGTCCAGCCTCACCCTGGCTCCAAGGCCGTTCCCCAGCACGCGGGGCAGATTTCCGGGGATCCCTCCTCCCGTGATATGGGCCAGAGCCCGGATGCGGTCCTCCTGGAGGAGGGGCTTCAACGCCGGAAGGTAGCTCCGATGCACGGCCAGGAGGGCCTCGCCCACCGTCATGCCCAGCTCCGGCATTTCGTCCCGGACCTGGAGCCCCATGGCCTCGAACACGATCTTGCGGGCCAGGGAGTAGCCGTTGGTGTGGAGTCCCGAGGAGGCCAGCCCTATGAGGGTGTCGCCGGTCCGGACCCGGGACCCGTCCAGCATACGGGACCGCTCCACGATCCCCACGATGAACCCGGCCAGATCATACTCTCCCGGCGCGTAGAAGTCCGGCATCTCCGCCGTCTCGCCCCCCAGGAGAGCGCACCCGTTGGCCAGGCATGCCTCGGCGATCCCCCTGACCACTTCCGTCACCACGCCCTCTTCCAGGCGACCTGCCGCCAGATAGTCCAGGAAGAAGAGAGGAATGGCTCCCTGGACCAGGATGTCGTTCACGCAATGATTCACCAGGTCCCGGCCCACAGTGTCGTGACGTCCGGACAGGAAGGCCAGCTTGAGCTTGGTCCCAACCCCGTCCGCGCTGGAGACCAGGACCGGCGCCTCGTATCCTCCCGGCACGGCATAGAGCCCACCGAAGAGCCCCAGCTCAGAGAGGGTGTGCTGGTCCCGGGTCTGGGCGACGAGGGCCTTCAGGGCTTCCTTGGCCCGATCGGCCACGTCTAGATCGACACCTGCGGCTCTGTAGCTGAGGCCGGTAGGCTCAGGCATGCTGGTCCTCCTCCGGGCGATCCATTCGGGTCGGCGCCGAGATCCCCAGGACTCCAAGGCCGTTGCGGAGCACGATCTGCACAGCCCTGGCCAAGGCTAGCCGGGCCCCACGGAGGCCAGGATCCTCGACCAGGACCGCGAGGTCGGGATTCCGAGAGGGATTCCCCGCATGGTACCATGAGTTCACGGCGCCTGCGGTCTGTTCCAGGAAATCGCAGAGGACGTGGGGAGCCCGGGCCTCTGCGGCCCTCTCCAGCGTCTCGGGGAAGTCAGCCAGCCGCTTGATGAGCTCCCTCTCCAGCGGGTGGGTGAGGAGACCCAGATCGAACCCCTCGCACCGGATGGTCGCTTCGTCCACCCCTGCCTTCCTGAAAATGGAGCACATGCGAGCGTGGGCGTACTGGGTCTTGTAGACAGGATTCTTCTCCGACTGGTCCAGGGCCACATCCAGGTCGAAGATCAGGTGGGCTTCGGGTTTCCGCATGAGGAAGAAGTACCTCGCTACGTCCACTCCCACCTCCGAACAAAGCTCTCGAAGGGTGGTGTAGGAGCCGGCCCGCTTGGAGAACTTCACCTCCCTGCCCTCCCGCTCCACCGTGACCATCTGGTGAAGAACGTACTCGGGGTACCCTTCCGGAAGTCCCAGGGCCCGAAGCCCGGCACGCACACGGGTCACCGTACTGTGGTGGTCCGAGCCTTGGACGTTGATGGCGTGGCGGAAGCCCCTTTCCCATTTGGTGAGGTGATAGGCTACGTCCGGCAGGAAGTAGGTGGGGGTGCCGTCCCCTCGCACCATGACCCGGTCTTTCTGGTCTCCGAAGTCGGTGGTCCGAAGCCACAGAGCCTCGTCCCGCTCGTACACCAGACCGGTCTCCTCCAGGGCCTTTACCGTGGACTCCACCCGGCCTTCGGAATAGAGGGACGACTCCAGGTAGTGCTCGTCGAAGTCCACCCGGAACTCCTCCAGGTCCCGGTCCTGCTCCTCCCTCAGCACCTGAACCGCGAACGTCCGCATCCGGTCCAGCGTCTCGGGGGAGGAATCCTCGCGGTACCGATCCCCGGCCTCCTCGAGGAGGGCCCCGGCCACGTCACGCACGTATTCTCCCTGGTAGCCGCCCTCCGGGAGCTCCACCTCCATCCCCAGAAGTGCCTGGTAGCGGGCCCAGACGCTTCGTGCCAACAGGTCGATCTGGTTACCGGTGTCGTTGTAGTAGAACTCCCGGTGCACGGACCATCCGGTCCACTCCAGGAGGGCCGAGATGGCATCGCCCAAGGCGGCCTGGCGCCCATGCCCCAGGTGGAGAGGGCCCGTGGGGTTTGCCGAGACGAACTCCACCATGATGGACTGCCCACCTCCCAGCTCCTTCTGGCCGAAAGCCCCGTTCCGCACCAGGATCTCGGGGAGGATCCCCGCCACCGCTCCCGCCGAGAGATGGAAGTTGAGGAATCCGGGACCCGCCACCTCCACCCGGTCCACACCGACCTCCTTCAGATCCAGCCTGCGGATGATGTCCTGAGCGATGTCCCGGGGAGAGCGACGGAGACGGGAAGCCAGGGATAGAGGCAGGCTCGTGGCCCAATCCCCGTGGGCCGGATCCCTGGGGCGCTCCAGACGGACCTCAGCCTCGGGAACCCCCATGCCTTGGAGAACCCCCTCCAGCGCGGATCTGATCAAAGCGTCGGACATGGTCCCGTCAGGACCCTTCTGGGGAAGATGCCTTCGGTGGGCTCTTTCCCTCGGTTTTCGCGTCCTTATCCTTAGGGGCGGACCCGGAAGTTTCGGCCGTGGTCTCCTTGGACGCGTCCTTCTTGTAGGAGTCGCTGCGGTAGTCGGTGACGTAGAACCCGTTGCCCTTGAAAAGGAAACCCATCCCCCCGGAGAGAAGACGCTCGCTCTGGGCGCCGCACTGGGGGCAGCTGGCCCGGGGCTCGTCGCTCATCTTCTGGAACAACTCGAAGCGGTGCCCGATCGGGCACTTGTACTCGTAGGTGGGCATAAACCGTCAGAACCTCCCTGTCCCGTGCAGAATTCCAGAAAAAAAGCTAACCAGGGACAGGGTGGAATGTCACCCTTCCTCGTAGGCTCCCCACTCCTGCCGAAGTGCGTCGCTGATCTCTCCCAGGGTCGCCAGCTGCTTGACGGCCTCGATCATGGGAGGAAGAAGATTGCCACCGTTTCGGGCCGCCGACCTGACCTGTTCCAGGGACTTGCGCACGGCGGCAGGCTCCCGCCGGGCTTTCAGCCGCTCCAGTCCCCTCTTCTGGGCCATCTCCAGGGCCCCGTAGTCGGGGTGCCGGATCTCCAGGGAGGTCTCCTGGTCTGCGAAGGCGTTGACCCCAACCACGGTGCGGGTTCCCCCTTCCACCTCCAACTGGTGGCGATAGGCCGCACGGTGAATTTCTTCCTTCATGAAGTCGATGGCGTTGGCAGCGCCACCTTCTTCCTCGATTCGAGCCAGATAGTCCCGGGCCTGGGACTCGATGGCATCGGTGAGGGCTTCCACGTAGTAGCTCCCCGCCAGCGGATCAACCGTGTTTGCCACACCCGACTCGTGGGCCAGGATCTGCTGGGTGCGAACTGCCAGGAGGGCCGATTCCTCCGAGGGGAGGGCCAGGGCCTCGTCGAAGGAATTGGTGTGGAGGGACTGGGTGCCCCCCAGTACGGCGGAAAGCGCCTGGAAGGCCACCCGAACCACGTTGTTCTGCGGCTGCTGGGCTGTGAGCGTGGATCCCCCGGTCTGGGTGTGGAACCGGAGGCGGCAAGCGGCGTCACCGGCCTCGTAGCGCTCCCGCATGAGCCGGGCCCATAGTCGCCGGGCCGCCCGGAACTTGGCCACCTCCTCCAGCACGTCGTTGTGGGCGGCGAAGAAGAAGGAGAGTCGCGGCCCGAACTCCTCCAGGGAGATCCCGGCCGCCATGGCCTGCTCCACATACTGGAGACCGTTGGCGAAGGTGAAGGCCACCTCCTGGGGAGCGGTGGCCCCCGCTTCCCGCATGTGGTAGCCGGAGATGGAGATGGTGTTCCAGGCAGGAATCTCTCGTGAGCAGAACCCCATGACGTCCGAGATGAGGCGCAGGCTCGGCTCCACGGGATAGATATAGGTTCCCCTGGCGATGTACTCCTTGAGGATGTCGTTCTGGACCGTGCCCCGGAGCTTATGGCGAGGAATGCCCCGCTCGTCGCCGAGGGCCACGTAGAGGGCCAGGAGCACGGCCGCCGTGGCGTTGATGGTCATGGAAGTGGAGACCGTGTCCAAAGGGATGTCCCGGAAGAGGGTCCTCATATCCTCCAGGGAGTCCACGGCCACCCCGACCCGACCCACCTCCCCCGACGCCATGGGATGATCCGAGTCATAGCCCATCTGTGTCGGGAGGTCAAAGGCCACCGAAAGCCCGGTGGTTCCCTGCTCCAGCAGATAACGGTAGCGCCGGTTGGTATCGTCGGCGGTTCCGAAGCCGGCGTACTGGCGCACGGTCCAGAGGCGCCCCCGATACATGCTGGGATGGATTCCCCGGGTGAAGGGAAACTCACCGGGATCACCCAAGGCTGAAGGCACGGCCGGCGCCCCATAGACAGAATCCACCGGGATCCCGCTTCCCGTGGCGGCTCGTCGCAACTCCCCAGGCTCCTTCATCCTTCGGGTCCTCCCTCCGAAGCGTCCTCCGGCGATTCGAATTCCACCAGGACCTGATCCTTCTCCACGGTCTGGCCAGGTGCCACCAGAACCCTGGCGACCCTGCCCTCCCCTTCCGCCTTGAGCTCATTCTCCATCTTCATGGCTTCCACGATGACGAGTCCCTGGCCTCCGACGACCGCATCCCCCTCCTGTACCTCCACCTTGATCACCAACCCCGGCATGGGCGCTTTGAGGGTGCCGGGCCCGCCGACCCCGGGCCTCATCCCCGTCAGTTCCTGGATGGCCTGCCTCCGCTCGTCCAGCACCCTGGCCAGGAGTTGTCGGCCACCACCTCTTCTCCATCCACCCGCATGCCGTCGGAGCCGAGCTCCACCTCCAGCACCCTGGACCCGAT
>Ga0114946_10000464_pt1 | contig 27382 bp, 26 predicted proteins | sample WalLakDeSediment_FD_88676 | JGI IMG/M metagenome (GOLD analysis project Ga0114946, IMG submission 88676) | Lake sediment microbial communities from Walker lake, Nevada to study Microbial Dark Matter (Phase II) - Walker Lake 11/02/13 Deep Sediment | ecosystem: Environmental > Aquatic >... | reverse complement strand
GAACCTCCAGTCGAAGGGGGCGTTGTGGGCCACGAAGACCCGCCCATCCAGGCGGTCGAAAAGCTCGTAGGCCACCTCATCGAAGAAGGGGGCGCCGGCCACCATCTCGTCGGTAATGCCCGTGAGCTCCGAGATGCGTCGGGGAATTGGCCGTCCGGGATTCACAAGGGTCTTGTACTCACCAGAGATGCTGCCTTCCCTGACCTCCACCACGGCGATCTCCGTGATCCGGTGCCCCCGATCCGGCGACCCGCCCGTGGTCTCCACGTCCACCACGGCAAAGGCGAGGCTGCCGAACTCCTCCGCCTGATCCGGCGCCTCACCCGCCAGGGACCACCGCCCTTCCCTGTCCACATGGAACCGGGAATCCGCCCCCAGGAGGGTGAATACGGCAGCGGAGGCGGCGCCGGCATTCCCCGACATCCCGAACACCTCCCTGGCCAGGTCCAGGGTGTGGGTTGCCCCGCCCCTGAGAATGGCCGCAGCCCGGGACGTGAGGGAGGTTTGACCCTTCACCGCTGAAGCTCCCGGGAAAGCAGGACGAAGTCCTCGGGGGAAAAGGTCTCGGGACGCCGCCGCAGGTCGAAGCCCGTGACCACTTCGAGCTCCCGGATCTGCTCATGGCTGAGGGCCGTGTCCGGATGGCCCCTGAGAATGGCCTGAAACTGCTTCCTTCTCTGCTGGAAGGCCACACGCGTGAGGCGGCGCAGGGACTCCTCCTCCTCCGGGGAGAGGGGCTCGGGACGGGTGGGACGGATCCGCAATACCACCGAGTCCACCGCCGGAACCGGGCGGAAGGCCGAAGCCGGGACCTTCAGGACCCGCTCCACCCGGGCCACGCTCCGGACCCCTACCGTCAGGGCGCCGAACTCCCTCGTGCCGGGAGAAGCCAGGATCCGCTCCCCCACCTCCTTTTGCACCATGAGGACGATCTCTCCCGGCCGGGGCCGCTTCAGGAGATGGAAGAGAATGGGGGTGGTGATGTTGTAGGGGATGTTGCCCACGACCTTCAGATCGCCCACCTGCTCGGTGAGCTGCCGGAGGGGGAGCCGGAGGATGTCCTGGCAGAGCACCTGGACCCCCGGAATACCCCCGAGCTCCTCCTCCAGGCTTCGGGCCAGGTCCCTGTCCAACTCCACCAGGAAGAGCTCGTGGCACCTGCCTGCCAAATGGCGCGTCAGGGCCCCTTTTCCCGGGCCGATCTCCAGGACCTGATCCCCGGGTTGCAGGTCCAGGGCCGCGACGATCTTGCGCTGGAGATTCCCATCTACGAGGAAGTTCTGTCCGAGGGACCGACTGGGGCGGTGATGCGCCATTCTTCCTGAATCACACCCTCATGACGAGGATGGTCCGGTCATCGGCCGGAATCGAGGACACGGCCTCCGCAGCTTGGCGGAAGAGATCCTCCACGATGTCCCGGGGGGCTCGCCGGCGTCCTTCCACCACGGCCTTCAGCACCATGGCCTCGCCACTCACCCGCTCCCCCTCGGCCAGGGTATCGGAAAGCCCGTCGGTGAAAAGTAGAAGAAGGTCCTCACCGGTTCGCCAGGGCACCACCTTCTCTTCGTAGGAGGCAGGGCCCGCGATGCCCACGGGTGGATCCGTGGCTCCGAGGCGCTGGTAGGTACCGTCCAGGTGTATAACGAACGCATGGGGGTGGCCGGCGTTGGAGTAGGTGAGGCTGCCCTCGCCCGGATCCAGAACCCCGTAGAAAAGGGAGAGGTGCATCTCCGTGGTCTCCAGCTCGTCCCGGAGGGCATCATCCAGGCGGCGAAGGACCACGGAAGGCCGCCCCACCTCCAGGGCGTAGATGGAGGCCGCGCTCATGGAAAGAGCCATGATCAGGGCTGCAGGGAAGCCGTGCATGGACACGTCCCCGATCATGACCCCTATGCGTTCCTGGGAAAGATGGAGGAGGTGGAAAAAATCGCCGCCTACCTGCTCCGCGGGCTGGACCCTCGCCGCCACCTCGGCGCCCTCGAACTGCTCCGCCACCGGGAGGAGCTTCATCTGGAGGTTGTGGGCCAGCTCCATCTCCCGGGCAACCCTCTCCTGGGCGAGGCTCTCCCGGATGAGGCGGTGGTTCTCCAGAGCCGACCCGACCTGGCTTGCGATGGCAGCCAGGAGCTTCTGGTCGCTGGCGGTGAAGCGCCCGCCACGCCGCCTCCCTATGAGATTGATGACTCCCACGGTGCGGGGCTCCCCCGCCGGGGGTGTGTAGCGGATGGGAACGGACAGGAGGGAGTCGCCTCCGTTCTTCAAGGACAGTCGAGTCTCCCGGTAAGATCCTGGCCCGTTTGCGATGTGGGCACGCCCCTCCCGGAAGACACGGGAAGTGACGGAGTCGGGGTCCGCCACCGACAAGGGCCCCATCAAGCCACCCTCCCCCACCGCCGCAACCAGATCCAGGAGGTTCTCCCCAGGCTGGTACACCCAGAGGGATCCCCTTCTCGCCCCCAGGACGTCACACACCTCACCCAGAATGACCCGGGCGGCGTCGTCCAGGCGAAGGAGCGATCCCAGGGTCTCGCTGATGGAGTAGAGGAGGTTGATCTCCTCGTAGCGCTCGCTCAGCTCGTAGGTGAAGAAGCGGATCTCCTGGGACAACTCGAAGGCGCGGCCAAGGAGGTTTGCCACCAGGTCGCCCAGGGCCTCCTTCCTCTCCTCGGGAGCCCCCAGGATCTCCACCTCCAGGGCCGGTCCCTCCCGCAGTCGCAGGACCCTGGACATGGCACCTCCTCCGCCCGGCGAGGGAGCTCCAAAGTCAGGTGACACTCCGGAAGTCACGTAGACCGCGGGTATGTCCCGAGGCTCCTTCGCCCAACGCAAACGGAACGCCAGGGAGAAGGCTCTTTCGAAATCGCGGAGGGTCTGCTGAACGGAATCGGGAAGGGAACGAAGGGGAGGGACCTCGGGGGTCATGCACTTGCCCTGCGGTCCGCACCGTCCTCACCCCCCCCGTAAGGGGGAAGACGGAGGACCAACGTCACGCTGTTCCCGCAGTCGTTGAAATGGACCTCGTCAAGGAGCTTCCTCATGAGAAAGATGCCCCTGCCCACCGGCTTGGCGCGATTCGCCGGAAGAGTGGGATCCGCGATGCAATGGGGATCGAAGCCCCTGCCTTCATCGGTGATCCGGGCAGTGATGACGGACTCCTGGAAGGCCACCTCTACCCTGACGCGCTTGGAGGGGTCACGGTCGTTGCCGTACAGCATGGCGTTGGCGAGGGCCTCCGTCAGGCCAACCCTGAGGTTGAGGCGGAGCTTGGGGGGGTCATCCCCGCAAGCCGCGCATCGCTGCATAACGTAGGTCACGGCCTCCTCGATGGAAGCCAGGTCATTGGGAATATCGAGGACCAGGTCCGGAGCCATAGGCCAATCTTCTCGTTTCCGGGAAAGGATGGCAGACCCGCAAGTCAGAGACCTTTGAGGGCCGCCTCCCGGGAATCGGCAATGTGGAACAGGGTATCCAGCTTGGTCAACTCGAAGAGGGTCTTGAGATCCTCATTGAGGTTGGCCAGGCGGAGCTCTCCACCCTGCTCCCGGACCTTCTTGGAAAGACTCACCAGGACACCCAGCCCCGATGAGTCGATGTACCCCGTCTTCTCGAAATCAACGACGAACTTGCGCTCGCCCTTCTCCAACTCTTCGAGAACTCTCTGTTTCAGCTCCTGGCGATTTCCAACGATGAGCTGCCCTTCCACATCCACTACGAGTGCGTCGCCAACCTTCTCCACCTGGAAACCCATTGGCCCTCCGCGTATTGGATCGTCCCCCACCGAGGGGAAGCGATGAGGCACCCGCGCCGACCGGGTACCGGGGAATGGCCCTCGATTGTTCGGCGAGACATCGGTCCCGCCAGCCCAAATGATAAGCCTGCCAGGGGTCAGGGATCAAGGGGAGAGCCCGAGAGCAAGGCCTCAGCGCCCCAGCTTCCTGGTCAGGGCGTTCAGAACCACCGGCGAAACGAAGGACGACACGTCCCCACCCAGAAAGGCCACCTCCCTGACGAGAGACGCGGAAAGAAAGGCAAAGGGTGCGTCCGGCGTCAGGAAGACCGTCTCCACCTCGGACCAGAGCTCCCGGTTCATCTGGGCCATCTGGAACTCGTACTCGAAGTCCGAGACGGCCCGCAGGCCCCGGATGATGCAGTGGGCATTCCGATGGCGGGCGAAATCCATGAGGAGACCGGTGAAGCTTACGCACTCCACCCGATCGTCGCCGGCGAACACCTCTTGCAGGAGGGTGAGGCGCTCCGACACGCTGAAAAGCGGTTTTCTCGTCTGCGTGGAAGTCTCCGCCACCGCCACCAGAAGCCGGTCGGCCAGGCGGAGCGTTCTACGGGCGATATCCTCGTGTCCCAGGGTCACGGGATCGAAGGAGCCCGGATAGATGGCCAGAACGTCTCTTGCGGACGAGTTCATGCGCCCCTCGTGAGAATGGTCAGTGTCGTGTCCCCGTAGCGCCGTTGCCGGATTCCGGGGAGGGGAGGCATGGCCTCCGACGAACGATGCTCAACCCAGAGCTCCCATGCAAATCCGCTCTGGTGGCAAAGCTCCAGGAGCGCCGCTGCCAGGCCTTTGCCGTAGGGAGGATCAGCCAGTGCCAGGTCAAAAGAGTCCTCCACAAGTCGACGGGCGTATGCCATGGCATCTCCGGGAACCACGGTGCACTCGTCATGCGCACCCACAAGATCGACGTTGGCTCTCAGAACGGCCAGAGCGGTACGGGCCCGCTCCACGAACACCACTTCGCCGGCGCCCCGGCTCAAGGCCTCCAGACCCAAAGCCCCGGAGCCGGCGAAAAGGTCCAGGACCTTGGCGCCTTCCAGGGAGGGGCCCATGGCCGCCATCCACGCCTCCCTCACCCGATCGGAGGTGGGGCGAACACCTCTGCCCCGGACCGATTTCAGGCGACGCCCCCGCCACCTACCTGCGATGATCCTCATGTCCCCTCCTCACCGGCAGGCCGGAGGTCCTTGAGGTTGGCCTGGAGCTCTCGGGTGCCCCGGTACTCGTTCTCCTGGAGCTGGAAGGCCACATCGAACGGACCGGCCCCCAGCGTCTTCGGATGCAGGCGCTGAGCCAGTCGAAACCCGATGGCCCCGAGCTCGGTCCCTCCCTGGCGAAGACGAAGCTTGAGATGACCCGAGCCCACGACCCGAGGCGGCTGGACCAGCGTCACACCCCGGGCCACGAAAAGAGGGCGAGGGTTCCCGATCCCGTGGGGTCCTAGATACTTCATGTACCGGAGTAGATCCCAGGAGAGGTCCCCAAGGCCTACCTCTGCCTCCAGCCGGAGCGTCGGGCGAAGCTCCTGGTGCTCCAGGGTCTTCCTGGCCTCGGCATTGAAGGCTTCCCGGAAACCGGCCAGACGATCCTGGAGAATCTCCATGCCGGCCGCCTGACGGTGTCCGCCGAACCTCTCGAGATGGCCGCCACAAGCCCGAATCGCCTCCAGGAGGTGGAACTCGGGGATGGAGCGGCCACTCCCCCGGCCCCGCCCTCCCTCCAGTGCCACCAGCACCGTGGGACGATGGACCAACTCCACCACCCTGGAGGCCACGATGCCCACGACCCCGGGATGCCATCCCTCGGATCCGAGGACCACGGCGAAATCCCGCAGCGGGTCATAGCCCTCGGCCAACTGGTCCAGGACCTCCCCCAGAATCCGGCGATCCTCCTCCTGTCTGGCCCGGTTGAGCTCTCCCGCCTCCCAGGCCAGACGATCCGCTTCTCCTCCGTCCTCCGTCAGCAGGAGGCGGAGTCCCTGGCCGGCGTCTCCAAGGCGACCCACGGCATTGAGCCGCGGTGCCAAGACGAAGCCCACCGTCCCCGCCGAAAGCTGCTTCGGGTCCACCCCGGCACTGGACATCAGGGCATGCAGCCCCGGGTTCCTGGTCTGGGCCAGGGCTCTCAAACCGAATCGGGCCAGGATCCGGTTCTCACCCGTGAGGGGCACCAGGTCAGCCACCGTAGCCATGCACACGAGGTCCAGGAGTGGGTGGAGCTCTTCCTCGGGATGTCCGCGGGAGGTGGCCAGGGCCTGGCATAGCTTGAACGCCACCCCTGCCCCGCAGAGCCCCCGATCGGGGTAGGATCCGTCGGCCCGGTTCGGGTTCAGGACCGCCAGGGCCGGGGGGAGCTCCCGGTCCGGCGTGTGGTGGTCCGTCACGATCACGTGCATCCCAAGGTCCCGGGCCCGGGCCAGGGCCTCGTGGGCCAGGATTCCGCAGTCCACCGTCACCAGAAGGGAGGCCTTGGCTGCAGCGGCGGCCTCCAGACCGGCAGAACCCACATCGTAACCGTCTCGTACGCGATGCGGCACAAAAGGAACCACGGTTCCGCCCATCCTCCGAAGCCATCGCGTAAGAAGAGCCGTTCCCGCCATGCCGTCCACGTCGTAATCACCGTGGACGAACATGGTCTCACCAGCCTCCAGGGCGGCCAGGATCCGGTTCACGGCCTGTGGAAGGTCCTTCAGGGCGGCAGGAGGATGCAACGCGGACAGGGATGGACGAAGAAAGGACTTCGCCGCAGCCGGGTCGGAAAACCCCCGGGTGACAAGGAGGGAGCAAAGAGCCCGCGGAAGGGAAAGCTCCTGCTCCAGGAGGGCAACCAGAGTCGGGTCCGGGTGGGGTCCCGGCTCCCAGCGAGGGGCGGGAGATGGCGGGAGGGACTTCACTCCCCCAGGAGCTTCCGTCCCCCCCTTCAGGGGACGTCTTCCCCAGGACCCAGGAGTACCCCGCACGCTTCGCAGGGGATGAGGGCGGTTCCCTTCCGGATCTCGTTCTGGACCTGGAGCGGGACCATGTTGAAGCAGTAGTCGCATGCCCCATCCGGCGTCAGGGAAGCCACAACCACGGACCGGTGACCGCCCCGAATCCGCTCGTAATTCCGCAGCTGAACCTCAGGAATGCGGACAGCGTAGACTTTTCGCCGGTCCTCCAGGAGGGCCAACTCCTCCGCCACCGCCTTCTGCTCCCTCAGGAGTTCCGCCCGGCGGGGCTCCAGCTCCGCCCTGGCGGCCTTTGAGGCAAGCTCGAGCTCGTTCAGGCGCACCTCCATCTTCCTGATCTGGTCCAGGAGGGCGAGGGCCTCCTGTTCTTCCCCTTCGAAAGCCCGCCTCACCAGGTCGAGTTCCGCCTGGACGGCGGCCTCCTCCCGGAGGTTCCTCACCGACTTCAGGCGTTCCTGGAGCATCTTGGCTCGGTTCCGCCGCCCATCGGCGGCGTGCTCAAGCCGCCGCTCCTCCAGTTTCATCTCCTTGAGGCGGCCCTGAAGCTTGGCCACCTCCTGCTCCAGGGCCTGGGCCGGCTGGTCGAGCTCCTCGAGGAGGGGATCGAACTCCGCCTTCCTCGTTCGGGCTTTCTCAAGCAGAAGATCGACGTCTTGCAGTCCCTTCAGCGTTCCAGATCTCTCGTCCATCATTCCCTTTCCTGGATGTTGGGGGAACCGCCCGGTTCTTGGCGCTTCCGGAGAGAAGGCCGCCAGTCCGCCTTCAGTTCCCGTCTCTTCATGTCCAACTCCTGTATCTCCCTCAGTACTTCCTCCTGCCGGGCCGGGTCCGGCTCCCTTCGCAGGACCTCCCTCAGCTCCTCGGCTTTCCGGGTCATGGGAGCTTCCTTCATCCGGGCAACCGTTTCCTCGAAGACCCGAGCGGCCTCCGAGACCCGCTCGCTTTCTCCCATGAGCTCCTCGAGCATGCGGGCCGCCCCAGGGTCCATCCCAGCCGGGATCCGTGGGAGCTCCGGGTCCGTCACCAGGGCCTGAAAGACCCCTCGGAAGGCCGGATCAGCGAAATCCTCAGGCCCGAGACGCTCGGCAGCCCGGTCCACGAAGTCCCGATACTGGAGGAGAAGGAGGAGGAGCTTCCGCTCCGCTCCGAGGTGGAGGAGCCGCGGGGGGCTCGCCTGCCGGGGTTGGGCCCGAGGTTGGGCCCGAGTAACCACCGACGCATCCACCTTTTCCAACTCGGCCTCCAGGGTCTCCCGGCGAACCCCGGTGCGCTCCGAGACCTTCGCCACATAGATGTCACGAAGCGCCGGATCCCTGGCCGCCCGGAGAGTGGGCAGCAGCCGGTCCACCGCTCCCCGGGTCTTCTCGATGGTGGAGAAGAAGTCCCGCTCCTCCAGGATCTGGAGCTTTCGATCCATGACGTCCATGGCTCGGCCGAGATGCTCCCGGACGGCCACCGCCCCTCCCTTCCGAACCAGGGAATCGGGATCCTCCCCCGGCGGGAGGGTCACCACCGAGGGGTGCAATCCTGCCGCCAGGAGAACGTCCCCCGCCCGGAATGTAGCCCTCAATCCGGCCGGGTCACTATCGAAGAGGAGATAGATCCGTGTGCAGTACCGGAGGAGCAACCGGGCTTGCTCCTCCGTCAGGGACGTCCCCAGGGGAGCCACTACGTTGTCGATTCCGGCGGCAGCCAGGGACACCGCGTCCATGTATCCCTCCACCACCAGGCCCCCTTCCTCCCTCCGGATGGCGTTCTTCGCCCAGGAAAGGCCGTACAACACCTCGCCCTTGTGGTAGATGGGGCTTTCGGGGGAGTTCAGGTACTTCGGTATTCCTTTCCCCGACTCCCCGAGGATCCGTCCGCCGAAAGCCAGCACCCGCCCCGACACGGATTCGATGGGAAAGATGATCCGGTTCCGGAATCGGTCGTAGGGGTCCTTCCCCTCCTCCCTCTGGATCAGAAGGCCCGCTTCCAGGAGAACCGCGTCGTCCATCCCGTGCACCGCCGCCGCATCCCGGAGCCCCCTCCATTCGTCGGGAGCGAACCCCAGCTGAAAGCGCTCTGCCACCTCGATCCCGATGCCCCGACGATCCAGGTAGGCCCTGGCCTCCCGTCCTCTCTCCGGCTCGGCCAGGACCCCGGAGAAGAACTCCATGGCAAAGGCGTTGGCTTCAAAAAGATGCCGGAATGGATCTTCTCCTGTCCCCGAGACCTCCTCAAGCTGGATTCCGCACCGATCCGCAACCTGCCGAACGGCATCCAGGAACCCCAGGCCCAGGCGCTTCATGAGAAAGCCGAAGACATCCCCGGACTCGTTGCAGCCAAAGCACTTGTAGAAGCCTTTGGAAGGCACCACGTAGAAGCTGGGCGTGCGCTCCTCGTGGAAGGGACACCGGCCCTTGAAATCCTTGCCCGACCTCTTGAGGGCCACGTGCTCCCCGATGATCTCGACGATATCCGCCCTGCTGCGGACCTCCTCCACCGCATGGTCGGGGATCATCGCAACCTCACCACGGTGACACCTCCACCTCCCTCGCCGTGCAGGCCCATCCGGAACTCCACTACGCGACCATCCTGGGCCAGCACTTCCCCCACACGCTCCCGCAAAGCCCCGGTGCCCTTCCCGTGGATGATCCGTATCTCCCCCAGGCCACCCAGCACCGCCTGATCCAGCGCCCTGTCCACCTCGACGTCCACGTCGGCCACTCGAAACCCCCTGAGGTCCACTTCGGGCCGGGGCTGGGCCTCGGGCCCCTGCCACGAGGAAGCCAGGGGAACGGAGGGGCCGGGCGTCCTGGTCCGGCTCCCCTCCGAGGGATCCCGAAGGACCAGGTCCGCCGTCGCCACCTGGAGCCGGACACCGGCCGTTTCCACCACGGCCCGGTCATCCCGGATCTCCACCACCGTACCCCGGGGACCGCTCCCCGAGAGGCTGACCCTGTCACCGGGAGCGATGGCTCGATCCGGGCTCCTTCGTCCCGGGGGCGTTTTCCGGGACCGGTGCCTTTGGGCCGCATCTTCCACCCTCCTCCGGGCCTTTCGGCTCGCCTCCTCCAGAGCGTCCTCCTCCAGGGCCCGCTCCCCGGCCAGCCGTACCTCCCGGATGGCATCCTCTACCTCTTGCCGAGCCTCCATCAGGAAGGTCCGGGCCTCCTCCCGGGCCCGTGCCTCGGCCGTGCGTTCCCCGGCCCGGAGCACCCTCTCCCGCTCCTGAAGCTCCTCCAACAGGCTCTCGACGCCGGCCTTTTCCCGGGAGAGGAACGCCACCATGGCGGAGGCCTCCTTCTCCTTGCGTTCCAGGGAGAGGAGGATCTCCTCCATGCGAGCTTCGTCCCGGGGGACGTGGCCCTCCGCCCGGTCCAGGAGCTCCGACGGAAACCCAAGCCGCCGGGCCACTGCCAGGCCGTAGCTCCGGCCGGGACGACCCTTCAGGAACTGGTAGGTGGGCTCGATCCGGTCCGGGTCGAACTGTAGGGAGGCGTTCACCACGCCGCTGCCGGGAGAATCAAGCCGCTTCAGGGCTCCCAGGTGGGAGGTGACGACCGCAAGCGCACCTCGTTTCACCAACTCCTCCAGAATGGACCTGGCGAGGGCCGCACCTTCCTGGGGATCGGTGCCGGTCCCCATCTCGTCGATGAGGACCAGGGACCGCCCGTCGGCGTGGGCCACGATCTCCTTCAAGTTGGCCAGATGGGCAGAAAAGGTCGAAAGGCTTTCGGCGATGGACTGCTCGTCCCCGATGTCGGCGAACACCCCGTGAAAGAGGGGAAGGCGCGTCCCCCTCCCCACCGGCGGCACGATCCCGCTCTGGGCCAGGACCACGATGAGGCCCAGGGCCTTGAGAAAGACGCTCTTGCCTCCGGTGTTGGGACCGGAAACCACCAAGGCTCTCTCCCCGGGCTTCAGAACGAGGTGGAAAGGGACCACGCCCGTCTTTCCCTTGGAGAGGAGGAGGGGATGGCGTCCCTCCACGACTTCAAGATCCTGGGTGCCCGGCGGCAGGATCTCCGGCGCCCGTCCCTCCCAAGCCAGGGCGGTCCGAGCCCGGGCCAGGAGGGAGTCGAAGACCACCAGCGCTTCTTGAGAACCCTCCAGGCGCAGGAGAGAGGGACGAAGAGCCTCCGTCCGCTCCCGGAGGATGCGTTGGATTTCCCTGGCCTCCTGGCGCTCCAGGTCACGCAGCTCGTTCATCAGGTGGAGAGCCACCGGCGGCTCCATGAAGAGCGTGGCACCGGTGGCGGATTCGTCCATCACCACTCCCCCCACCTCGCCCCTACCCTCCCTGCGCACGGGAATGACGTAGCGGCCCTCCCGGATCGTCACCGAACCGTCCGGCACCACGAGCCGTTCCGGCAGGGACCGCAGGAGCTTCTCCAGGGCTTGCACGATCCGGCCATGGGCGCTGCCTAGCTGCCTCCGGATCCGGGCCAGGTCGCGGCTGGCCGAATCCAGGACGGCTCCCCCCCGGTCCACCACGGCCCGGATGGTACGCTCGACACCGGGATCCCTGTGCAGCCCCTCCTTCACAAAGCCCAGCCCGGGAAGCTCGGCTTCCGCCGCCGATAGCGCCTCCTTCAGCTCCCTCCCCGCCACCAACAGCACGCCCAGGGAGTAGAGCTCGCCGGGCTCCAGGACGCTTCCCTCGGGGGCCAGGCGTTTCAACGCCGCCCGGGCATCCGGTATCTCCGGCACCTTCCAGTCGGGCCGCCGCTCCAGGAACCTGGCCAGCTCCTCCACCCTCCGGAGCTCCGTCTGGAGAGAGGGGAGATGAAATGCAGGAACGAGTTCCAGGACACGTGCCCTTCCCGGGGAGCTCGTGGCCCGGGCCGCCACCTCATCCAGGACCCTTCCGAATTCCAGCACCTCCAGAGCGTGGGGATTCACAGTCGTCCTTCCTGTCATCCGGGAGGAGGAAGGAGCAGGCGCCCCCCTGACGCGGGACGGGCGCCTGCCCCATGGCCGGCGCCCGAACCTGGACATCCATCGAGAGAGGGACGGGCCCCCGTCATCGGTCCAACTCCTCCCGGACAATTCGATTGGCCTCCCTCCCATCGAATCTCCCCTTGAGGCGGGGCATCAAGAGCCCCATGACGGGGCCGAGCTCCCTGATTCCCTCCCCAAGGATCTCCCGGACGATCTGCCTCACCTCCCCCTCCGAAAGCCCTTGAGGTAGGTAGTGGGACAGCATCTCGGCCTCGGCTTCCTCCCTCTCCGCAAGATCGTCCCTGCCCCCGGAACGCATCTGCTCCGCAGCCTCATTCCGCCGCTTCACGGCCCTGGAGAGGACGGCCACAAACTCTCCATCGTCCAGATCCTTCCCGAGCTCGATCTCCCGGTTCCTGATCTCGGAGAGCGTCGTGGAGAGGACCAGGATCCGGAACTTCTCCCTGGCCTTTCTCGCCTGGTTCAGGTCCGATTGTAGCTTGATTCTCAAAGGGTCGTCCAAGCCTTCTCGCCTCCGTGAAGAGCCTCCGTGGAAGCTACCGGGAACGCCAGGGACGGTCAACGCGCGGGGCTGCCTTATCCTGGACTTCCAGGCCTCATCCGAGAGGCCACTCGAGAGCAGGGTTTTCGCTGCTCCAGAAGACCCGCCCGCAGCCGAACACCGGGCTCATCCGGGAGGCCACTCGAGAGAGCGCCCCCCAAGAAGATGCATATGGACGTGGAAGACGCTCTGGCCGGCGCCACGACCGGTGTTCACTACCAGTCGGTATCCCTCCTCCGCGATGCCTTCCTTCCGGGCCAGGTCCCGGGCAACCAGGAAGAGCCTTCCCATGACAACGGCCTCATGAGAGTCCAGGTCGGTGACGGAAGGGATGTGCTTGCGTGGAATGATGAGAACATGGGTGGGAGCCTGAGGATGGATGTCACGGAAGGCCACCACCTCCGGATCGGAGTGGATCACGTCCGCTGGAATCTCCTCCCCGGCGATCCGGCAGAACAGGCAATCGGCGACGTACACGAAGCCTCCTTGGAGCGGTCCCTCGAGGTCATGGGCCAGCCATCCCCGTCATCATGGGCGTACCCCCCCAGCGGCGCAATCCCGGGAGCCGTCCACCGTCCCTCCGGACCATGGGCACGCCCCGGCCAGGCATGGAGATTCGGCGTGTCGAGGAACTCGAACCGAGATCGGATTGGAGAAGCTCATGGACCCATGGACCGAGGGAGCCCGGAAAATCCTGGAGCGATCCCCCACCCGGGCAGCTCCCCTTTCACGGCTCCTGACCGGGCTCCAGGAGGAAGGGGTGGAGGTGCGAGGACGGGAGGCGTGGATCCTCAAGCGGATTTCGGAGGAGCCCGCGTTGTTTCGGATTCTTCCGGACCGTGGCAGCCCATTCCACCGCTGGCCCCTGACCCCCACGCCGGAGCCCTCCGCTCGCCACGGCCGGCACAGGTTTGGAGACCCCTGGATCCTGGCCCGTCCGGCCCCACCCCCCAGCTTCGGAATCAGGAAACAGACCGTGAGGCGTATTCAGGAAAGCCTGGGGGCATGGGGACATTGCCTCGACGACGGGTCACCCATCGCCGTCGCCCGATGGGTTCGGGCAACCAGGGAGGCCGAGGAGACGTGCTCCCTCATCCTCACGGAACGAGCGGAACAGGTTTGAAGGCCCCGGTCCACCATTCCTCCTCCTCGTCCTCCTCCTCAAGCGTGAAGCCGGCCTCCCAGGCGCGGGCGACGATCCGGCCACGCTCCTCCCGGAGGATTCCACCGAGGATGAGCCAACCATCCCCGGTGAGGCTGGCCCGAAAGGAATCCAGGAGCACCAGGTGGAGGTGGCTCTGGAGATTCGCCACCACCCCATGAAAAGGGGACCCGATCAGGGGAGCTTCTCCCCCGACCTCGTTCCGAAGCACCCGTACCCGATCACCAACGCCGTTTGCCGCCACGTTCTCCAGAGCGATCTCACAGGCCAGATCGTCCATCTCCAGAGCCAGGACCTCGCCGGCCCCCAGGCGGGCGGCCACGATGGAAAGGATTCCGGATCCGGCGCCCACGTCGACGATGCGGGCTCCGGGGGAGATCCTGGGATCCAGCAGCCTCAGGCAGCCACGGGTGGTGGGGTGCTCGGCCGTCCCGAAGGCCATTCCGGGATCCAGCGTCACCAGAACCTCACCGGGCTGCGGCTCCACGGCCTCCCAGGACGGGGCGACCACAAGGCGGGGCGTGATCCTCCTGGGGCCCAGACCCCAACGCCAGAAGACCTCCCAGTCCTCCTGCCGCTGCCATCGCCAGTCCAACTCGGCGGTATCCGCTCCGGGGATCTCCTGAATGCGACGGCGGGCGGCCTCCATGAAGGCGTCCGGATCGGTGGGAGAGGGGAAGTAGGTGCGCATCCCCCCCTCCACCTCCTGTACCGCTCTCCCCCCGAGATCCATGAGGACCTCGGCCAGGAGCTCCGAAAGGAGGAGAGGGGAAGATTCTGGGAGACGGACGGTAATCTCGAGCCAGCGAAGGGGAGCCATGGTTGCGTCGATGGAAGGTCAGGAAAACGCCTTCTTGAACTTTGCCCAGAACCCCTTTTCTTCTCCGGTCTCCGCTCCCTCGGGGGGAGGCGCCTCGATCTCCCTCAGTTCCTCGAGAACCCTCTCCTGGTCCTTCGATAGATGCCGGGGAGTCCACACCCGGATCCTCACCAGCTGATCGCCCCTGCCTCGTCCGTGGAGCCCAGGGAGACCCTGCCCCCTCAGCCGGAGGATCTCCCCGGTCTGGACTCCGGCGGGAATGGTCATGCGGACCGTCCCGTCCACGGTGGGAACCTCCACCTCGTCACCAAGAGCTGCCTGGCCGAATGTGATGGCAAATTCGTGGAGGAGGTTCTCTCCATCCCGGAGGAACCGGGGGTCATCCTGAACCTCAAGGAGAATGATAATGTCACCCCGGGGTCCTCCCCTCGGTCCAGCGTTCCCCTTTCCCCGGAGAGTCAAGAAGTTGTCGGAGCCGACACCGGCGGGGACCTCCACCTCCTCGTCCCGGTCCCTCTTCAGCCGTCCTTCCCCCCCGCAGTCGGGGCAGGGCTCCTCGATTATGCGTCCCTCTCCACCACAAACCCGACAGGGACCCACCGAGACGAATTGGCCAAATACGGATCGCTGGACGTGCCTCTCCTCCCCCGTCCCCCCACAGTTCCGGCAGGGAGAGGGGCTCGTGCCCGAAGCTGCCCCGGATCCATGGCAGCTCTCGCAGGGGTCCAGGAGCGTCATCCTGATCTTCCTGGTGACCCCCGTTCGCACATCATTCAGCGTCAGGGGCAGGCGAACCCGGATCGTTTGACCTTTTCCCGGCTCCCGGCGGCTGGACATGCCACTTCGCCGACCGCCGAAGATCTCCTCGAAGCCCCCGAACCCGCCGAAGTCCCGCATGAAGATCTCGATGGCATCAGAGAAGTCGAACCCGCCAAACCCCTGTGAGCCCCGGAGCCCCTGCTCGCCGAATCGGTCGTAGGTGGCCCGCTTTTCGGAATCCCGTAGGACCTCGTAAGCCTCAGTGACCTCCCTGAACCGGCTCTCGGCCTCCTTCGACCCCTCGTTGCGATCGGGGTGATACTTCAAAGCCAACTTGCGATAGGCTTTCTTGACTTCATCTGTAGTGGCGTCCCGAGAGACCCCGAGACGCTCGTAGTAATCTGGCATTCAGCATGTACCTTCGTGAGATTCCCGCCGGCCCCCTGACCGGTGGGAGGAAAGACCCGCAGCAGATGAGTCCTGTTCGAGTGGAGCCACCCGGAGCATAGCCTCAGGATCCCAGAATCTTGTTCACCAGGGAGGACGTGGATTCTACGATGGCGATCACCTTTTCGTACGGCATTCGGGTGGGCCCGATGACCCCGATGACCCCCTTCAACCCCCCTATGCGATATTCACTGGTGACCAGAGTGAATTCCGCCAGTTCTTCCTGGGTATTCTCCCCTCCGATGGTGATTTGCAGCCCCCCGGGATGGTCCCTCTCCAGAAGAGCCCGCACAAGAACGTCACGGCGTTCCGTCAACTCGATCAAGCCTTTGAGCCGCTCTCCGGAGGTGAACTCAGGCTGAGCAGCCAGGAGGCTGGTCTTACCGAGAAGGATTTCTGAGTCCTCCATGTGGGACCAGTTGAAGAGATCCGAGCCCGATTCAATGAATATGTTGAGCAGTTCCTCCGCCGCAGGATCATCGGTGCTGGAGTCCCGGAGCCGCTCCGGCAGGGTCTGGCGGATCTCCTTGAGAGTGTGTCCAGCCAGCCTCTCGTTCAGGAGCACGGTGAAGGCGGCCAGGGTGTCCTCGGGTATGACTCCTTCGAAATCCACGTAGAGGGTCCTGACGAGGCCGCTCCTGATGGTGGCTACCAGGAGGATCTTCCTCGATGATATGCTCACAAGATCGAGCTTCTCCAGGACCGCCTCGTCCAGCCTCGGGGCCAGACCGAGCCCGAGCTCCATGGAGAGCAGGCTCAGAGCCCTGGCGGCCCGCCGTATGAGGCGCTCCAGGGTGGTGGGTCCCCCCTGTCCCAGCTCACGGAGGAGGGTGCTCCGCTCGTGGTCGGTCAGGTCGGCCATCCGGATGAGCTGGTCCACGTGGAATCGGTAGGCCAGATCCGTGGGGATCCGGCCGGCGGAGGCGTGGGGATGGGCGAGGTACCCCTTCTCCTCCAGATCACTCATGGTGTTGCGGATGGTGGCCGGAGACACGCCAAGGCCACTGCGTCGGGCCACGGTTCGACTTCCCGCGGGCTCCGCAGTTTCCACGTAGGCCTGAACTATGGCCTCGAGGACATGGATCTCACGGTCCGATAGATCCTGTCCCGCCGGTTTCATACGAATGGATTCGTCCATACTCCCACAAAGATCGAGAATGCCGGGAGGCAGCGTCAACCCATGGGTGACACCCGGAAGGATCCGGAACCCGGAGTTAGGTGCCCGGAACCTCCACGGGAGGCGTCCCGCTCCATGGCGGCGTCCAAAGCCACCGCCAGGTGGTCCAAAAGGAGCCAACCTTCGGCCGTCAGGACGACGGAGCCCCTTTCCAGTGTGGCCTGTCCTCTTCGCACCCACTCCCGCACAAGCTCCCGGGCCGACCCGTCCAGGTCGTCCAGGTCGATTCCCGCCACACTCCTGAGACCCAGCCAGATCCGTTCCAGAAGGATCTCCCGGCCTCCAAGGCTCTCTTCCGACTCCCAGGGCGGCCTTCCCGCCGACACCTCTCTCTGGTATGCACCCCAGTCGTTCAGGTTCCAACGACGGTAGGAATGTACGAACGAATGCGCACTGTTTCCGAGCCCCAGGTATGCGCCCAGGGTCCAGTAGACCAGGTTGTGCTTCGCCTCGAAGCCCGGGAGGGCGAAGTTGGAGACCTCGTAGTGCCGGTAGCCTTCCGCCCTCAGTCGCCGGCTGGCTTCCAGGAACTCATCCCGGTACGCTTCTTCCGAAGCCAGGGTCACTTTCCCCTCCCGGACGGCCCGCCCTAACGGGCTTTCTCCCTCGGCCGTGAGGCCGTAGAGGCTCAAATGGGGCACGCCCAGGGCCAAGGCTTGGTCCAGGTCCGAGAACCAATCCCGCCCCAAATACGCCGGGAGGCCGAACATGAGATCAAGGCTCAGGTTGGAGATGCCCTCGGCCCGGGCCGTTACCACTGCCTTACCGATCTCGGACGGTCCGTGTAGTCGTCCCATCCATTTGAGGACTCCCGGATGGAAGCTCTGAGCTCCGAGGCTGACGCGGTTCACACCTGCCTCTCCCCACCCCCGGCCCACCTCCGCCGTGAAGGACTCGGGGTTGGCCTCGGCCGTCCATTCGAGATCCGCCCCCTGCAAGCGCTCCGAACCCAGGACACCGGCAAGCCCCCGCATGGCCTCCGGCCCCAGGAGGGAGGGGGTTCCGCCCCCCACGAAGAGGGTCCCCAGGGATGGAGCCAGGGGAAAGCGGCCCTCAGCTGCCACGAGGTCGAGTTCCTCCGCCAGGGCCGCCAACCACCCCTGCCGATGGCCCCTCCTGGCCACCGTCACGGAGAAATCGCAGTAATGGCAGCGCTTCGCACAGAATGGGGCATGGACGTACACTGAAGACACCACCTCCGCTGGCGATGGCTCCGCCACCAACCGCATGGGGCCTTCGGCAGAGGGAGAAGGCCTTGGGAGGAGTCTCGATTCCGGCAAGTCCGACCTGGGCACGTGGAGCATTCGACTCCTATCGGCGCTGGAAGCGAAGCCCGGGACGCTGGAGCACCAGTCCATCCAGTTCCAGGATGGACAGGCCTGCCAGGGCCTCCCCGGAAGTGATGGAGGCCCGGTGCGCCACCTCCTCCACGGTGGATGCCTCCCGGGAGAGGGCCGCCCACACACCCCTGAGCTCAGAGGGAATGGAGGCTTCGACCTGCACTCCTCCAGGGGTCTTCCCGGAGAGGGTGCCGACCTTGGCGACCAGCTCCGGGAACTCTTCAAGGACGGACTCGGGATCCATGAGAACCCGGGCTCCGTCCCGAAGAAGACCGTTGCTGCCCCTGCATTGGGGATTCTCAACGGAGCCCGGCACCACCAGGATATCCCTGCCCAGATCCAAGGCGTGCTCCACTGTGATGAGGGCACCGCTCTTCTCGCCTGCCTCCACCACGATCACGGCTTCCGCCAGGGCGGCGATGATACGATTTCTCCTGGGGAAGTGGAAGGACAAGGGGGGCTCACCGGGCAGGAACTCCGACACCACCAACCCCGTGGCCGCGATGCGGCGGAAGAGGGACCGATGAGAAGGAGGATGGACCACCCCAAGGCCGGAGCCCAGGACCGCCACCGTGTTCCCTCTGACGCTCAAGGCTCCCCGATGGGCGGCCCCGTCGATGCCCAGGGCCATCCCGCTCACAACCGTTACTCCCGCCAAAGCCAGGCGAGCCCCCAGGATCTCCGCCGTGCGGCGTCCCCCTTCAGTGGCCCGTCGGGAGCCCACGATGGCCACGCCAGGAAGAGCGAGAAGCCGGGCATGCCCCTGAAGGAAGAGCAGAGGCGGAGGGTCCGACAGAGCTCGAAGGCATTCGGGGTAGCGGGAAGAGGTCATGGGGATGACGTCCATTCCCTCTTCTTGCCACGACGCCAAGTCATGCTTCTGGGCCGGGGAATTCCATAGCCGCCCTTGGGCCATGGCCACCGCCAGGGCCCCCTGCCCCGAACCGTGGGCATCCACGAGGCCCCGAATTCGACGATCTCCAAGTCCGGCAAGGTCTTTGAGCCGCAGGAAGGCTCTCGCCTCTGCCACTTCCTCTGGGGTCAACCCTCTTCCGGCATCCACCACTCCTCCTCTTCAGCCTCCTCCTCCTCCGCCGCTGACATCTCTTCCCGCGTCCGGGCCCAGAGACCATCCAGGAGAGGCCCCAGACCCTTTCTGGCTACGGCACTCACCGGAAAAAGGCCCCAGGCGTCCGGAGCGTCCACCTCCGGAAGAGGCGTTTCCGGGTGCACGAGATCCGTCTTGGTGAGCACTACGCAGTGGGGAACCCGGCTCAACTCCTCCGAGTAGCTGCCGATCTCCTCCCGCAGCTGGTCGTACTCCTCCTGAGGGTTGGGGACATCCACGGGAAGAAGAATGGCAAGGGTGCGGGTGCGTTCGATGTGCCGGAGGAACTGGAGCCCGAGACCGCGCCCCTCATGGGCCCCCTCGATGATCCCCGGTATGTCCGCCACCACGAAGGTGCGGAAGTTCGGGAGCTGCACGACTCCGAGATTCGGCGTGAGGGTGGTGAAGGGGTAGTCGGCGATCTTGGGGGTAGCTTCTGAGATGGCGGCCAGGAGGGTCGACTTCCCTGCGTTGGGCTGCCCCACCAGCCCCACATCGGCGATGAGCTTCAACTCCAACTCCAGGACCCGCTCCTCACCCTCCTCCCCGGGCTCCCATCGCCGAGGAGCCTGCAGCGTGGCTGTGGCGAACCGGGCATTCCCCCTCCCCCCCCGTCCGCCCAAGGCCACCACCAGGCGCTCCCCACTGCTGAGGAATTCTGCCAGGAACTCCCCGTTGTCCGCGTCCCGGACAACGGTCCCGGGAGGCACCGGCACCACCACGTCGGCCCCGCTCCGGCCGGTGCGATTGCTCCCCTCACCGTGCTGGCCCCTCTCCGCACGATAGTGCTTCCTGTGGGTGAGGTCGAGGAGGGTGGAAAGTTGGGCGTCCGCCACCAGGATCACATCGCCCCCCTTCCCTCCGTCCCCACCGGAAGGCCCACCCCGGGGTACGCCCTTCTCACGCCTGAAGGCTTCGGCACCCGACCCTCCGGTCCCGGCCTGAACCTGGATCACCACTCGGTCCACGAACATGATGGCACGCTTCCTCTCTCTTTAAGCTGCCGGGCACCCTTTGGACCTACTCCCGGGGCCTGGATTCCCGCCCCTGGTCCCGGGACAGAACCCGTCCCCAGACCTCGCCGGCCTGCCGGCGACCCTCCTCATCCTGAAAGGCCGCGCCTTCCCGCAGGGACGCGTCCACTTCCTCAGGCGAGGCGCCGGCGTTCAGGGCTCCCCGCAGGTGGGAGTAAAGTTGCCGGGGCGCCCCCAGCACCGCCAGCAAGGCGACGATGCAGAGCTCCCGGGTGGCCAGATCGAGGCCCGGGCGGCCAAGAACCTTTCCATATCCCTCCACCACCATCCAACGCTCCATGTCCGGGTGCATGGCCCTGACGTTCTCCCGAAGCCGCCCGTACTGACCGCCGTAAACGATCTGGCACACCCTCTCACCCCGGTCCTCCCAGGATGCCGGAGGTTCGGACGCGGAGGGACCGGCCTCCATCTCCGAGATCTCCCTCCAGAGCCCAAAGCCATTCAGGGCCGCGGGATAGCCCAGAAAGAGATAGCTCTGGAGAATCACCTCCTCCACCTCCCCCGGAATCGCCTGGAACGCGCATTGGCGGAGGACATCCTCCAGGCGCCGGGGATCCTGGGCCGCCAGAGCCGCACTCAGACGAACCAGCAGTGCCCGCTGGGCCCTCATGGGACTCCGGCGCTCCCGCCGGGACGGCTCATCATCTCTTCGAACCCCTTGGCGGCCTAGCTGGCACAAAGATCCCTCCCGAGACGGGACGGTGGAATGGCGATATCGGACGGTGGCACTCGTTGCAGCCCTACCCCAGGGCCGCCCCCAGATTCTCCACCAGGAGTTGAAGCCCTACCAGCAGGAAGACCACTCCGAAGACGACCTTCAGGGCCCGGGCGTTGAGCTTCTTGTTGATGCGGACCCCCAAGCGCACAGAGAGGACGGCCCCCGGTATGAGCGCCAGCCCCGCTGGAACGAAGACGTACCCGATGGAGCCCGGCGGAAGCTCCGGGTGACCCCACCCGGTGATCATGTAGGTCACCGCCCCCGTAAAGGCGGAGAACACCACGATGCCCAGGGAGGTGGCGGCCACCTTCTTCATGTCCAGTCGAACGAGGTAGATGAGGATGGGGATCGCTACGATCCCTCCTCCCACCCCCAACAAGGACGTGATGAAGCCGATGAGGAGCCCGCCCATCACCGCCAACAGCCACCCACCCCCAAGCTCGCCGCCGTCCCCTCCATCCTTACCGGAGGCTTTCAGGAGATTGAGGCCGCTGGCCATGAGGAAAGCCCCGAACGCCGCCTTCAACACCTCCGGGGGCAAGCGCACGGCAACCTGAACTCCCACGATGGCCGCCAAAAGGGCCGTCCCCACCATGGGAAGGGCAACCCGCCATGCCACCAGGCGGGACCGCTGGTAGGCCAGAATCCCGGCCAACGCCGTGGGAACGATGACGAAGAGGCTGGTGGCGTGAGCCACCACCGCATGGTGAGCCGGGAGGACGACGATGCCGCTCCACTCCGGATGGGCGAAGAGCAGGTAGAGAAGGGGGACCATGACGATTCCTCCCCCCACACCCACCAGCCCCGATACCACACCCACCAACCCCCCGAAGAGGAGGGTGATGGCCACGGCCAGGAGGCTCATGACCTAGGGGAGCCTCCCTGCGCCCGCCATTTGCCCCGAGCCTGGAATTCGCCTCGAGCCTGGAGTCCCCCCTCCGGCTGGCACCTGTCCTTCTCCCGGTGCCAGTCCTGCACCTGCCTCAGGTCCTCCGTCAGACCCCTGTCCTTCGGCACCGAGCGTGCCCTTGATCCCCTCTCCACCCTCCTGCAGCACGGGAAGCCAGTCCGAGCGGTTGGGCTCGGCTGCCAGGGCCAGGAGGTCTGCCGGAGACGCGGAATCCTCCAGCAGTCGGAGAGCCCTCTCGAGGATCCGGTCCTGGGAAAGCAGTCGCTGGAACTCACCCGCGCTACCCCATGCACGGAGGGCGATCTCCTTCTCCAACTGGAACCGTATGAAGCGCTCACCCGACAGGAACCCGGAGGGGCTCAGGTCGACGCCGGCCTCACGGAGCATCTCCTGGAATCGAAGGAGGTCAGCGGGGGTCAGATCGAACTCCCGATCCAGGTCGGGGTTATTCCGGAGGAACTCCACCGAGAAATTGAACACAGTGGTGAAAAAGCGCCCGCCCGAGCGCTCCAGCTCCACGATGGCCTCCCTCTCCCGGGTTGTGAGGGTGTCCACCATCACCAGAACGTCAGGGACGATCCCACCCCCCCCAAAAACCCCTCGCCCGCCGGGCGTATGGAAGAGGGGCTTGGCAACCGTGTCCGGAAGGGACGCCAGGGAGAAATCCAGGGTGAGGACGCTTCGCTCCATGGCGGCGATCTGATCCTCCCGGTCCTTGTGGATGGCCCTCCCCAAGGGCGTATACCACCTGGCCGTGGTGAGACGGAGGTAGTTTCCCCCGGCTAGCGGGAAGAGCGTCTGGACGGATCCCTTGCCGAAGGTGGGTGCGCCCACCACGACGGCCCGATCGTGGTCCTGAAGGGCGCCGGCGATGATCTCCGATGCGCTGGCGCTGCGTTCGTCCACCAGCACAACGATACTCAGGCCCGAGAGGGCCTGGGGCTCACGGGCATTGAAGACCTCGCTCTGGTTGGCGGCTCGTCCCCTGGTCTGCACCACCATCTGCCCCGCATCCAGGAAGTAGTCCGTGATGGCGATTCCCTGGTCCAGCGGTCCTCCCGGGTTCCCCCGGAGGTCAAGTACCAACTCGCGAACCCCTTCGCCCCAGAGGGAATCCACCGCCTGCCTTACTTCCCTGAAGGAGGTCTCGCTCACCGTCTGGAGTGGCAGATACCCTATCCCCTCCGACAGGACCATGGCGAAAGGCACGGACCGGAGACGGATCGTCTCCCGGGTGATGGTGAACGGAATGGGCACATCCACCCCTGGGCGGCGAACCTTCACGCTCACTTCCGTTCCCGCCCTCCCTCGAAGGGCACTGACCACCTCATCCGGACTCCACCCTTCGACGGATGCGCCGTCAACCTCCACGATCTGGTCGCCGGCCCGGATCCCGATCCGGCCGCCGGGGCCTCCTGGCAGAGGGGTCATCACGGTGACCCATCCGTCCCTGGGAACGACCTCCAAGCCCACCCCTCCGTACTCCCCCTCCATCCTTATGCGAAGGTCCTGGGCCGAAGACGCGGGAAGGAAGGAGCTGTTGGGATCCCCGAGTTCCCTCAGCACTCCCTCGATGGCGGATTCGTAGAGATCTTGCCGGCTCACGGGGTCCACGTAGCTCCTGACCACATGGTCCATGACCTCCTCGAAGAGACGAACCTGGAAATAGACGTTCCTCTCCTGGCCGATCCCCTTCTGGAGGAACCAGCCTCCGACGAGGACCGCTACCAGCAGCACAAGGCCGGGCGCGAAAAGGTTCGAACGGCGTCTCATGGAATCACGTGCACTTTCGATACAGGTCCCATTCCCCCCGTCTCCTAAACCTCGGTGGAGGAAAAGGTTTCTGGAAACAGCCGGCCCAGCATTCGCCGGATGGAGGCATGAACCTCTTCGGGGGTTCCCCCGGCATCCATCAGACGGACCCGGGGTTCCTGCGAAGCAAGGGTCCTGTAGGCTTCATTCACCCTGTCGAGGAAGGGAGCTCCCTCCCGCTCGATCCGATCCCCGGGCCCGTCGGCACCCTTCCTCCTCAACCCCACCTCCGCCGGCACATCCAGTACCAGGCAGAGATCCGGGCTCAGCCCTCCCGTTGCCATCCGGTTGGCCCGCCGGACCTCCTCGAGATCCAGACCCCTGCCGAATCCCTGGTAGGCCAGGGTGGACAGGTCGAACCGGTCAGCCAGGAAAACCTGACCCGCCTCCAGGCTCGGCCGCACCACGTCACGGACAAACGCCGCCCGGGCGCCAAGGATCAGGAACAGCTCCGTCTCCGGAGGCATGGTGAGGTCACCCCGGTCCAGGACCACCCTCCGGATCGCCTCCCCCACAGGGGTGCCGCCGGGCTCCCTGGCCAGGGTGAAAGGCACGCCCATCTCTTCCAGCCAACCGGCCAAAAGGCGGCACTGAGTGCTCTTTCCAGCTCCCTCCACGCCCTCGAGGACGATGAAGAGTCCCTGGCTCATATTCCCTCCGTTGGGGTCCCGGGCATGGACGGGGAGGGATCCTGCCCCCCCCTCCAGCCTATTCGTAGTACTCGATGCCCAGGTGGGTGATGGGTTCCTCCCCCATCATCCAGCGGAGGGTGTTCTTGAGCTTCCTCTGCTGAATGAAGAGATCGTGTTCCGGGTAGAGCCCTTCAGGAGTCTGGGGGCTCTTGAAGTAGAAGGAAAGCCATTCCTGGATCCCCTGCATACCGGCTCGGGACGCCAGGTCCAGGAACAGCGCCAGGTCCAGGACGATGGGAGCCGCCAGGATCGAGTCCCGGCAGAGGAAATCCACCTTGATCTGCATGGGGTAACCGAGCCATCCGAAGATGTCCAGGTTGTCCCACCCCTCCTTGTTGTCCCCACGTGGCGGATAGTAGTTGATCCGGACCTTGTGATACATCTTGCCGTAGAGGTCCGGATACATGGCGGGCTGGAGGATGTGTTCCAGGACTCCCAGCTTGGACTCCTCCTTGGTCTTGAAGGACTCCGGGTCGTCCAGAACCTCCCCGTCCCGATTGCCCAGGATGTTCGTGCTGAACCAACCGCTGAGGCCCAACATCCGGGCCTTCAACCCGGGAGCCAGGATGGTCTTCATGAGAGTCTGGCCCGTCTTGAAGTCTTTTCCTGCGATGGGGACCCCGCGATCCAGCGCAAGCCGCTCCAGGGCGGGAATATCCCCGGACAGGTTGGGTGCGCCGTTGGCGTAGGGAACCCCCTCCATGAGGGCCGCATAGGTGTAGAGCATGCTGGGTGCGATGGCAGGATCGTTTTCGACCATGGCCTTCTCGAAGGCCTCCAGCGTCTGGTGGACTGGGCCGGGCCGGAGGAAGATCTCCGTGGACCCGCACCAGATCATGACCATACGATCACAACCGTGCTTCGCCTTGAATGCCCGGATGTCCTCCCGGAGAGCTTCGGCCATGTCCCGCTTGGTAGGCAAAGCCTTCTTGTTGGGCCCGTCCAGCTTCTTCACGTAGGCTTTGTCGAAGACCGCCGACATGGGCTTGATGCCCCGAAGGAACCCGGCGATGGGGTCAAGATGGAGCCTCTCCAGGACCCCCGACTTCAGAGCGCTCTCGTAGGCATCATCGGGGATCGGATCCCACCCCCCAAAGACCATTTGGTCCAAGCCGGCCAGGGGGACGAATTCCTTGATGCGGGGTGTCCGCCCTTCGGTTCGCTTTCCGAGCCGGATGGTGTTCATCTGGGTGAGGCTTCCAATGGGCTTCGCCAGGCCCCGTCGGATCGCTTCCACGCCGGCAATGAACGTTGTGGCCACCGCGCCCATCCCCGGCAGGAGGACACCGACGCGACCCTGGGGAGCCCCGATCTCATTCTCTTTCATCAACTGACCCTCTCTTCCCTTCCGACGAGGGCAAATGCCCGGCTTGGCCGTCCTCCAGAGGAACTCCGGTAGCGTGCTTGTAGACCCACACGATACGCTGAACGGCCGTGAGATTCGTGGTGACTGCGACGATGATGATGATGCTGCTGAGGACCAGCCCGTTCCAGGCCAGGCCGAAGATGAGGGACCCGAGACCGAGGAGAACCACCCGCTCCGCCCGTTGCATGAATCCCACGCTGCAGTCGAGTCCGAGCCCCTCGGCCCGAGCCCGGGTGTAGCTAACCATGAGGGACCCGCCCATGGCCAGAAAGACCACATACACCATGGTGACGTCCGCTACGCCCGGTCGGATGGTATTGTAGAGGGAGGCAATTCCCAGGAAGACGACGATCTCGCTGATTCGATCGAGAGTGGAGTCGAAGAAGGAGCCAAACTTCGATGCCAGACCGCTTTCCCGGGCCACCCGTCCATCAAAAATGTCCAGGATCCCGCCGAGAAGAACGAAGAGCCCCGCCAGCCGCACCCGGTCCTGGTGATACAGAAGGCCCGCCCCGAGAGTCACGACGAAGCCGAAGACGGAGATGGCGTTGGGATGGACCCGGCGGCGCACCAGCCAGCGCACCGTTGGATCCAGCAGGCGGTACGCTGGGAGCCTCAGGGCTTTGAGGCCCTTCTCAGCCATGATAGGGCTCCTCCGTTGGAAGGTGGACCGGCTCCGTCATTGAAGGATGATCCGGCTCTCGGCCCCCTTCTGGATCCCGAGGTGGATGGTCTCGTTCACCTTGTTGACGATCTTGTCGAAATTGGTCTGAGCCGCAACCAGTCGCTGATAGGACGAGTTGGCCTGAAGGTTGGAGAAGCAGGTCTCATACTCTTCCGCCTGCTCTTCGGTGGGCTCCTTTCCAGCTTGCAATCGAGCATGGAGGTCGCTCTCCAGCTCCCGGATCTGGGTTTGCAGCTCCGCCAACTCCCGGTCGTCCCCCGAGGCGTCGATGGCTCGCCGCAATGCCTGGTATTCCTCGGTGCGGGACAGGGCCTGTCCCAGCCGCTCCGCCATCTGCATGATCTCTTGCATGATCTTCCTTTCGAAATGAACTCTTCCAAGATCCGCCAAATCCTAGTCGGAGGCCACCCCCAACACCACCCGGTCCCGTCCGGCGAGGTCCGGACGAACGCGGATTGCTCGAAGAGAACGGGTCCCCTGCATGGCTTCCGCGACCATTGAAGCCTGGCTATCCCCCACTTCCAGGGCCAGGAGCCCACCCCTCTCCAGATAGGCAGGGGCGCCCTCCACCAGGGGAAGGAGGACGTCCAGACCCTCGGGCCCTGCGAACAGAGACTGGGCCGGCTCCCACCCCAGCACCTCCGGTTGCAGGGAGGAGCGTTCGTCCTCGGGCACGTAGGGAGGATTGGATACGATGACGTGGAAGCGCTCTCCCTCCCGGAGGGGATCGAAGAGGCGCCCCTCCCGCAGGTCCAGCTGGTCCAGAAGGTCCAAGGAGAGAGCGTTCTCCCTGGCCAGATCGAGGGCTCGTGAGGAGGAATCCGTGGCCACCACCCTGCTGAAAGGGCCCTCCGAGAGGAGAGACAGGGCAATGGCCCCGGTGCCGGTCCCCACGTCAAGGGCTCGGAGCCCACCGGGGCCGGACCGCCCCTGAATGCCATCGTTCGTTACGGGGCAATCCTTTGGCCCCAACTCACGGGTCCATGCCAGGACCTCGCCCACCAGGACCTCCGTCTCCGGCCTGGGAACGAGAGCCCGGGAGTCGGTTCTGAGCTCGATCTCCCGGAAGGCCGTCTTGCCCAGGACGTACTGCAGGGGCTCCCGGTTAGCGCGCCGTTTGAGGAGGG
>Ga0114946_10000463_pt1 | contig 27393 bp, 35 predicted proteins | sample WalLakDeSediment_FD_88676 | JGI IMG/M metagenome (GOLD analysis project Ga0114946, IMG submission 88676) | Lake sediment microbial communities from Walker lake, Nevada to study Microbial Dark Matter (Phase II) - Walker Lake 11/02/13 Deep Sediment | ecosystem: Environmental > Aquatic >... | reverse complement strand
TGCTATCCCGGGGTGGGGAGCCAGTTTCCGAGGGAGTCCCTTCCGCACTCATGGCAAATTGCCTTCCCAAAATGCGTTGTCCGACATCCTGCCGTGAGCCTAATATGGGTTGGAACTTAACCGTGCCATACTTTGATTCATTTTGAAAATCAAAGATGGTACCAGCTATTTCAGTGGGATTTGATGCTCCCCAGGAATTATTTTCCGCCTTGATTTCTTCACTGGAATGATTGTGAATGTTATATTCCTGATTCCCGCTGATTTCATTTCGACCGATATTATAATGCTCATCCCGGCGAAGCGAACCCAGGTTGGGCTTGGACTTTCCGAAAATAATCAATCCGATTTGATTAAGCGTGATAATGTTGTCAGTCAAAATTGGATTGGAGTCCAGGCGGCAAACAATACCGGCGTAACCATTCTCGGATATGATATTTGCCGTTAATTTGGGATTCGAGCGGATTTCCAGCAGCAATCCGCAATAATAATTGTAATGGATCTGAGAATTGCTGATGGGTGTGTTGCTGTTTTTCAGGTTGATACCATTGTAGGCGTATTCAACGATCGCGTACTCAATTTCTGATCCTCTTTTGGGACCGGAAATGCTGATGCCATACCAGTCACCCATCCTCGGCAACTGTGCTGCTGAAGTGAAAACGATTTTTTGGGAAGGCTCCCCTTTGGCCAGTAGGACCCCTTGAACAATTAATTCGCATCGTGTGGGATCCTTGCCCGCCTTTTGCTTATCGGTATGCGCATGGAAGTAGACCGTCGTTCCCGGTTCAATAATCAGTATACCGCTGGGTCCAACAACAACATCACCATTAACATGCACCTGACCTGACCAAATAACCGTTTGATTAATGGTGAGACCGCTGATCATACCGCTTTGACCCAGCAAAAAGGCCGGATGTAGAAAGAGAAGAGTAAAAAATATAAAACAAGAAATGATTAACGCATTCGTTTTCATCGAAAAAATAATCCTGATCTAACGTGCTTATCAGCAATCTTCGGTCAAATAGCAGAAATTTTTAGCCATCAGGCCATTTATTGCTTGATTTCGATAAATTTATTAAGAACGTTGATCAGATCGTTTTCTTTAAATGGCTTCACAATAAAAGCATTGGCACCCAATTCGGTAGCCTTTGCCCGATTGCTCTGCCCGGTTTTTCCAGTTAGGATGACGATGGGTAAATTTTTAAAACTACTCTGATTTCTTATTTTTTGAATCAATTCAAAACCATGCATTTTGGGCATCTCAAGGTCGGTGATCACCAAATCGATGACATCTTTTTCCAGGCGCTTTACTGCACTGGCGCCATCACTGGATTTAATGGTGGAGAAGCCCTGCTTTTCCAGAACCGAACTGACAAAGTTACGCACGCTGATAGAATCATCGACGATCAGAACCTGTGCTTTTCGGTCTTTAACGACTTTCTTTTTGATGATATTTTGAGGCAGGTAAGCCAGATCCACCGTTTCTTTTTCCGCTTCTACAGGTGGCGGGGCCTTACGTTCGATTGGTTTTGGAGCTACACGCAGGGATACTTTCTCCGACAGACGACCAAAGTACTGGGCCTCAACATTACGAACCACCGCCGCATAGTCGAGAATCAGAGCGACCTCGCCATTGCCTAATATGGTACCACCGGAAATGTACTCAATATTCTGCAAATGCGTCCCCAATGATTTTATTACAATTTCCTGCCGGCCGGTAATCTTGGTGACTCCCAGAGCCATGCTGATTCCGGCGTCGTGCAAAACCAGAGCATAGGGGAATTGGTCCTCAGATTTTTCGGCCTCCTCGAAGTGCAATATTTCATCAAGATTGATAAAGGGTAATAATTTTCCGCGAACTTTCAGATATTTACGATCATCATCGACAAGCATATTTCCAGAATCCAATTGAATGGATTCCTGCACAGCCGCCACCGGTATGGCAAGATGCTGTCCCTGATATTGAATCATCAAGGCCTGCGAGACGACCAGGGTCAATGGCAATCGGATACTGAATGTGGTGCCGGCATTGGGCTCTGTTTTGATCCGAATAATTCCCTTGAGTTTTTGGATTTGATTGGAGACCACATTCAAACCAATTCCCCTCCCGGAAATATCGGTAGTTTTTTCACGGGTAGAAAATTCGGGCAGGAACAGATAATCGAGAATCTCGGCCTCGCTGAGTTTGTCGATATCTTTACGCGTGGCCATTTTATTTTTAACAATTGTCTTTTTAACCTTCTCAATATCGATACCGCGTCCGTCATCGATGACATCAATGGCAATCTGATTTTTCTCCTGGCTGGCCCTGAGGATTATGGTTCCCTTTTTATCTTTTTTAAGCGCCTGCCGTTCCTTAGGCGTTTCAATCCCGTGATCGATAGCGTTGCGGATAATATGGAGTATCGGGTCGACCAGCGCCTCGACCATAGCCCGATCCATTTCAGCCTCGTTATCCTCAATCACCAGATTGATCTGTTTATTCTGTTCCAGGGCCATATCGCGGACTGGCCGGGCAAAGCGATTGAACAATTGCTCGATGGGAACCATGCGTGCTTTGAGGATATCACTGTGTAAATCCTTACTGAGATGGGCAATTCGGCTGATATTGCGTTCCAGTCCCTGGGATAAGCGGTTCAGATCCGAAGCGATGCTGTTGATCTTACGGATAAACTCCTTAACATTGATGCTGACGTTTTGCAGGTTTTCTTCCACCTGCATGGTTCCGGCATCAACACCCGAGCTGCTTCTTTGACTATCCTTCATCCTGATCTTTTCATCCAGAATGTCGTCCAGCAGATTCTCTGATTGATAGATTTGCTTTTTACCGGTATCAACTTCAGATATAATCTTCTTCAGATGATCAAAATAACTGGTCAACTCCGTTCGATTAACCAGCATTTCGGTTGACAGATTGACCAGATTATCCAGATCCGAGGTGGTAATTTTGATAATATTATCCTCTTCCCTGGCCTTCTTTACACCTGTTTTTACCGGGGTTATTTTTTTTCTGGATGCCGGTCCTGTATCCGCACCCAAATCAAAATTCTGAAACAAAAATAATTTATTATCGATTTCGGCCATTTTAGACGTAAACTGTTTTACACTGGCCTCCCCATCAGTTTTATATGTTTCGATCATTTCACTGATTAAATCAAACGCTGAAAAAACCGGATGGAGCATCTTCTCTTTAATTTCCGTATTCTGCGTTTTATAGACATCAAAAGCATCTTCCAGGTTGTGGCAAAGTTCTCCGATGGTTTCAAAGCGGGCCATCATGGCACTGCCCTTCAAGGTATGCAGATTGCGCAGTAAATTGGTCAAAATGGTCTCGCTTTCCGGCATCTTTTCCAATTCAAGTAAATCCGTATAAATTTTTTCCAACAGGTCATGCGCTTCATCCATAAAGACCTGACTTATGTCCACGGATACGCGCTCATCAGCGGGTTTCTGCGCTGCTTCCCGATCTGCTCTCGCTGCCATGAATTCATCCATTTCAAGGTCATTGATGATTCCGGACAGCACTGCTGATTCCACTTCCTGTCCCTTACTGAGCTGATCAATAACATCGATGGCTTTCTTGATATTTTCCTGCGTTTCGACTGAATTTTCCAAGGTGTTATCCTTGATGGATTCCATCAGAGCTTCAAGACTATCGGTGATTTGACCGATCTCCCGGAAACCCATCATTTTCGCCGCTGATTTTAACAGATGCGCGGCATTATCCAATTTCTCAACAGCCTGGGCATCGGCAGGATTCTCCATCAGGATATTATTCGATTCCCTCAAAGTAGCAATTAAATCTTTGGCCTCGTCGCGAAAAATTTCCAGAAGCTCCTCGTCTAGAACCTCTTCAGAGAATAATGGCTTTTCAGCAGTTAGTTTATGTTCATCTCTTCCCGGTTGCCGCTTTGTGCTTTCCTCCGGTTTGATATCTTCAATGACAATATCATCCAAAATGGCCTGTAAATCGGTAAGGGATTGCGTATTGTCATAATACCCATCAGCCATAAGCCGCTCTAAGTCTTGTACGGTTGATCGAATAATATTACTAAATTTATCCGGAATGGCTATGGCACTTTTTCCGAAAATTTCACAAGCGTCCTCCACAAGGGCAGCGGTATTGCTGATGGTAGATTTATTCAGCAAGTGAGCGGAAGAACGAATGGCGTGCATGGCGTTCTCGATTTCCAGCAATTTATTCCGTTCCTTGGGATTTTTTTCAAAATCATCCAATGCCTGATGAACCGATTGAATATAGGTATTACATTCATTGACGAAGATGGTCTCAACATCTTCTTCTACAACCAGTTCAGGCTGTGTTTGTGCGGTGGGCTGAAAAACTGGTTTTTGTTCCTGAATAATTTCTTTAAGCACTGCCAGAACGTCGTCACAGCTTCCTGATTTTCCTTTGAGCTGAATCCGATCCAGAATTAATTCGAAGGATTTACCGATTTCCTGGGCGATGTCTTTTTCGATGACCTGAACCTGATCATAAGTAAAGAGGTCAGCAATAAAATCGATCACCGGGATATAACTATGATAACCAATCAATCGGAAATTGTTACTCAGGCCGGAAAAATAATTCCAAAAATCCTTACGCAAGAGCGCATCCTTCTCACTAATAGTGCTTTCCAATTGATCAGCAATTTTTTGCCATCCGGCCCGACTGACTTCAACCAGGGCCGAGGAAATCTTATCATCATTCAGCAATGAATACAGCTCTTCCCTGGGCTTATCCAGTATCGACTCGAAGCTGCTCTGCAAAGCGGAGAGATCAAACGGATCTTTCATGCCCTCTAACGTTTCTTCCCATATTTTATTGATCAGCTTTTTCCGGGCCGGGTGCTTTTTCTTGGGCAACCTGGCCATAACACGGTAGGCCTCGCTGAGGGGATCGGCCCAATTTTGAGGCAGCTCCGGCAGGAAAATGGCGGCACCGTTGCCAAGAGATTGAATGCGTCCGGTAATCTCTTCGAGGATATCTTCATTCTTTATATCTTTGATTCGTTTATTAATTTTTTGTTGTGTTTTAGCAAACAGTTCTTTAAGTACCGGAAAAATTTGTTCCCTATCGGTGAGGGCGATTAAGACTTCTTTCTGCTTGGCGGGCTTTCTGACTTTTTCAGCTTTTTCCTTTTTTGGCTTCTCCACTTTACTGGTGAATGATTCGCTCAATTCCTGCGTCAGGATCGTAAACAAATCAAGCTGCTCTTCATTGAGGTTAGCGGTATTATATTTTTCCACGGATTCAAGTTCATTAAAAACCCGCTCTAAAACGGCCATCGAATCACTGGAAAGAAATTGTTTCTTCTTCCTGGCTTGGTTGAATGTTTCGATTAATAAACCGGTAAAGTGCTCAAGACCGGTATAGCCATGGATCATACTGACTTCTTTGAGGGATTTTAATTGCCTGACAAATTCATCGATCGTTTCCGTTCCAATGTTATTTTGCATGGCATTTCGCATCAGGGTAATGTGCTCATCAACCTCGGATTTGAAATAATCATGAAGGATTTGATCAATGGTTACGGGGGTGTATGGCATCTCTTCTTCGGGCTTATGTTCAACCGCAGAAACTTTTTCTTTCTTGGGAACTCGTCCCGATTTTAGAATTGTCGCCAATAATCCGGGATTGCTTTCCTCCAGATCATTAAAATTTTCAACAAGCTGTTTAATTTCATACCGAAACGTATCGAGCGAGTCAGGAGAATAAACGTTTTCATCTTTCTTCTGATTTAATTGCTGCAGGTTTTCATAAATATCTGGAATGGGTGAATGAAAGTCACCCAGGTCTTCCCTTTTCGTTTTCAGGAAAAATTGCTGGAATATATCATACAATTTTCTATAGTCATCATATTTTTCCGATAAATTCATAAGCCCGAGGGTTTCTTCCATCTGTCTAGACATTTCTATTTGTAAGAATTCTTCAACGGACAGAAGGTCTTCAGGATGGGTTGGTTCCTCTATTTCGCGGACCGGCTCTAAAACCGCTTCCATCTTAATGGGTTGTTTTTCACGGAAGAGAGCCAGAGCCGCTTGTAACGCTGAAACACTTTCCGGATCTTCAATCATCAAAACGTATAAATTGATAAAATCCTCGGCCAAATCCGGAACCGTTGCATAAACGGAATAGGGAGAATAGTCCTGAATCCGGTCAATCATATCGAACAGGAAAATAGCAAATTCACTGGTACCCTGATATTGCGCTAATTTTTCCAATCCGTTAACCAGATTTTCCTCCGCCAGGAGGTAGGTGCTTAATTCCTCAAGAATTTCAAAATACTCTGCCGGGATGTTCTCATTGCCTTTGGTCAGGGTATGTTTGAAAAATTCCGTAAGATAAAATTCGGCGAAGGTAAGGTCTTTCTTTTTATCGGTCATGATTTACTCCTGCTATCATTGGGCCAATCTAAATTTTGCAACGGCCTGATTCAAATTTTTTGATAAATATTCCAGTTGCGTTGCAGATTCTTTGGATCGCTTGGCACCTTCTGCAGTTTCTTTGGCAATTCCTGCAATATGATCCAGAGTGGATACAATTTTCTCGCTGAATCGGGTTTGCTCCTGCGTCCCTTTGGATATTTCCACGGATGAACTCGTCGATATCTCTACACTCCCCAAGATCTCACGCAGGGCTTCACCGGCGCTATCGACCAATTGGGTTCCTTCGGATACCTCCTTGGAACCATTTTCAATGGCGGCCATGGTTTTTGAGATTCCGGTTTGTACATCGGCTATTAATTTGGAGATTTCATCGGCAGAATTACTGGAACGTTCTGCCAGATTGCGAATCTCGTCAGCAACCACAGAAAATCCACGACCGGCATCGCCGGCGCGGGCCGCTTCAATGGAAGCATTCAAGGCTAACAAATTAGTTCGGCTGGCAATTTCACCGATAAAATCACTGATTTCGCCAATCCGGGTGGAATGCTCACCCAACAGCCGCACCTGCCGCGAGGCATCCCGCACCGAATCGCGGATATTATGCATACCCATGATGGACTTTTTAACAATTTCACTGCCACGCTCAGCAACACTTTTTGCATTATGGGCAGCTTCCGCGGCCCGGATGGCGCTCTGGTTGGTTTCATTGATTAACTGCGCCATTTCTTTACCGAAATTGCTTATGGTTTCTGTTTGAGAAGCCTGATCAGCTGCTCCCTGAGCCATGGCCTCAATATTCAATAGAATTCCCTCGGTCGAGGTTGCCACCTGTTCGGCAGCTTTTTTGGCATCGCGAACCAATTCACTCAGATCGCTGATCATCAGGTTGAAGGAATCAGCCAGGGCTCCCAGGGTATCGGCCGTCACGTTGGCGGTGATCGTAAAATCGCCTTCTGCTGCGGAACTGACTATTCTTAGCAATTCAGTAATTTGTTTCTGAATTTTTTCCCTTTCCGTACCGCTTTCTTTCGCCCCTTTTAAACTATCCTGGAGGGATCGTAAGACCGTATCGATTTCCTCAAGATAAAGGCTGTCGTCCTCAGGTTTTTTGAAAAATTCGCCTTTACTCAGCCGCTTACAATTATCAGTAATAAAATTAATGCTGCGATCGATGCGTTTTCCTTCCCGAATGGAAATCACAAACAGAACGAGAAGAATAAACACTCCGGCAATTCCGGGTATTAACAAAGTTCTGAAGAAGGAGGGTAGTGCGCTCTTAATATTTTGTTCGATCATTAATACGACATTTGCTTCCGAAGCTGCAGTGGGGATGGGGGCATATGCAAATATCCTGTGACCATCGGGCAGTTTTGCCTGACGGGTCGTGGTTTGATTCGATCGAAGAGCATCACTCATCTCCTTGATAAAATCATAGCTTTGACCGATCGCATTTTGATTTCTGCTATCCATAACAATTTCAGTGGCATTATTGTTTTTGCGCAGAAGAAGCAAACGATACGAATCATCTTCCGCTTTCGAGGTAAAATACGACACTATCGTTTGTATTTTTTTATAAGGCTCCGTCTCCATATCGGCCTGCGTTTTGATCCGGGATATTACAACCGGGTCGAATGAAACCGCTGCATATGACGCCAGTTGACTAAGGTGCAGTTGCTTCGCATCTATAACATGAGCGCTCTGCTGCTGGTAACTGAAATATCCGATGACTAACACCAAAAGGATAATCAGCGGAAAGAGAGCAATGATGAAATTTCTTTTAATCGATGAACTCGTTGATTTCATGGAGACCTCTGTTTAAAACCGGTACTGGCGAACCTCTTTCGAGTTTATGATTGCCTCTATGTCCATCATATAAATATTGCCCAACCGTTTGTCTTCATAGACGCCCTTGACATACGATAAAAACGGCAAAGCTAAATCACGGGTAGGTATCTGAATTTTTAATTCATCCACGGACAAGACATCCAACACTTTGTCCACATAGATCCCGAAAAACATATTTTTCAGGGTAATAATCAGGATAAAACTTTTTGTTGAGACCGGGTTAATTTCCAGATTAAGCAAACGACGCAAATCAAGAATCGATATAATTTGACCACGCAGATTGAAAACGCCGAGAATACTGGGGTGAACATTGGGGATACCTGTGATTCTGGGCAGGGGTACGATTTCTTTCACATCACTCAATGTCAGTCCGAAGATATAACCGGCCAACTGAAATATGGAATATTTCGATTCGTTACTTGCCCCCGGTTCTGAAACGGATAATTTACCCATTATTATTAAAACCTTAAATCATCAATCGTTGATGGTATATTCCGACTATCATTAATCGCATATGCTTTAAATCATAACCTGTATCTGAGGGTTTTCTCAATCAGATTGATGTTGACAAACCACTATCGACCTGATAATCGTAGCATAAATGGACATTGACGGCTACGGCAACAAAGCCTTTTAACGGTCCGTCAATCGTTAATCGCTGTATACCTCACAGTCTGAAGTCGTAAAAGACTTCATCGCTAATGAAGGTAACTTCCCGCTCAATTCCCGTCAGTTTTTTAATTATGCCAATAATTCTTTGATTTTATTGACCAGTTCATCATCCTTGAATGGCTTAGGTAAAAAGGCGTCAGCCCCTTCTGCCCGGGCTTTTTCGACCATTTGCGGGGAATCTTTTCCCGATAGCATAATCACCGGGATCCCTTTAGAAGCCTTGACAGTTTTCAGCATATCGATGCCATTGATATCCGGCAGCATCAAATCCAGGATTAAAAGGTCCGGATTTTTATCATCAAGGACGGCCAGACCATCTTTTCCGCTTACAGCCGTGTAGATGTTAAAATTTTCATCTTCCAGGGCAATTTCAACCATCTTGCGAATAACAATACTGTCATCCACTACCAGGACTGATTTGGCGCCTGTTTTAGTTTCTTTAGCTGCCTCTTTAACCGGCGGCGGGGGGGGCGGCCGCGATGGGGCCTCGACAGTATCAGGCATTAAGGCACTGCCGAAATCAATATCCAGATCCGCATCACCGATCTCTCGGTCAACTTCTTCATCGGCTGCTGAAATTTGAATATCAATATTCTCTTGCTCTTCTATGGCTTCTTCCAGAGTTTCTTCTTCAACCGTGTCGACTTCTTCGCTGATCAAATCCGATACAGCCGCTTCCTCTTGAATGAATTCCGGTTTAGCCTCAACCTCTTTCTCCATTTCCGAAAAAAAGTCTTCTGATATTTCAGGTTCATTATCAGCGGACGCGGCTTCCTCTTCATCCATGACGAAATCGGCTAAATCTTCCTCAGGCAGCTCGGCCGCAGAGGGTTCATCCAGATCAAATTCCGGGAATTCCTGCACATCGGCAGGCTCCGCTTCCGTCTCAATCGCCTCAAATTCAAAAACTTCTTCCTGCGTAGTCGCGATCTGGTCCGCTTCTTCACCTTCCTCTTCGAGAGAGATGGGCAACTCCACTTCTTCCTCAGCTTTACTGGTATCAACCTGATCCTCAGCGACAAGGTCAATCAAGCCTTCCTTTTGAAGACGGACGAAGGATTCTTTCACGACTTTCTCATCTTCATTCAGAAATTCGGCAATCTGACCGGGACTCACCTCCCCTTCGATAAGAAAGATGATTTTCCAGGCATGATAGGGGAGCTTTACCGAATGAATCATTTCTTCAAGATTTTCGATGCGCTTATATTTTGTTCCCACGACGAAATCCTTTCGTGTATTATACGCGATTATTTCTGTTTATGACTTCTTCTGCCAATTTTAAATATTTTACAGAACCGGCGGAGGCCACATCGATCAATGCCACCGGTTTTCCGAGAGCAGGGGCCTCTGCTACTTTTGAGTTACGTGGTATTTCTGTATTAAATACAATATTTTTAAAACTGTGTTTCAAGTCCTCTGCAATTTCGATATTCTTTTTAACCCGGCGATCAAACATGGTAATCAGAATTCCACCCAACTTCAATCCCGGATTGTGTTTTAAACCCAGACTGCGAACGGCTCTTAAAAATTTGCCGAGTGATGTCAACGAAAAATACTCCGATTGTACCGGTATAATGAGTGAATCGGCCGCAACAATCGCATTGATCGTAATTGTCCCTAAACTCGGCGGACAATCCAAAATGATAAATTCATAGATCGATTTCAGTGGATTAATAACACTGCGCAATACTCTTTGTTGAAGTAATTGCGTATACAACTGGACTTCTTCATCCTCGCTCCGAATGTTGGACGGGACGATTTCCAGATTTTCCAGGCCCACATCCGTGATGGCCAGAGCGATCGGAATTTTTTTAACCACAATATCGTAGAGACCATAATCAATTGCCAATTCATTTAAATGAAAGCTCGCTGCTATACTTCCCTGAGGATCGAGATCAACCAGCAACGTCTTCTTGCCAAAAATGGCCAGACTCGCTCCCAAATTAATGGCCGTTGTAGTCTTACCCACACCTCCTTTTTGGCTGGCAATAACAATTACTTCACCCATCTGGTGTTTATTTCGCTTTCATTCATCTCAGAAATCGCAAATTGCACTTGAAATGATCGGTTATGTTCTGACCGGCTGTAACGACGATTTCAAAGTATTTAACTATCTATAATAAAAATATTTATATAGAGCAGGCTAAATTTAGCCTTCAGCCTCTATGTAAGTCAAATAATACCCGTCTTATCCTAAAGCTTCGGCACGTATCGGATATCCCAAGCTTATCACTTCCTTTAATCGGACATTTTTTTATTAACTCAAGCTATTTTTCGTTCTGTTCAGCATTTCCATCTTCCGTTTTTATAGTTTGACGAACAAATTCTTTCACGTATCCGATTCCGAACATGCCAACGAGAAAATATCCTGAGTGACCGCTAAAACTAAATTTCAATATCTATAGATAGTTGTACTATTTTTTAGACATGATCATCGACTACCTCATTGCACCAATCAATTTCGAATAATAATCTTTATGCTCCCGTAGATGGTTGTAGGAAAATAGGGCGAAACCCGCCAATGGGGTGGAATTGATATATCGTATTCGTTCAAGCACCGCCGTGTAATCCTGATTATAGGTGGACACCCCGACCACAATCTGTGATTCATGATTTGTTTTTTTCGCTTCGCGGATATTTTGCCTGAATTCCTCAAAATCGGTCTGATAATTCATCAATAAAACTTGATCGCAGATATTATTTTCTAACCAGTTGCTCCAATCCTGAAAATATCTATCACGGGCTATCTGACGATTTGGTTTAACGGCAAGACTGAATTGTATTTTCTTATCGAACTGGTTGCAGTAATCAAAAAGCGTGGCCACGAGTTTATTTAATTTCTCCTTCAAAACTGAGCGATACAGCTTATCGACAAATAAAAAAGACTCTGCGGAATTGGTTCGACTGTAGCCGGACAATCGGCTGTAGATATCTGCAGGATCAAACCAATTGGTGACCATAAAATGCGTACGGACAGAAGGAGAAAATGAATATTCGAATCCGGGATAGCGGATGTAATCCAGATGAATACCATCTACCTCATAGTCATGAATTAATTCGGCGATGAGGATTTTAAGATCCAGTAAGTTCTGCGTATCGGCAGGATCAATATAGTAGCCCTCGATACCCTGGGCTCTATATTGATTGTATCCGGGTAATGTTGTATCCTTAATGGAACGCAAGATCGACGATTGCGACCGGTGAAAGAGGTGGTTGGATTCCCGCGGGGTATCTATTCCTGCCCAGATATAGAGCACATTCAACCAGGCATGAACACGAATACCTCTTAATTTTGCCTGATAAATCAGATTTCTCAGAGGTGCAGGTTGGTTGGGCTCGGATGAAAGACCATAGCGTTGACCGAGGGCACGGACCTGAACATAAAGATCGGTAATTTGCAATTCTTCCGCCATATCCAGTATGGATTGCCATTCAGTCGGCGATGTGATAGCATGCCGAACCACCCACAAACCGCGCAATTGACCGGCTTGCACAGTGATAGTCAAGGCCAGATATATGATAAGATAAAATAATATTTTGAATCGCATATTCTTATAGCTATATGTAATAAAATTAAATATATAGCTATGATAAGATCAATGCAAGATGAGAATGGCCTTAAGATAAAATAAAAAAGCCGCCCTTACCTGGGAAGAGACGGCTAAAGATTGGTAGATACAGGGATTACGGTTTATTTATCTGAGTTTTCCTTATCTTCATTATTCTGAACTGATTCGGGTTCAGCCACCGTTGGTTCCTGAGTTTTTGCGGTTGTTTCTTCCGATTCCGGTGTGCTTACTTCTTTGTTCATTTCCTCAGCAGCCGGTTTGGCCGGTTCGGTGGCGGCTTCTTTTTCAGCAGCGACCTTTTTCTTTCCCTTAGCTGTTGTTTTGGTCTTGGTCTTGGAAGTACCCTTTTCAAAACCAACTAGTTGCACAACCGACATCGGGGCACCGTCTCCACGTCTGTTGCCAAGCTTAAGTACACGCGTATACCCACCTGGTCTGGTTTCGAAGGAGGGAGCCACTTCGTCAAACAAATTATTTACGGCATTCTTATTTTGCAGGAATTGGAAAGCTAAACGACGATGATGTAAGGTTCCTTTTTTGCCATAAGTAATCAGCCGTTCAACATAACCGCGCAATTCTTTAGCTTTGGCAACGGTGGTCTTAATTTCCTTATGTTCGATCAACTGGGCAGCCATGTTCTTCATCAAAGCCTTTTTATGGCTGGTTGTTCTGCCAAGATGATTACCTTTTTTCTTGTGTCGCATTCTGTATAATCCTTCTCAATAAGCCGGTTATTTCTCTTTTTCTTCTGATTTGATGTATTTATCCACATTCATCCCGAATTGCAGGCCGCGCTCTTCCAGAATCTTGCCTAATTCCATTAGTGACTTTCGTCCAAAATTTTTGAATTTGAGCATATCCTGTTCATCCCTGCGCACCAAATCACCGATGGTTTTAATATCCGCAGCTTTCAGGCAATTATGGGAACGCACCGATAACTCCAACTCATCCACACTCATTTTCAGGAGCTTCTTAATTTTCAATGTCTCTTCATCAATTTCTGCCGCCTCTTCTTCCTGCGCATCAAAGTCAAAATTAATGAACAGCTGGATGTGATCGCGCAATACTTTTCCACTGAAGGTCAGTGCTTCATCGGGCGTGATACTGCCATCGGTTAAAATTTCCAGCGTTAATTTCTCAAAATCAATGCGCTGCCCGACACGTGTATTTTCAACCGAGTAACGAACATTCAAAATGGGTGAGAAAACCGAATCAATAGGGATTACCCCGATCGTATGATCCGGTTGTTTATTTTCCTCGGCAGTGGCGTAACCCCGCCCGCGGCCTAAATGCAGTTCCAATTCGAAATCAGCTTCATCATTCAGGGTGGCGATTTGTAATTCAGGATTTAAGATTTCCAAATCCGTGGACTGATCCTGAATCGTCTGGGCCGTAAATTCCATGGGGCCTTTCAACCGCAGGGTGAGTCTTTCGGGACGTTTATTTAATATTTTCATGCGAACCTGTTTCAGGTTCAGAATTATCTCAGGAAGATCTTCATATACTCCCGGGATCGTTGATAATTCATGTTGAATATTATCAACCTTTATGGCTGTAATCGCGGCTCCCGGTAAAGATGAAAGTAAGACACGCCGAAACATATTGCCAAGCGTTACCCCGAATCCTTTTTCAAGGGGGAGAATGAAGAAACGCCCGAAGGTAGTTGAATAACTTGCCTCATCGATTTCAATTCTTTCCGGCATTTGTAAATTTGACCAGTTCATTTTCACCTTCTCTTTGATTTTAAAGTGATTTTATTTCGAATATAACTCAACGATCATATTTTCCTGAACATTCACAGGAATATCCGCCCGTTGAGGTTTATCTAGAAAGGTACCTTTTAGTTGTGCTTTATCCAATTCCAGCCAGGGATAAATGTTTTCTGTGCGAACCCGTTTGAGGGCATCATGAAACATGGCCAGCCGGCGACTTTTTTCCCGTACCTGGATGACATCCCCTTTCTTTAACAGAAAGGAGGGGATATTGACGACTTTTCCGTTAACGGTTATATGGCGATGCAGAACCATTTGCCGGGCCTGCATGCGTGAAGCCGCAAAACCCAATCGGTAAACCGTGTTGTCCAGGCGACTTTCCAGGAGGGTTAATAAGTTTTCCCCGGTAATCCCTTTCATTCGTTCAGCCTTCTTGAAAAACAGGCGGAACTGTTTTTCCAGTAAGCCATACATATATTTAACTTTTTGTTTTTCCCGGAGCTGCAAAGCGTAATCGCTCAATTTACGCCTCGACAAACCATGTTGACCGGGAGGATATGGTTTCTGATTGAGCAGTCGATCGTATTTGGGATTGCCAAAAATGTTTTCCCCAAATTTACGAACAATTTTACCGCGAGGTCCTTTATATCTTGCCATTTATAACTCCATTGTTCAAAATTATACGCGTCTTCGTTTGGGAGGACGGCACCCGTTGTGTGGAACCGGAGTAATATCCTTTATGGAGAGGATATCCAATCCGGCGGCCTGTAATGATTTGATTGCCGCTTCACGTCCGGAGCCGGGACCTTTCACCTCAACATCGATACTTCTCAATCCTAATTCCTTGGCTGCTTTTGCCGCATGTTCAGCAGCCACCTGGGCCGCGAAAGGTGTATTCTTTCTGGATCCTTTAAATCCAACGACACCGGCAGAAGCCCATGAAATCACATTTCCGTAATTATCGCTCAGGGAAATGACCGTGTTGTTGAAGGTTGATTTGATGTGAGCCTTGCCATGGGGTTCAACACGTTCTTTTTTCTTGATTTTTCCACGTTTTTTTGGTGCAGCCAATGTTATTTTCTCCTCAGATCATTTAGTAATTACTTTTTCTTTCCACCAACCAGGCGTTTTCTGCCTTTGCGTGTTCTGGCATTCGTCTTGGTGCGTTGTCCACGAACCGGAAGACCGCGATGATGCCGATATCCCCGGTTGGAATTGATGTCCATCAAACGTTTGATGTTCATGTTAGTTTCAGCCTTAAGAGCACCCTCCACTTTGTATTCGTTTTGGATTAATGTACGAATCCGCCGAACCTCTTCTTCGGATAAATTGCTTACCCGCGTATTAACATCAACCTTTGCCTCTGCACAGATATGTTCAGCAGAAGACCGACCGATGCCATAGATATACGTTAATCCAACAACAACCCTTTTATTTTTGGGTAAATCTACCCCAGCAATACGAGCCAAAACTGCCTCCTGTTTGTATTAACCTTGACGTTGTTTATGTTTGGGGTTTTTACTGCAAATAACCCTGATTACTCTCTTACGACGGATAATTTTACAGCCGTCACATATTTTCTTTACCGAGGCCTGTACTTTCATTCTACAATCCTAATTAATTATTTATATCTGTAAACGATTCGTCCTCTTGTCAAATCATAGGGCGATAATTCCACACTTACCTTATCTCCCGGCAATATTTTGATAAAATGCATGCGCATCTTTCCTGAAATATAGGCCAGAACCTCATGCTTGTTATCCAGAGTGACAATAAAAGAAGCATTGGGTAAAGTTTCTTTTATTATACCGTCGACTTTAATTGCTTCTTGCTTTTTTGCCAATCACACTTCCCCGTTCAAAGTAGATAATATTTTTGGACCTTGCGCTAAAATGGCTACCGAATGTTCAAAATGTGCCGAGGGTTTGCCATCAACCGTCCGCACCGTCCAGTTGTCATCAGCCACATAAACCTGATAGCCACCGAGATTCACCATCGGTTCGATGGCCAGCACCATTCCTTCTTTTAGTTTTGGCCCCTTATTGCTCTCTCCGTAGTTCGGCACCTGGGGATCTTCGTGGGGTTTAATGCCTACCCCATGTCCGACAAGATCACGCACCACCGAATAACCATGACTTTCCACATGGGTTTGAATGGCTGCTGATATGTCACCCACCCGATTGCCCACCTCACATTGATCAATGCCAAGGTAAAGACTCTCCCGGGTTATCTTACACAATTTCTGTAATTCGGAGGATACATCTCCGACCTGGAAAGTATAGGCTGCATCTCCGTAAAAATGATCGAGTTCAACACCGATATCAATACCTACAATATCGCCCGACTTTAGTTTGCGCTTACCGGGTATGCCGTGGACAACCTCATCATTGATCGATATACAGGCTGCCGCCGGAAATCCATATAAACCTTTGAAAGCCGGTCGGGCCATTTTCATCAGTATAAAGTTCTCGATTTCCCGGTTAATTGTTTCGGTATCGATATCTGGTAAGATCAGTTTTTCAATGAACTTCAGACACGCCGCAACAATTTTATTACACTTCTCGATGGCTGCGATCTGTTTGTCGGATTTTATATAAACCATAACAGAAGCCGAATACTGCTATCCCCTTCGGCCGCGAATTTTTCCGGATTTCATAAAACCATCATAATGGCGCATGAACAGATGAGATTCCACCTGCTGTAAAAAATCCAGGGCAACACCAACGATAATCAATAAACCTGTGCCACCATAAAAAGAGGCCAGGCTGAATGGAATTTTCATAAATTTAGCCAGAGCCGCCGGGATAATAGCGATAATTGCCAGAAAAAATGAAGACGGCAAGGTAATTCTGGTTAAAATATTATCCAGGTATTCCGATGTCTTTTTGCCCGGTCTTACCCCCGGAATGAAGCCACCCTGCTTTTTCAAATTGTCGGCGACTTCAACAGGATTTAAGGCAATGGCCGTATAAAAATAGGTGAAAAACACGATCATGATACCATAGAAAATCCAGTAGAACCAGGATTCCATGGAAAACCAGCCTTGCAAGGTGATCAAAAAATCACTCTCCGGTAAGAAGGTTAAAATGGTTGACGGCACAAACATGATTGCCTGGGCAAAAATGATCGGCATTACACCCGCGGTATTCACTCTCATCGGGAAATGCGTGTTGACACCGCCATAAACTTTACGGCCGATTACCCGTTTCGCATATTGAATGGGAATCTTGCGCGTTCCCTGGGTTAAAAGAACAACAACATAGATGATGGCGAAGGCTAACACCAAAAGAAAAAACTCAGCCAGCAATCCGCGCTGCCCGACGGAAAATTGCTGGTATTCATCAAATAGGGCCGCCGGTAGTTGGGCAATGATCCCGATAAAAATAATGAGCGATATACCATTACCAATTCCACGGTCATCAATCTGTTCACCCAGCCACATGATGAGCATGGTTCCTGAGGCCATCGAGATCATGGTTAAAAGCTGAAATCCTATCCCAGGATCGGGAACCGCAAGGCGGCCGTCAGGGAGTTGGATACTCTGTAAAAAAATGGCCACTCCGAAAGCCTGCATTGCCGATATTCCCAGGGTGCCATAACGGGTGTACTGAATAATTTTTTTACGACCTTCTTCACCCTCATTTTTTAGTTTTTGTAAGAAGGGAATAACCGCCCCTAATAATTGAATAATAATCGAAGCACTGATATAAGGCATAATACCCAGGCCGAAAACAGCGGCTTTGCTGAAAGCACCTCCGGCGAACAAGTCGTAAAGACCAAATAAAGTGCCTTGCAGGTTCCGGAATCCCTCGGCGAGTGCGGCAGTATCAATTCCCGGAGTCACGATATGGGTACCAATACGCTCTATTCCCAATATCATGAAGGTGAACAGGATGCGTTTACGCAGTTCTCCGATCTTGAAAATATTTCTGAAACTTTCGAATATCATCCTAACCTTACCGAGCCTCCCAGTTTTTCAATTTTTTCCCGTGCAGTCTTGCTGATCGCATCTGCTTCAACGGAGATCTTCCGGCTTAACTGACCATCACCCAATATCTTAACGGGAAGCCTCTTCTTCCGGATCAGTTTTTTCTCCAGCAAGACATCTTTGGTTATGTTAGTCACATCGCTGAGTTTTTCGAGTTGATCGATGTTGACGACCTGAAAAACAACTTTATTGATATTTGTAAATCCGTATTTAGGCACCCGACGTTGCAACGGCATTTGACCGCCTTCGAACCAGGCCCGCTTCTTAGACCCACCTCTTGAGCCGTAACCTTTATGTCCTCTTCCGGCGGTTACACCAAGACCTGAGCCCTCTCCCCGTCCCCTTCTTTTATTTTTGTGGGTTGCGCCCTTTGCTGGTTTTAACTGACTTAGTTTCATCTGTTCCTTACCTTTTCAATTTGCCTTGTTAAAGTTCTTCAACCTGCACCAGATGGCGTACTTTTCGCACCATACCCAAAATCTGCGGAGTCGCGTTATGAATTTTACTATGGCGGATGCGCCTGAGTCCCAGCGCTTTAACCGTGGCTTTTTGATCTTTGGAGAAGCCTATAGCACTCTTGATCTGAGTAATTTTGATTTCCTTATATTTTTCTTTCGGCATGGTATATTAACCCCGTTATCATTATCCCTGAAATACTTGTTTAACCGAAATACCCCGTTTCCTGGCAACCGTTTCGGCATTCATTAAATTAGCCAATGCGTTGAACGTGGCTTTACTGACATTATGAGGGTTGGAAGATCCGATCGACTTGGTCAGGATATTGGTAATTCCGGCAGCTTCGCAAACGGCACGTATGGCTCCTCCGGCAATGACCCCCGTTCCGGGAGCAGCCGGTTCGATGACGATGTAGCCGGCGCCATATTTACTGGTTACCGGATGCGGAATCGTTCCATTAACCAAAGATACGCGGATTAAATTCTTTTTCGCCTGCTCGGTTCCTTTGGCAATGGCATTAATTACCTCGTTGGCTTTACCCAATCCTAATCCGACGACGCCGTTACCATCGCCAACAACGACAATAGCATTGAAAGAAAAGCGTCTTCCGCCCTTGAGCACCTTGGCCACACGGTTAATATGGACGACTTTTTCCTTTAACTCCAATTCACTGGGATTGATACGTTCTGCCACAGTTATCTCCTACTCCTTAAAAATCAAGCCCACCCTCACGTGCACCATCGGCAAATGCCTTAACGCGACCGTGATAATGGTAATCATTACGATCGAAAATAATTTTGGAAATATTTTTTTCTTTGGCTTTTTCAGCAAATAATTTCCCGAAAATTCGCGACCTGTCCGTTTTTGTTTTAGCATCTTTCAATGCACCTGCGACCACCTTACTTTTATCATACAAACCCAATAAAACGTGGTGTGTCGAGTCATCAACCAATTGGGCATGGATGTATCGGTTACTCCGGCTTACAACCAACCGTGGTCGCTCGGAAGTACCAAACAGCGTTTTCTTTCTTCTTTTTGACATAATTTAAGAATCCCTGTGCTTTATTTACCAGCCGTTTTACCCGCTTTGCGGCGAATATATTCACCGGCATATTTGATGCCCTTGCCCTTATACGGTTCGGGTTTCCTAAAACTGCGGATTTTGGCGGCTGCGGCTCCGACTAACTCTTTATCGATACCTGCAATATAAATTTCATTTGTTGCCGGTGCGGTTATGGTCAATGAACCGGGTACACCAAAAACGATGGGATGTGAATAACCTATGTTTAACAGTAATTTCTTACCTTTCATTTCCGCTTTATAACCAACACCGACAAGTTCTAATTTTTTAACAAATCCCTCAGAAACACCCTGTACCATATTGGCAAGCAAGGCGCGCGTTAAACCGTGCAAGGCCCGGCTGGTTTTGTCATCATCTTTTCGGCTTACGAGAATCTGATTATCCTCAACCTCAATCTGGACGCGATCAGAGAATTGTCTTGATAATTCTCCTTTGGGACCTTTGATGGTGATGGTGTTATTTTCCTTGAGATCGACTGTAATGTTCGACTTAAATGGAATTGGTAATTTTCCTATTCGTGACACGTCATCTTCTCCTATTCCTGAATCTTACCAGACATAAAAAAGGACTTCACCACCAACATTCTGGCGTTTAGCCTCCTGAGCCGTAATGATTCCTTTAGACGTCGTTAATATGGCAATGCCTAAATTGTTTTTTACCCGTGGTAGTTTTTCTAAATCGACATAGTGACGTAAACCCGGCTTACTGATTCGAATCAGTTTATTGATAACGGGCTTCTTATCCTGATCGTATTTAAGCCAGATACGCAGAAATCCTTGCTTACCATCATCAATCACAATGTATTTTTTAATATAACCCTGTTCAACCAGGATGCGGCTGATTTTACGCTTAATAATCGATGCCGGAATGTCGACATAAGGGTGTTTTGCATGCAAAGCATTCCTAATTCTGGTTAAATAGTCAGCTATTGGATCGGTCATTGACATTTAAATTTTCTCCATAAACATTTTTTTACCAGCTTGCTTTGGTGATACCAGGAATTTCACCACGTAAAGCAAGCTCTCTGAAACAAATACGACATAAACCAAAATCCCGCAGATATCCTCTGGGGCGCCCACAACGATTACAACGACTGTATTCGCGGACTTTGTATTTTTTCTTTCGTTTTGCCTTAATGATTAAACTTTTCTTTGCCAAGCGTCACCTCGTATATAATTTATTGCTTTCTGAACGGGAAGCCCAAAGCTTTCATGAGTTCAAAAGCTTCTTCATCGGTCTTCGCAGTCGTTACAAAAGTAATATCAAATCCCCTGATTTTATCGATTTTATCCACATTGATTTCGGGGAAAATGATTTGCTCCTTAATCCCGACGGAAAAATTACCTCTCCCATCGAATGATTTCTCTGAATACCCTCTAAAATCGCGGATACGGGGCACCGCAATACTAATGAAGCGATCAAAAAATTCCCACATACGTCTTCCCCGCAAGGTTACTTTCGTACCAATTTTCATGCCTTTACGCAACTTAAAATTTGATATGGATTTAGATGCCATGGTAATGATGGGCTTTTGACCGCTGATGAGCATTAAATCATTGGCCGTACTTTCCAGTGCTTTGGAATCCTGGATCGCTTCACCGACACCCGCATTGATGCCTATTTTCTGCAAAACAGGAATTTCATGAACATTCTCATAATTAAACCGCTTTTGCAAATAAGGACAAACTTCCTTTTTGTATTTTTCGACTAATCTTGGTACATACTCAGCCATTTCAAACCTCTATTACTATACGTTGTCCGGAACAATTTCACCCTGACAAGCGGGATGTTTGCAGTAACGAACTTTGGAACCATCTTCAAGCCGGCGATAGCCTATACGTGAAGTCGTACTGAACTTATTGGAATAATACATGACGTTGGATACATGGATCGGAGCTTCCTTCTCCACGATTCCGCCCTGCTGCCTTTTGGCAGAGGGACGGGTATGCCGTTTGATAATATTGACACCCTCGACGATCAGCATATTTCGCTCGGGATATGTTTTCAACACTTTGCCAATCTTGCCTTTATCCTTATAGGAACCGGCTATCACTTTGACCATGTCATTTTTTTTGATTTTCATAGTTCTGATCCCGTTTAATTATAAGACTTCAGGCGCCAATGAAACAATTTTCATGAATTGCTTTTCACGAAGTTCACGGGCAACCGGACCGAAGATACGGGTTCCTTTAGGTTCATTCTGATTATCAATCAGAACGGCGGCATTTTCATCAAAACGGATGTAAGAGCCATCGGGTCGGCGAACTTCCTTTTTGGTGCGTACAATTACAGCTTTTGATACTTCGCCCTTTTTCACCGTACCACCGGGAATGGCACTTTTAACCGAAACCACGATAATATCGCCTAAATAACCATATTTCTTTCCCGTTCCACCGAGCATCCGGATACATTGTACTTTCTGGGCCCCTGAATTATCGGCCACATTTAATTTGGTATATTCCTGAATCATCGCCTCAATCCTTTTCCAGACTGGTTATTTAACCTTTTCAACAACTTCGACCAGGCGCCAGCGCTTCGTTTTGCTTAATGGCCGCGTTTCCATGATTTTGACAACATCCCCTTCATTGCAGATATTATTTTCATCATGGGCTTTTAGCGTCGTTGTTTTTGTTATGGATTTTCCATAGATGGGATGCCGGAGTCGTCGTTCTACCTCAACGCTGATGGTTTTATTCATTTTAGCGCTGCTAACCTTCCCAATTCGGATTTTTCTTAAACCGCGTTCCGCACTCATACTTTTATTTCTCACTCTCTTTTACGTTTACAGCAATTCCCAATTTGTGTTGATGCAATAATGTTTTTAACCGGGCAATTTGGCGACGCAGGGTCCGGATCCTCAGGGGATTGGAAATCTGGTGTGTGGCTTTTTGAAGATTCAGGTTTTCATATTCTTCGTAAGCACTTTCCAAACGACCCTGCAACTCTTCTGGAGTCAGGCCTTTAAAATCTTCTCTGTTCTTCATTCCCAGTACTCCGGCTATTCATTAAATACAAATTTTGTTTTCACAGGTAATTTGTGCGAGGCCAAGCGCATGGCTTCCTTGGCCGTATCGAAAGCGACGCCTTCCAATTCGAAGAGGATTCGTCCCGGTTTTACTACGGCTACCCAATATTCAGGTGAACCTTTTCCTTTACCCATACGTGTTTCGGCAGGCTTCTTAGTGACCGGCTTATCCGGGAAGATGCGTATCCAAACTTTTCCGCCTCTTTTGACGTGACGGGTTATAGCTATACGGGTCGCCTCAATCTGTCTGCTGGTTATCCAGCCTGATTCAAGCGCTTTTAATCCATAGGTACCAAAGGCAATGTAGTTGCCTTTTTGGGCATTACCCTTCATCCGGCCGCGCTGTTTTTTGCGATATTTTACACGTTTAGGCATCAACATGATTATTCTCTCCTGGTCATCCTATCTCTTACCGATCACTTCGCCGTTAAAAATCCATACCTTCACACCAATCGAACCGTACGCTGTTTGAGCCGTGTAGGTCGCATAATCAATATCCGCTCGCAGGGTGTGCAAGGGAATCCGGCCATCTTTATACTGCTCAGTTCTGGCCATTTCAGCGCCGCCGAGACGACCGGCACACATTATTTTAATTCCTTCGGCTCCGGTTCGCATAGTCGAAGTGATCGCTTTTTTCATAGCCCGGCGGAAGCTTACTTTACCTTCCAGTTGCTTGGCGATGTTTTCAGCTACCAAATAGGCGTCTAATTCCGGTTTTTTAATTTCATGAATGTTGATCTGCACATCCTTTTGGGTCAGCGATTTTAATTCCTCACGCAACTTATCGACTTCGGCACCTTTTTTACCTATAACGATTCCGGGACGCGCCGTATGAACCGTTAAAATAACCCGTTTGGCTGTACGTTCAATTTCTATTTTAGATATAGCCGCCTTATTTAAACGATTGCGGATGTATTTCCGTAACCGTAAATCTTCATCCAGCTTATCCGCAAAATTCTTTTGATCGAACCAACTACTCTCCCAGGATTTTACAATTCCTAATCGGAGCCCAATCGGATGTGTTTTTTGTCCCAAAATCGATTCTCCTTAGCAACAAATATTATTTAAAATGTTCTACTTTAATCGTAATATGAGAAGTCCGTTTACGTATTTTCCCAGCCCGGCCCATTGACATCGGACGAAACCGTTTTAAGGTGGGGCCTCCATCCACAAAGGCTGCGGTTATGAAAACATCTTTCATATCCAGACGTTCTCCCTCTTCCTTGCTACCCAGATTTGCAAAGGCCGACTGAATGGTTTTGGCCAAAGGAATAGCAGCGGCCCTCGTCGTAAAATTCAATACATGGATGGCTTCTTCAACATTCATCCCCTCAATGAGACGCATGACACGTCTTACTTTTTGAGGAGAAATTCTGAGATATTTGGTTTGTGCAATGGCTTCCATTATACTTCCTTTTTCATTTATTTAACGCGACTCACGCGTTCAGCCAATTTTCCGCTATGGCCGCGAAACGTCCGCGTCGGTGCAAACTCACCCAGTTTATGACCCACCATGTTTTCACTAATATATACAGGGATAAACTTATGCCCGTTGTGCACGGCAATGGTATGCCCCACAAACTCCGGAGGAATCGTCGTCCTGCGCGCCCAGGTTTTAACCACGACCTTTTTCCCCTGAGTATCCAACTGACTGATCTTTTTCATCAGGTTTTCATCAATATAGGGACCTTTTTTTATCGAACGTGCCATCGCTGATCACTCTCCTACTTTCGACGCTTTACAATGAACTGATTGCTTCTCTTATTACGTTTTCGGGTTTTTAATCCTTTGCTCTTTTGCCCCCAGGGAGAGCAGGGATGACGTCCACCAGAACTTTTACCCTCACCTCCACCCATAGGATGATCGACAGGATTCATAGCCACACCCCGGACATTCGGACGTCTGCCCAGCCAGCGCGACCTACCGGCTTTACCGATGGAAATATTTAAATGATCGACATTGGATACCTGCCCAATGGATGCATAACAGGAGATGGGCACCCGCCGGACTTCACCGGAAGGCAGTTTAAGTAAAGCCCACTTTCCCTCTTTAGCCATGAGTTGGGCGCCCGAACCGGCGCTTCTGGCCAATTGCGCACCTTTATTTGTTTTCAACTCAATCGCATGGATGGTAATACCGATGGGTATCTTTTCCAGGGGTAAAGCATTACCTAGTTTAATTTCGGCTTTGTCACCGGCGATAACGGGATCACCAACTTGTAAACCATCAGGAGCTAAAATATAACGTTTTTCACCATCGACGTATTTAAGCAAAGCGATGCGCGCCGTGCGGTTAGGATCATATTCGATCGCTTCTACCGTTGCCGGAATATCGCGTTTGCTGCGTCTGAAATCGATGATCCGATATTTCCGTTTATGACCGCCGCCACGGTGCCATGAAGTTACCCGGCCCGTGTTATTACGCCCGCCGCTTTTTTTCAGGGATTCAACCAATGCTTTTTCCGGTTTTGATTTAGTGATTTGAGCGAAATCACTAACCGTTTTAAATCGTTGACCCGGCGTAATTGGCTTAAATGTTTTAATACCCATCTCTCAGCTCCACTTCCGATTATGCATTACCGAACAAATCAATCTTTTGACCACTTTCCAGGGTAACAATGGCTTTTTTCCAGGACGGGCGACGACCATGAAATCGGCCCCGGCGGGTTAATTGCTGCCTGATTTTTCCCAACATATTGAGCGTCCGTACCGATGTTACCTTCACTTCAAATCGATCCTCGATGGCTTTCTTTATCTCAATTTTATTGGCTCTCGTATTCACCTTGAAAGCATACTTGTTTAAGGTATCCTGTAAACCAGCCATTTTTTCCGTATAGAGAGGACCCAGTATTATCTGTTTTTCCTTCATGAAGCCAGTACCTCATTTACTTTTTTAAGAGCGCCCTCCTGAAAGAGCAATGTATCCGCTTTTAGCACGTCAAATGTCGAAAAGGTTATCGAATCTCGTACTTCGATGTTAAAGAGATTGGAGGCGGATCTAACAATAGGTTGTAACACGCCGTCCGTGCAGAGCAGAACTTTTTTATTATTCAGATCCAGAGACGTTAAAATCTGCATTATTTTTTTTGTCGATGGCTCTTCGAAATTAAAATTCTCCACTACCATGATTTTATTTTCTTTGGCCTTATATGACAGGGCCGATTTCCGAGCCAATTGCTTAACTTTCCTGTTAACCTTCATTTTGTATGCCCGAGGTTCAGGACCAAATACTCTTCCACCGCCGACATGATGAGGTGCGCGAATAGTTCCCTGGCGAGCCCGACCCGTACCTTTTTGTCGGAATGGTTTTCTACCACCACCCGATACATAGGAACGTCCTTTGGTTTGGTGCGTACCCTGTCTCTTGTTAGCCTGAATTAAACGAATATCGAGCCAAATGGCGTGATCGTTTGGTTCGATCGAAAAAATCGATTCATTCAATTCGACTTGATTTTTAGTTTTCTTTCCATCTTGAGTATAAACATCTAATTTCATGATTCACCCTGTAAGGAATTCAATTAAGATCTGATTTCTAATAACGTATTTTTGGCGCCGGGTATAGCACCTTTCAGAAACAATAAATTGTTCTGGGCATCAACTTTAATTACTTCAATGTTGATAACCGTTTGGCGCTCACCACCCATTCGCCCGGCCATTTTTAAACCCTTGTATACCCGGGATGGATAGGAACTCTGCCCCAAAGAGCCCGGAGCCCGCAGACGATCCGACTGCCCGTGTGTTTTGGGTCCGCCACTGAATCCATGCCTTCTGACGCCGCCCTGAAATCCTTTTCCCTTGCTGATTCCGGAAACACGGACTTTAGACCCTTCTTTAAAAATATCCGCTTTCAACTCATCACCTAATTGGTAAGGCGGGTTATCTCCGAAGTCAAATTCTTTTGTATAGCGTTTAGACTGTGTTTTGGCCTTCTCAAAATGGCCTTTCAACGGCTTTGAGACGTGTTTTTCCTTTTTATCCTGATAGCTAAGTTGCAGGGCCGTATATCCATCGCTTTCAAGCGTCTTAATCTGGGTTACATAGCAAGGCCCCGCCTGCACAATGGTAACCGGTATGCTTATTCCTTTAGCATCAAATACTTGTGTCATTCCTATTTTGTGACCTAATAATCCAGCCATGAATCTCTCCGAACCTTGCTAAATGATCAAGTTTTAATTTCAATATCTACACCAGCGGGAAGTTCTAATTTCATCAGAGCGTCCACCGTTTTCCCTGTAGCATTGAGTATATCAATCAATCGCTTATGGATTCTTGTCTCAAACTGCTCCCGGGATTTTTTATCAACATGCGGCGATCGCAAGACGGTATAAACCGTCCGATCTGTTGGCAAAGGAATGGGACCGGAGATCACTGCACCCGTTGCTTTGGCCGTTCTGATGATTTTATCCGTCGATTTGTCGATTAAATTATGGTCATAAGCTTTTAAACGTATTCGTATCGTTTGACTTGCCACGCTTTTCTCCAGCTATTAAAATTAAAACCTTATTAAGAATACACCCCTAAGCGATGATATCGGCCACAACGCCGGCCCCAACGGTTCGGCCACCCTCGCGTATGGCAAAACGTAACTCCTTCTCCATGGCGATCTCTTTCAACAACTCGATCTCCACCGTGATGTTGTCGCCCGGCATGACCATCTCCACT
>Ga0114946_10000462_pt1 | contig 27410 bp, 19 predicted proteins | sample WalLakDeSediment_FD_88676 | JGI IMG/M metagenome (GOLD analysis project Ga0114946, IMG submission 88676) | Lake sediment microbial communities from Walker lake, Nevada to study Microbial Dark Matter (Phase II) - Walker Lake 11/02/13 Deep Sediment | ecosystem: Environmental > Aquatic >... | reverse complement strand
GAGGTGCGCGGCCAGTTCCGGACTCATCCGTGCGCTGATAGCGAAGAGAATCTCACCGCGCGGACCGGAACTGCGATGCGGATCACGCAACCACGAGAGCAGGTCGTGTTCGTGGCATGCTGAATCACCGCGGAAGTACCATGTCGTCACCGTGTCCGGAAGTGCGGCGAAGGCGGCCCGGGTACAGGTGCGGGGAGAGAAGTTGGCAGGGACGTTGCCGTCGCGGAACTCATCGGCGACGATCAAGCCCGTCTCGGCCCACTGTGCGACCAGGGGTTGATAGCCGGTGCTTCCTTGATAGGTGCGGTGCGCCTGCTGCTTGGCGCTTTCGATAATGGTCCCATCCAGATCGATCGTGGCGACGGTCTCGTCCGCGAACATATGCGCGCACAGTACGTGGAGAGCGTCCCGCATGACCGCCTCCAGCCCCAGCAATGCAGGAGAAGGGTCAGGCAACATGGAGAGTTGTTTGTTACGGTCCGCGCGTTCCCGAGCCTGGTGCAACAAGTCCTGATCGTGAAAAGCTTCGAGGAAATCGGCGATACATCGCTGGGTAGGGGGCGTGTAGCCGAGCATTTTTTCGATGCTTTCGTTCTTGCGCAGCGCCTCGATATCGCTCATATGCGTCCCGCCGGCAAGATGGAGAAGCACGAGCGCCTCGAGGGACTGCTCGGGAGAGAATCCGCTCTCACGCTTCTTGATATGGAGATGTTCGCGACAGGCGGCGGGAATGCGAAGGCTTCGCAAAACTCTGCTGAAGGCGCAGAGACCGGCGTGTGGAGTATGCGCACCAGCCATGGGAATGGGACTGATGGCGAAGGGTGTTTTTTCGAGGAGTGGTGTTTTTGGTCTCATGTCTACAATATACCAAGACCATCTTGATAAAACAAGAGGTTAAGCTGTTTTTTCGAAAATAAATATCACCAATGAATCAGCATGCGAAACACAACTCCCACTATTACAGATAATATACTCTTTATAGTTACGTGCGAATCAGGGGAATTCGGGGTGTCTTGTTTCACCCTTGTATTTCTTCTACTTTTAATGAATGAACATTTCTATCATTCAAACGAGTATGACGGGAATACTGTTTACATGTTCATTGCTCTGCGGTGCCATCATTCAGTTAGACGGCGTCGCCCTGTATTACGTCGAAACAGCCGGAAGCAACATGCTTATTGTGGAGGCTGTTTACGGCGTATCCGCTTCTGCTTTGACCATTCCACCGGTGAATGCAACATCGGCGATATCTATTTCGCCGAATACGAAGCTGGTGCAACAATGCTCGACACGTTTGCCGAATTGCGGTATCGCGAGCAGTTCACCCCGCATAGCTGCTCTATCGGTGCATCCCATCCGTGCACCTTCGGAATTATGACACTTCGATTTCACCAAGTCGGTTGTAATTCCATTTTCATTTTTTCAGGACGACAAGGAATATGTTCAAACTAATTTCAAAACTATTCGGTGGTGGCAAGCATGCTCGCGACCTCAAGGATCTGCTCCCGATCGTCGACGAGATCAACGCACATTATGAAACGCTGCAATCCCTGACGGATGATGAGCTTCGAGCGAAAACCGACGAGTTTCGACAGAAGATAGCCGAAGCAACCAAGGAGATAGAGGAGGAGATATCAGAGATTCAGACGCAATTACGTGAAGATAAGGAGGGAACGGACCGGGAAGCTCTGCATGAGCAGATGAAAGAATTGAAAAGCGATCTCAAGATGACCATCGAGGATGTACTCGATGAAATTCTCCCGGAAGCATTCGCCGTGGTCAAGGACACATGCCGGAGACTGATGGGGACGGAATACACTGTTGTGGATAACAAGGCCGTCTGGGAGATGATACCATTCGATACGCAGCTTATCGGCGGTGCCGTATTGCACCGTGGAAAAATCGCGGAAATGGCTACCGGCGAGGGGAAAACACTTGTGGCTACATTGCCGATCTACCTCAACGCATTGCCGGGCAAGGGCGTGCATATCGTTACCGTCAACGATTATCTCGCACGCCGCGATAGTGAATGGATGGGGCCGGTTTTCGAATTTCACGGTATTAGTGTGGGTTGCATTCAGAATTGGATGAGTCCTCCCGAGCGGCGAGATATATACAATCGGGACGTGACCTACGGTACGAACAACGAATTCGGTTTCGATTATCTCCGCGACAACATGGTTATCGACACAGCCGACTTGGTGCAACGGGAACACAATTACGCCATCGTTGACGAGGTGGATTCCGTCCTGATCGACGAAGCCCGCACACCGTTGATCATCAGCGGGCCTATTGGTGAAACCGATCAGAAATTCGACGAGATGAAGTCCCGCATGGAACGGCTCGTCAATGCGCAAACGGCCTTCATCGCAAAGATTCTGGCTGAAGCCGAGCGCTTGCTCGCAGACGGAAAAACCGATGAAGCGGGCGTGCTGATCTACCGCACCCAACGCGGATTGCCCAAAAACAAAAAACTCCTGAAAATCCTCAGCGATCCGGAAAACCAAGCGCTGATGCAGCGCACGGAAAACGTCTACCGTGCCGAAAACGCGAAACGAATGCCGGAAATACTCGAGGAGTTGTACTTCGCCATCGACGAAAAATCGCATGTGGTCGACCTCACGGAGAAAGGGCGGCTCTTCCTCGCACCGTCCAAGGACGAGGCGGACTTCTTCGTCCTTCCCGATATCGCTACTGAAATGAGCCAACTTTCCGAACGTTCTTCCGATCCGGCGGAATTGCAACGAGAAAAGGATAAACTGCAGCAACTGTATGCGGAGCGCAGCGACCGCATTCACACGGTTCATCAATTGCTCAAGGCGTACTGTCTGTACGAAAAAGATGTCGAGTTTGTAGTTCAGGATGGAAAAGTCCTGATTGTGGATCAGTTCACCGGCCGCATTCTCCCCGGGCGCAGGTATTCCGATGGTCTGCATCAGGCTATAGAGAGCAAGGAGAATGTCAAGGTCGAAGGCGACACGCAAACATTGGCTACCATCACTCTGCAGAATTACTTTCGCCTGTATAACAAACTGGCAGGGATGACGGGTACTGCTGAAACGGAAGCATCGGAATTCTATCAGATTTACAAACTGGACGTCGTGGTCATCCCCACGAACAAACCAATAGTACGCGAGGATCAGGAAGACCACATCTATAAAACCAGACGTGAAAAATACAACGCGGTAATAGACTTTATCGATGAATGCCGTAACAACCGGCAGCCTGTTCTGGTTGGAACCACCAGTGTGGAGGTGTCCGAAACGCTTTCGCGAATGCTCAAGCGCAAAAACGTCCCTCACAATGTGCTCAATGCAAAGCAGCATCAACGTGAAGCCGATATAGTAGCCAACGCGGGACTTCCCGGTGCGGTCACCATAGCGACGAACATGGCCGGCCGAGGTACCGACATCAAACTCGGACCCGGGGTGAAGGACGCAGGCGGACTGGTGATTGTCGGCACCGAGAGGCACGAGGCACGTCGTATCGATAGACAGTTGCGAGGTCGCTCGGGCCGACAGGGTGATCCGGGTATGACGCGTTTCTATCTGTCGCTCGAAGACGATTTGATGCGTCTATTCAAATCCGATCGAATCGCCGGCGTCATGACGCGACTGGGCGTGCAGGAAGGCGAAGTGATTACGCATTCGATGATCACCAAATCCGTCGAACGCGCGCAGAAAAAAGTTGAGGAAAACAACTTCGGCATTCGCAAACGCCTGCTCGACTACGATGATGTGATGAATCAGCAACGCACTGTGATATACGCACGCAGGCGACAAGCGCTGATTGGTGAGAATCTCAAGGACGAGATATTCGACATGCTCGACCAGTATGTATCCGAGCTGGCGGAAGATGCCTGGGAGAGCGGTGACTTCGAGGAACTCCGCGAGGATCTGCGCCGCAATCTCGTTGTCGACGTTGAAATCGATCCCACGAAGACTAGTCTGGGAAGTCCGGACGATCTCAGGGCATTGATCATCGAGGCAGCGAGGGAGTATCTCCGGCGAAAAGAAAACGATCTCGGTCCGGAACTCATGCAGCAGTTGATGCGTATGGCGATGTTGCAGGTGATAGACATTCGCTGGAAAGAGCATCTGCGCGAGATGGACGATTTGAAAGAAGGCATTCACATGCGTGCCTACGGGCAGAAAGACCCACTGATCGAATACAAGCGCGAGGCATACGGTCTTTTCGTTCAAATGCTCGGGTTGATCAACCGTGAAGTATTGGGAATGGTGTTTCGCCTGTATCCTGTCCGTGATCAAGAGATACCGGCGAAGCCAAAAGGACCAAGCATTTCCGAACTCGTCACTAGTCATCAATCATCCGACGGTATGGGATTTTCGGCCAATCGAGAGGCTATTCCGGGAGCAGGGGCTCCGCAGGAAGCTACGGCGGGCCGCAGGCAGCCAGTCCGTGTGGAAAAGAAGCCGGGCCGGAATGAGCCGTGTCCCTGTGGCAGCGGTAAAAAATACAAACACTGCCATGGCCAGGCGTAAACACAGGCATGAGATTTGCAGGTGAATATTTCATTTGTGGCGGATGCGAATTCACTACCGATCCGGTCGAAACGTAGTACCATGAAGCAACTAGGCGCTTGTCCCTCCTGTGATGCACCAACATCGTTGATCTCGCTTCGATGCGAGCATTGCGGGGCATTCGTACGGGACCGGGTTCCTGCGCTGAATCTCTTCTCCACGCTATGGGGTGTACTCGTTTCGCCCGATGCGACATTGCTGCGCATCGCAAGAAGCGAACAGAAGAACTACACGCATGTATTGTTCGCCCTGCTCGGACCAGGAATACTTGCCGCGACGTTGTTCACGTCTCACGCCGCTGATATCGGATGGCACTTCGCGAAGATGCTGCTCTTCATTTACGCAGGGGGCCCGGTTTTTTCGCTGTTGTTGTTCCCGTTGCTCGCACTGATGCTTTGCAAGTTCGTGCTTCGATCAGTATACGCGCACATGCGATACCGGGATGTAGCCGCGATGTTGGCGTACGCACTGTCGCCGCTTGCGTGTGCATCGGTCGCCGTGCTTCCGTTACTGCTGGGAGTGTTCGGCGAAGTGCTGTTTTCAATGCAAGCTCCAGCATGGAAGTATAAACCGCTACCATTTTTTTTATTGGCTGGTGTTATTACTGTTGCAATATCGTGGTCGCTGTACCTCCTGTTGCGAATGTTTCGCCCCTATGGTCTCGATATGCGGGGGCATATCTTCGTCGCAGCTTGCATTATCGCGGTACTTGCTGTCTCGCTCGCGATAGCTGTAGCAATCGTTGACATGTTCACATGACAAGCAAAGCGGAACGAAGCATGGCTCCAAATAACGTATTGAACAGCATTCGTCATGGTCTCATCGTGTCCTGTCATGTTGACGACGACGTGGGTGACAGCGAGATTTTTCGATATTTCGTACGAGCCGCGGTGAAAGGTGGCGCCTCGGGTCTTCGTGTCGAAGGTGTGGAGCGCATGAAGCATTTACGCAGGGAGACCGATTTGCCGGTTGTTGCTTTCACGACAGGAAATTACGGCGACGGCTCGATGTTGATCACGCCTACGCTTGACGACATTGATCAGTTGTTCGATGCTGGTGCTGACATCGTTGCGGTTGACGTCACACGGCGCAAGCGACCGGACGGCACGGATGCTTTCGTGTTTTTCGAGCAGGCGCGAAAACGCTTCGATTCTCTGCTCTGGGCCGATGTCGCAACATTCCGTGAGGGTGTACAGGCTGCCGAAATCGGTGCCGATGTAGTGGCAACAACGCTTGCAGGATATACTCCCGGGACGCTGGCACGAGATTACCGCACACCCGATTACATGCTGATTCAGGAACTCGGTCTTTCCCTCACGATTCCGGTGATCGCGGAAGGACGAATTTGGACACCCGAGGATGCAGCACGCGCGATTGAGATGGGTGCCTTCGCCGTTGTCGTTGGTTCGGCTATCACACGACCGAGTGTGATAACGAGCATGTTCGTTTCAGTACTGGGTTCGCTGAATGAATCGTGTTAGTGAAATTCGTAGCAACGTGCGGATGACGAGCAACGAGTCAGCCGAGTTTATCGATATTCTGAGAATCTTCGTATCTTTAAACGATGTTCGCTTGTGTTTCGTACGAGACCGGCGTATTTTTACAATGCTGTGAATGAACGAAGCGTATATTTACTACAGTTAATGTCCACCGACGAGTATCAACGACCTAGCGGAGTCCGAGGCGGATGAATGCAGGGATACATCACTTCTGATATTACAATGCAAATCACTCATCTCTTTTATGGAGGCACACCACAATGCAGCATATTCTAGGAACCTTCCTCTTGCTTCTACAGGAAGCTGGTAGCGATTCTGGCGTCATCAACTACCTGGTCGAAAAATTCAACCAGGGCGGCGGCTTCATGTGGCCGATTCTCGCTTGCCTTGTGTTGGGCCTTGCGTTTGTCATCTTCAAGTTCATTTCCATCGGGCGCGCATCTATCAACACGAAAAAATTTCTCGTCGAAGTCAAGAAAGCACTGGACGATGGCGGCGTCGACAAAGCCGTCGAAGTGTGTTCGAAGAGCAGTGGTTCCATTGCCAGCGTGTTTCAAGCTGGTCTTATGCGCGCCGACGAGGGGATAGATGCGGCGGAAAAAGCCGTGATCAGTTACGGCTCCATCGAGATGTCGTTTCTCGAGCGAGGCCTGATCTGGATATCCACCTTCATTTCCATCGCTCCACTGATCGGCTTCTCCGGTACGGTGCAGGGCATGATTCTGGCGTTCGATTCCATCGCAGCCGCGAAAAATATTTCTCCGGAAATCGTCGCTAGCGGTATCGCCGTCGCACTGCTTACGACGCTGTTCGGTTTGATTGTCGCTATCATTCTGCAGGTGTTTTACAACTACTTCGTCGCGCGAATAGACAAACTCGTCGTCGAAATGGAAGAAAGTTCCATAGAACTCATCGATTCCCTCGTCCTCTTGGAACGGAAAAAGAAGGGCTGATCGCACCAGCGACACGTCTTTTTATTCACCGAGGAGTCACCCATGTTTCGCAAACGCAAGAAATCTCGTGTCGAAATACCAACAACCTCAATGGCGGACATCTCCTTCCTGCTGCTGTTGTTTTTCTTGGTAACCACGACTATCGACGTCGATACAGGTATAGACTTGGTATTACCGCCTTGGGTGGATAGCGCCGAACAGGTAGCTATCAAGTCAGAGAATATAGCGAACATACTCGTTAATGAAGTTGGCGACGTGTTGCTGGATGAGAAAATCATCGGCGTGCCACAGCTCCGTAGCGAAATTGTTTCGCGCATCAAAGCCAACCCAAGGTTGATTATCTCGTATAAAACAGTGCGCGACACGCCATACAAAATTTACATCGATGTGATGGATCAGCTCAAACTCGCCTACCGGGATCTCCGCGACGAATACAGTCGCGAAAAATTCGGTATACCGGCCGAGTTCGCCAACGAGGACCAAATACAGGAAATCCGTCAGTCCATACCGCAGCGCATCTCCTTGGCCGAACCGACGGAAGCCGAGGGGTAATCACACAGGAGACACGAAAAGATGAAATTTGAGAAAAAAATTGCGAAAGCGGAGCAGAGTATTCCCACTGCCTCGCTCCCGGATATCATCTTCATGTTGCTTATCTTTTTCATGGTCTCCACCGTTCTCCGCGAAGTCGAAGTACGAGTACAGTATTCCCTTCCGGAAGCGGTTGCCCTTGAAAAAATCGATAACAAGCGCTTGTTGTCCTATATTTGGATCGGTAATGACGAGCGAATACAGATCGACGACAGTATTCTTCCGGTCGAAGCCATTGGCGACATCGCTTATCAGAAACGAATGAACAACCCCAATGTGATCATGTCTCTGCGTATCGACAAAGGATCGCGAATGGGTATCGTCAGCGATGTACAGCAGGAATTGCGTCGCGCGGACGCCTTGCGCATCAACTATTCGGCGCTTGTCAAACTTTGATTCATGAATCTCGACACTGAAAAAGGCAAGCTTCTCGACGACGCTTGCCTTTTTCCTTTCATCAACAGGAGGTATGTAATGTCTCTGACTACGCGCATCGCCGAAGATATGAAAACCGCCATGAAACAGCGCGACAAAACCACGCTTGAGACCTTGCGCTCACTGCGGGCGGCGATACTCGAATTCGAGAAGAAGAAAATAGGATCGACACCAACAGACGAGGACGATCTCGCTATTCTGACGAGTGCGGCAAAGAAACGCCGTGAAGCCATCGAACAGTATTCCATTGCCGGCAGGGAAGACCTGCGTGCGCAAGAACAGCGTGAACTCGACGTCATCATGCGCTACATGCCGGAACAGATAGACGACGATGAACTGAAATCCATCGTCCACAAGGCAATCCAAGATAGCGGTGCCGTCGATATGAAGGATATCGGCCGTGTCATGGGGCCACTGATGCAGCAACTTAAAGGGCGTGTGGATGGGAACAGAGTTCAGGCCTTGGTGCGCGCCATGTTGGAGGCACCCGGTGCCTGATCGCGGTCCGTTCGAAGACGCGCTCGAGAAACTTGAGTTTCCCACAATCAGATCGCACATTGCGGCTTTCTGCGCTTCGCTCTATGGTAAGGCGCGTGTCGAGCAACTAACTCCTTCATCGATTCCCGCGGAGGTGATCGACGAACTGGCGCGTGTGGATGAGATGCTCCGACTGCTACGGGCCGACGATGCTCCGCCACTTGAAATGATCGAGGATGTACGCGCTGCACTGCATCGGGCTGCCAAAGAGGGGAGCGTGGTGGCTGCGGAGGACTTCCTGCATATCGGGCGTGTATTGTCGGTGCTGCGTGTACTGAAAAGTTTCTTCACCAAGCGTGCGGACCGCTTCCCCATGCTGGCCGGTCTCGCCGCTGATCTCCCCGAAGATAAAATGCTCGAATATCATATCGAACGCGTCATTGACGACGAAGGTGCTGTCAAAGACGGGGCAAGCAAGGAGTTGCGCAGTATTCGACGTGATATCATAGAGAAAAGCGGGCAATTGCGCCGCCGTATGGAGAACATTCTCAGGCGATTCTCCGAAGAAGATATTGTCATGGAGGATCTGGTCACCATGCGCGATGGCCGTATGGTGTTGCCGATCAAAGCTGAGTACAAGCGAAAGATTCAGGGCTTTATTCACTCCACGTCGGCAACCGGACAGACCGTGTATATTGAACCCACGGAAACCCTTGACCTGAACAACGATATACGGGATTTACAATTCTCCGAACTGCGTGAAGTGCATGCAATTCTCTCGGATCTCACAGGGAGACTGCGCCAGGCTGTATCGTCCATTCTTCGAGGGCTCGAGATATACGCCGAAATCGACTCGTTCTACGCGAGAGCACGATACGCCTGGAATGTTGGTGCGGTGTGTCCGGCCGTGCGACGCGATGGACCATTGACGCTGCAATGTGCCCGGCATCCCTTGTTGCTGCTTCATAAAAACATGCAAGACGTGGTGCCTCTCGACATCACTGTCGGTGATAGCGTTTCCACAATACTCATCACGGGCCCCAATGCAGGTGGTAAGAGTGTGTCGATGAAAACCGTCGGCCTTGCTGCTCTTATGCTTCAATCGGGTATGCCGGTTCCGTGCGATAGTGAAAGCTCTTTTCCCATTTACGACAACGTGTTCGTCGACATCGGAGACGAGCAATCCCTTGAAAACGATTTGAGCACCTTTAGTTCACATATTAGCAGGCTGGCGTCAATCGTGCTGAATGCCGGACCTCGATCATTGGTGTTGATAGACGAGATCGGTACTGGTACCGACCCATCGGAGGGTTCGGCTCTCGGAGCTGCAATTCTCGAACATCTTACGGTATCGAAAGCGCATGTGATCGCTACAACGCATCACGGAATGCTGAAGGCCTTCGCGCACGAACATCCCGGTATGCTGAACTCGGCTATGGAATTCGATGTGCGCACCTTGCAACCCACGTACAAATTTCGCGCAGGTTTGCCGGGATCGAGTTACGCCTTCGAAATAACGCGAAGACATGGGATGGACCTTCGCATCATCGACAGAGCGAAGGAAATTCTCGGGACGCGCTCCGATGCGCTTGAACAGCTTCTGGCCGAAGTCGAGCGCCAAGCTCAGGATCTCGCGGCCCATGTCCGAAACGCCGAACAGCTTGAGGTGAAATCCTTGACGATGTCGCGCGAGTACGAAGCGAAACTTAAGACAGTGAAGAAAGAAGCGCATGCGATACGGAAGCAAGCTCTCGAACAAGCGGAACGTGTTCTTGCTCAGGCTAACGCTGCTGTGGAAGAAAGCGTGCGTGAAATCCGAGAGCAGCAGGCATCGCGCGAGGTTATACGACAGGCACACGAGCGTATCTCGAAGCAGCGTGAGCGGATAGCGAAGGATATGTCGCTGAACATCGAAGAGCAATTGGAAACGGAAACGCAAGCACCCAAGGATATTCGGCCCGGTGACGAGGTGTTCATGATAGACAATCCCGCTACCAGAGGAGTCGTGCTGGAAGTACCGTCCGGTGGTCGTGTTGCTGTCGCTTTCGGTAGTATGCGGATGAACGTGGCCGTGGAAGGATTGAGAAAACACTCTCGTCCCGATCAAGTGACGACGCAGGGCCTGCGACTTCCGGAGCCCTTGGAGAGTAACGAAATAGACGTTAGGGGGATGTTCGGAGATGATGCCGTACGAGAGGTCGACGGCTTCGTGCATCAGGCGTGGATGAACGGCATACCGCATGTGCACATTATTCATGGCAAGGGTACGGGAGCATTGCGTTCGCGAGTGCATGCGTTTCTGAAAGAACTCAGCTTTGTGGAATCGTTTCAGCTTGGCGAGTGGAATGAAGGGGGGAGTGGTATGACGAAGGTTGTGTTCAAGAGCGAGTAGACTTGCGACTCGGCTCGTGTTTCCGGATCGAAACATCCATGGAAGGCTTCTCCGACAAACCCTTTCATTCGGTATTCCGCTGTGATTTCGTATTCCGTGTTCAGTATTCCGCCTCCGCTTTGTTGGATTTCCTGTCCGCAATCCGTATTATTCCCTCCGAGTACGTAGTCCTCACAGATGACGGTTTGGTATTTTGAAAATCCGGTCTATTCTTGTAGCGAATAGGGGGGAAATAGCGCTCCGTATCATACGAGCTTGTACGGAGATGGGCCTCCGCACTGTTGCTGTGTATTCGGATGCGGATCGCGACGCACCTCACGTTCGTGCTGCCACAGCCGCCGTGAACATTGGTCCACCCCAATCATCAGCGAGTTATCTTCGAGCTGATACCATTATTGAAACCGCCCTGAACTCCGGATGCGATGCTATTCATCCCGGATACGGTTTCCTTTCCGAAAACGCATCTTTCGCCCACGCAGTCCGCGATGCCGGTTTGATATTCATCGGCCCTCCTGCGGAAGCGATAAGAAGCATGGGGGATAAGACGTCCGCGCGCGCGCTTATGACAGCACGGGGCGTTCCCGTTATTCCCGGTACGGACGGTGCGCTCAGGGACATCGATGCAGCACGCGATATCGCTTCCGATATCGGTTACCCGGTTCTGCTGAAAGCAGCAGCCGGAGGTGGTGGCAAAGGTATGCGTATTGTCGAGCGGGAAGCAGACCTCCAAGCTTCCCTCGAGGCCGCACGAAATGAAGCACGTGCAGCATTCGGCGATGACCGCGTGTTCATGGAGAAATTTCTCGTGCAACCTCTACATATCGAGATTCAGATTATCGCCGATACGCATGGGAATTGCGTCTACCTCGGCGAACGGGAATGTTCCATTCAGCGCAGGCATCAGAAGCTCATCGAAGAAGCACCATCGGTACTCGTCACGGACAAGTTGAGAGCAGCCATGGGCAAGGCCGCCGTCGAGGCCGCCACAGCCTGCGGCTACGTCAATGCCGGTACAATAGAATTTCTCGTCGATGCCGATACTGCGTTCTATTTTCTCGAAATGAATACACGCTTGCAAGTCGAGCACACAGTCACCGAAATGGTGACCGGGATTGATATTGTCAAAACGCAAATTCAGGTAGCTCAAGGGGAAGTGCTGCCGTTCCAACAGAGCGATATTCTCATCCGTGGCCATGCGATAGAATGCCGGCTTTGCGCCGAGGATGTCCGGAACAATTTCCTGCCCTCCACCGGAATCATCACGGAATACCGGCCCGCACAGGGTTTCGGCGTGCGTGACGATAGCGGTGTCGTGTCAGGCAGCGAAATATCCGTGTACTATGATTCGATGTTCGCCAAACTCGTCGTATGGGGCATGGACAGACGCGACGCCATACGGAAGATGCGTCGAGCATTGGACGAACACATTACACTCGGTGTCGAGACCACTATTCCGTTCTGTCGTTTCGTCATGGATCACCCGGCCTTCATCGAAGGTGATTTCACTATCGATTTCGTGCAGCGTCACTTCACACCGGAACTGTTGCCCCAACCTGATGAGAGCGAGAATGTTGCAGCAGCGCTCGCGGCGGTACTGATGCAGGATTGGCGTAGGGAGAGACCGGAAAACGGTGTCCCGGAAGCTGGGAGCAAAACAAGAACGTGTTCGCCTTGGGTTTCTCGCCACAGGAAAAGGGGATACTGATGTCCCGATACACAGCCACGATTCACGGACGAAGTTACTCCATCGTGACGGAAGAAGATGGCAGTATCACGGTAAACGGACAAGCGGTACAGGTGGAACTTCGCCGCACCAGACAAGGTCCGTTGCTCGTTAGTGGAGACAAAACGTGGGAAGTACGACTTCTTCAGGCCGATATCGATGGTGATAGTATCAACGTCGCCTTGAACGGAAAGGTCATACCGGTGTTTCTCGAAGATGAACGCTCTGCCTTGCTGCACTCCTTGCAGAGTGAGAAAGCAACACGCGTGCACTCCGCCGTGATCAGATCTCCCATGCCTGGCCGCATTAGCAAATTGCTCGTGTCCCAGGGAGAATTGATCGAGACCGGACAGGGTCTGTTTATTCTCGAAGCAATGAAAATGGAGAACGAAATCAAGGCCCCATGTTCTGGTATTGTGAAGCACATCAGCGTGAACGAAGGTGATGCCGTGGAAAAAAATGTTGTTCTTATAGAAATATCCTGAAATTCTTCAAACTGGAGGGTATGTGAAAGCACATCGTTCCGCATTGATCGCATTCACCTGCCTGTTGTGCATGTGCACACAGATACGGGCAGGAGGATATCAGTTAAACGAGCATGGCGCTCGAGCCATGGCCCAGGCGGGTGCCTTCGCCGCGCGTGCAAACGATTTGTCGGCTATGTTCTTCAATCCAGCCGGGCTATCCTTCCAACGTGGTTTCCAGATCATGATGGGAGCGACATTGATTACGCCATCGTATTCTTTCTATGGACCAAGCAATCTGAACAGCAATCAGCGCTGGGATATGAACAGTAATTTGTTCTTTCCACCCAACCTGTACGTCGCCAACACTTGGACCGATGGGACTCTCAAAGGGTTCGCGGCTGGAATTGGTGTGCTAACGCCGTTCGGCCTTGGAACCGAGTGGGCCGACGACTGGGTAGGGCGTTCTGTAACACGTGAAACAGAACTTCAGACCTTTTACGTCATGCCGACAGTATCATACGCTGTCAATCACTGGCTTTCCTTCGGTGTCGGGGGCAACGTGGTCTTTTCAAGCGTGCGAATGCGTCGCGCAGTGACGAATTTCGATCCGGAACTGGATCTTGTTCTCGACGGCAGCGGCGATCCTGCGTTCAGTTGGAACGCCGGGATGATTGTGAAACCGATGGAAAACGTTTCACTTGGCTTCAGCTATCGCGCGGAAACGGCGATTGATTTCACCGGAACGGCAAACTTCAACCCACCGCAGCAACTCGCATCCTTGTTCCCGGGTGGTGACGTGAGTACATCGCTCACACCTCCCGCAACCTGGTTCGCAGCCGTCGCCTGGTCGCCTGTCAGAGATTTCGATGTAGAACTCGATTTCCAGGGAATTCAGTGGTCCTCGTATGACAAACTGGAAGTTGACTTCAAAGTGAATCGCGACAACAGTCCGGGCGTTGCACAAAGCAATCTCACCATGCCGAAAGAGTATGAAAACGCGTACATTATCCGCCTCGGTGCGGAGTATCGTATTCCAATGCTCGGGCTGGCATTTCGTGGTGGGTATTTGTACGACCGCAACCCTGTTCCCGACAGAAGTCTTGAACCATCGCTTCCGGATTCCGACAGACATGGTCTGAATGTCGGTATCGGCATTTCCATACTTCCGAATCTGAACTTCGATCTTGCATACATGCATCTGATGTTCATGGACCGGGTCACCGAAGCGACGACGCATCCAGAAGGAGTGCACATGAACGGCAGGTATACCGGTAGTGTGGACTTGATTGGATTCAACATCACGTATTCGTTATGAGTGGAGATACGATCATGAACTATACACGAATCTTTTATGCTCTCTGTCTGTCTGCGATCATCTGTTCGCTGGTCGCTTGTTCGGAATCGAATCCGGTCGGCGAGTATTCGCTCGGTTCGATAGATCCCACGGTATTCGTTGCAGTGGGAGACAATGTACTTGCAGGGTATCAATCCGGTGCCTTGTTCGAGGAGGGACAGCGGTACAGCATTCCGAATCTGATCGCGCAGCAACTCCGTACTCCTTTCGTACAACCGCTCATGCCATGGCCAGGCACTGGAGAAGCATACATACTCGAACAGTTGCGCTTTCCTTTTCCAGTCATCGCGAGTAAAGGGATAACACAGAATTATCCGGTCAACCTCGATCATACTTCAGCGTATCATAATCTTGGCTTGCCGGGCGCAATATTCTACGACGCAGTGGATGTATCACCCATCGACGGGCCAAGTGGGAGAGCAATTGCACGCGGCAATCCGTTCTACCTGATGATCATGCGCGATCAACAAGCCTTCGGTCCCTCGTTGCTCGACCAGGCAATCAGATTGCAACCGACTGTGCTGCTGTTCTGGATGGGGCACAACGATGTATTATTCTACGCTGCTTCCGGCGGAACACGGGGAACGAATACCGGTGTGGATGGGTCGCCTCCGGGTACGCTTCCAACCGAGCGGGTCGCGTTTCAGCAAATGATACAGGGTGCGTTCGCGAAAATAAAGGCAACGCTGCCGAATACAAAGGTGTTGATCGGCACGCTCCCGCATGTGACGCTCATGCCGTATTTCTCGACGGCACCACGCAAATGGCAAAATCCTGACAACCCTGCCCAGCAATTGCCGATTTACTATCAGAACAAACAGAACAATGTTGCGATAGTAAGCGAGTACGATTATGTGTTGCTTTCGGCTGTAGAGGAACTCGCGAACGGCAGAGGACTTGATCAGAGCGATCCGCTTCCATCTACCTTCGTTCTCGACGTGGACGAAGTATCCATCTGTCTCCAGGCCGTTACGGATTACAATACCTTCCTGAGAAGCGAAGCACACAGGAACGGCTTCACCGTAGTCGATCTGGATGAGTATCTCGAACATATTCATGAACACGGCTACATGGCAATCGGTGAAAGTTATTCGACTGAATTCATCTCAGGCGGACTGTTCAGTCTGGATGGAATTCACTACAGCTCACGAGGTAACGCCATCATCGCCAATCGCATAATAGAGGAAATGAATCGCGCCTTCGGTGCGAACATTCAGTACGTACAGTTGCATGGAATCCCGGGCTTCCCGGCACCGGGGCGTTTCACGAAAACACGTTGATCGCTTAATCGATGTCCGCTGAACTATGCTTCGCTCGCAGCCGGCGATAAACGAAGCGAAAAGAAATAAGACTACGAAGTAGCATATCGCGACTGACGATCAGCATAGCTTTTCACCGCTCCGCTTCGCAGACGGGCTACGGCTCGGATTATCGTAGACGCTGATGCGGAGACGCTAAGTGCTATTGGGTATACCGTATTGTGTCTGATAAAGCATGCTATAGACTTTTTATGTACAACACTGTAACGTTCGTTAACGGACTGATTTGGGTAAGAGGCATTTCTAGCAGATGATTCGTATCTTATTATGCTACAGTGGAAACCCACACTGTATGCGAAGCATCTGAACATCAACGCGGAAGCCATATGAGCATCGAACCCGTTGTATCGCTTGACGTCGCTCTCGAACTTGGATTAACCGAGGAGGAGTACGGGAAGATTATAGAATATCTCGGTGGCAGGATTCCGACATATACGGAACTTGGCATGTACAGCGTGATGTGGAGCGAACATTGTTCCTACAAAAACTCCATCGCTGTGCTGAAAACACTGCCGAGAAGCGGAGGGCGACTGCTTGTCGGAGCCGGAGAGGAGAATGCGGGACTTGTGGACATCGGCGAAGGCCTGGCTATAGCATTCAAAATAGAAAGTCATAACCATCCCTCGGCAATAGAGCCCTTCCAGGGTGCGGCCACGGGAGTCGGCGGTATTCTGCGTGACATATTCACAATGGGAGCGAGACCGATAGCGGCCTGCGATTCGCTGCGTTTTGGCGATCCTTCCAATCCCCGCGTACAGTATCTGCTCAAAGGAGTTGTGAGCGGCATCAGTCATTACGGCAATTGTTTCGGTGTGCCCACTGCTGCAGGCGAAATTTATTTCGATGCTGCATATCAAGGCAATCCATTGGTAAATGCGATGGCGATAGGTATTGTCAAGCACGAGCATACCGCATCAGCGACAGCCTACGGTGAGGGGAATCCCGTCATGATTGTCGGTTCTTCCACCGGACGTGACGGTATACACGGTGCAACCTTCGCTTCAGTGGACCTGAGCGAAGACTCCGAAACGAAGCGGCCTTCTGTGCAAGTAGGCGATCCCTTCACCGAGAAACTTCTGCTCGAAGCAACTCTGGAAATCATTCGCGAGGATTTGATTGTCGGCATACAGGACATGGGCGCAGCGGGAATAACATGTTCGTCATGCGAGATGTCCGCAAAAGGAACAAGCGGCATGTCACTGAACCTCGATCTTGTACCTGTCCGAGAAGAGGGGATGACAGCATACGAGATATTACTGTCGGAATCTCAAGAGCGCATGCTGGTCGTTGCGAAACAGGAGTGTGAAGACAGGGTGAAGGAAATATTCGAGAAATGGGATATGCACGCGGTCACGATAGGTCATGTGACGAATGACGCTCAGGTTACGATTCGAAAGGATGGGGAAGTGAAGGCTGTTGTTCCCGCAGACAGTCTCGTGCTCGGTGGCGGAGCACCGGTGTACTATCGCGAGAGCAGCCGGCCGGAATACCTCGATGTGACATCAGCGTTCAGGAAGGAATCCGTGCCTGTCGCGACCGATTGCACAAGCGTCCTCCGATCGCTGCTCGCTACTCCGAACATCGCGAGCAAGCATCGTGTGTATGAACAGTACGACGTCACGGTACGGACAAACACTGCTGCCGGACCAGGTGGCGATGCTGCTGTGATTCGAATCAAAGGGACGAACATGGCGATTGCGGTCAAGACGGATTGTAATGGAAGATACGTCTATCTCAATCCTCGACGTGGCGCCATGATAGCAGTGGCTGAGGCTGCTCGAAATGTCGCATGCACTGGCGCGAAACCCTTGGCTATTACGAATTGTCTGAATTTCGGAAATCCATACAAAACCGATGTGTATTACCAGTTCAAGGAAGCCTGCGCGGGCATGGGTGAAGCATGTCGTGTGCTCGACACACCAGTCACGGGTGGCAACGTCAGCTTTTACAATGAAAATCCCGCCGGTGCCGTCTATCCCACACCAGTCATCGGAATGCTTGGCCTTATCGAGGATACTTCTCACATTACGCCTGCGGCATTTGTGAAAGAAGGCGACAGCATTATTCTACTCGGGAAGAACCGCGATGAAATAGACGGAAGCGAGTACCTTGCTTCCATTCACGGGATAATCGGTGGTGATGCACCGACTATGGAGCTGAGGGAGGAAGCAATACTTCAATCCGTCCTATTGGAGTGCATACGTTCGGGATATGTTCGTAGTGCCCATGATGTATCTGACGGAGGTCTCGCGGTATGTCTCGCGGAATGCTGCATACTGAAAGGGCAGCGATTGGGAGCGGAGATACATCTGGTTTCGAGCGACATACGGAGAGACTGTTTGTATTTTGGCGAATCGCAATCGCGCGTCGTACTCAGTTGTGATCCGTCGAATACGGAGTGTATTCTGTCGAAAGCAGTCGAAGCTGGAATCGCAGCAGCCGCCATAGGACTCGTCGGTGGTGAGGAACTTATCATAAACGACGATATCCGTGCTTCCGTTCACGACCTCGCCGACGTATACGAAAACGCGATGTCTGCACTGCTCGACAAACAGGTATGACGCAAAAGCTCCCGCAGCGGCGTAAAAAAGTTCTCGACTTGTTGCGGCACTTCCTTTCGCTGTACTGGGTGCGAGATGTTTTCATGTATCTCGTTCGCATTATCGAGCGAATGGAGGGCAATCATATATTTCTTTCAGCAGCCGGGCTCAGTTTCAATGCGCTGCTATGCTTCATTCCGCTCGTGCTGCTCGTGTTTTACGCACTGGGATTATATCTCGGAACAGAGGAAGCGCTTGCGACAGTTGAACGCTCGATTCAGGATTTGGATTTGTTTCCGTATCAGCGTGAACAACTTCAAGTCATGGTGCTCAATTTGATACGGGAGTTTCTCCAGGGTTCACAACTCGCTGGTATTATCGGTGGCATTGGACTGCTTTGGACCTCGAGCGCGTTGTTCGCGGCATTGCGGACAGTACTGAACAAAATTTTTCATGCTCGTGATACGCTGAACATCTTCGCATCCAAACTGCGTGATTTCGCCATGTTGTCCGTAGTCGGAGTTGCGTTGATCGTCGTCACCGTTTTCATGTACACCATATCCTTGATCAAAGGAATCGGACACAATGTATTCGGCATGGAACTCGATTCGTGGATATTCAACGATGCCGTGAACGCGGCATCGCCTTTCGTATTGAGTTTCATACTCTTTTTGTTGGTGTTTTCCATCGTTCCGGACAAGCGGCAAAAAGCTCGCGTCGTATTTCTTGCCAGCATCATTGCCGCCATACTATGGGGTGCCGCGAAAGTCGTTTTCTCCTATTATCTACAGAATCTTTGGAAAATCGGGGCAGTGTACGGTCCGTATGCCATCATCGTTGCTACAGCTATTTGGGTGTATTATTCCAGCGTCACCTTGTTGTTCGCCGCGGAAGTGGGACAAATGTATGAAGAGAGAAAAACATTGCGGAATCTGTTCACCGAAGACAGTCTTTCCGGAATTGTGCAACGCACGCATAGAGGTATAGCAGCCCAAGCTCGGGACACACCGGGGGAGTGAGCGTAGTAGGGAAGCGTGGAGCAGGGAGCGGAGAGCGGAGCAGGGGTCGGTACAAGCGAGAAGTCTGCTATTCGGCTTGAGTACTGCTCATTTGCCGGAGCAGCATCTTTCGTGCGGATATAGCGATTAGCACCGCACTGCTCTACGCTCTATGCTCTCTGCTGCGAAGCGAAAGTGCCGATTAGCGAAAACGCAACCACGCACCTCGGACAGAGCAAATCCGCACCGCGCTGCTCTCCGCTCGGAGGGAGCAAATCCGCACCACACTGCTCTCTGCTCTTCGCTCTTCGCTTCTATGCTGCGAAGCGAAAGTGCCGATTAGCGAAAACGCAACCACGCACCTCGGAGAGAGCAAATCCGCACCGCACTGCTCTCCGCTCTCTGCTCTCTGCTTCTAACTGAAAGTGCCAATCAGCGAAAACGCAACCGCGCTGCTCTCCGCTCTTCGCTCTTCGCTCTATGCTGCGAAGCGAAAGTGCCGATTAGCGAAAACGCCAAAGCGCACGAAAAACCCGGATATACTATTTCTTTGCTGCCGCTTCGATGAACGGTTTGAACAAGTCTATAGGTATCGGGAACAACGTCGTGGAATTGTGCTCGGCAGCGACCACTGTCAACGTCTGTAAGTAGCGAAGCTGCAGGGCGGCTGGATCGACCGAGAGCACCTTTGCCGCCTCAGCGAGTTTGGTCGATGCCTGGTATTCACCTTCGGCCGCAATGACTTTGGCGCGACGTTCGCGTTCCGCTTCGGCTTGTTTCGCCATCGAGCGCTGCATTTCTTGCGGAAGATCAATATGCTTCACCTCGACAAGACTGACCTTTATGCCCCACGGTTCGGTTTGATGATCGATGATTTCCTGCAACTGCTTGTTGATTTTATCCCGTTCCGCAAGCAATTCGTCAAGCTCGGATTGGCCGAGTATACTGCGTAGCGTCGTCTGGGATAATTGACTTGTCGCGAACAGGTAGTTCTCAACTTCGACAATTGCTTTCTCTGCGGTAATCACGCGAAAATACACCACTGCGCTGACTTTCACGGAAACATTGTCCCTCGTGATCACATCCTGCGGCGGTACGTCGAGTACGATTGTGCGAAGACTGACTTTCACCATTCTGTCCACGAGAGGTATGAGCAAGATCAAACCCGGACCCTTCGTATCCACGAGACGTCCGAGACGGAAAATCACGCCTCGTTCATATTCGCGCAAGATTCGAATCGCGCTGCTGAGAAGAAGAACGACGAAAATGATGATAATGCCAAAAATACTTCCTGCTGGGTCCATGATGCCTCCGTTGTGAATCTGTAGAAAATGTATCCGTACGCGTCAGTTTGATGTTTGCTTCTCATCCACGGACTCGACGAGAAGTTCGAGATTATTCACATGCCGAACAACAACGACGCTGCCGGCGGATATGTCGCCTTCCTTGCAGCGTGCTTTCCAGCGCTCGCCGTGAACCGCTACAACTCCAAGCGGTGCAATGTCTTCGAGTACGACTCCGCGCTCGCCGACCATGCCTTCCGTGCCCGTGGATGCCTGGCGTCTCATCGCCGCTATTCCCTTGCCAATCACGAAAAGGAAAAATGCCGTGGTGCATGCAGTGATGGTGAGAATAACGGTGAGAGAGATTTGCATGAATTCCAGTCCCGGGGGTGTGTCGATCAGCATGATGGAACCGAAAAACAGTGCGATAACGCCACCGATGGAGAGCAGGCCGTGACTGACGACCTTTATCTCCAGAATGAAGAGAATAATGCTGAACAGTATCAATGCAAGCCCCGCATAATTAACCGGTAAGGTGTTCATGGAATAAAACGCCAATATGAGACAGATGCCACCAACGACACCAGGAAAAATAGTGCCAGGATTATACAGCTCAAAAAACAATCCGTAGATACCGAACATCAGCAATAGGTAGGCGATGTTCGGATTGCTGAGCAGATCGAGGATTTTCTGCTGAAAGGTCATGTCCCGCTGAACTATGCTCGCATTTTGTGTGTTCAAAACAACCGAATCACCTTTCAATACGAGATTCCAGCCGTGAAGCTGACTGAGCAAATCTTCGTCATCATTGGCGACAAGGTCTATCACATTGAGATCGAGAGCTTCGCGTTCCGTGATGGATGCGCTGCCTCGTACGGCGAGTTCCGCCCATTCCACATTGCGACCTCGTGCTTCCGCTATACTCCGGGCGAATGCTGCAGCATCCTCCGTTGCTTTCGTGAGCGGGATATTCGATGAATCCGCTATGTTGCTTTCCCCCTCGCCGATAGTAACCGGATGGGCCGCACCAATATTCGTACCGGGTGCCATTGCCGCAATGTGTGCCGCCATGGTGATGAAGGCCCCTGCTGATGCGGCCTGGGCGCCTCCAGGTGCGACATAGACGATTATCGGAATATCTATCTCGAGAAAATCCGACACAATGTCGCGTGTGGACTGTAGCAGACCGCCGGGAGTATTCATTCGGACTATCACCGCGTGCATTTGCTCGTCCGAGGCCTCGCGCAATGCGTCGCGAACGTACTTCGCAGATGCAGGATTGATGCTGCCGTCTATTGCGATACGCATGATGCGCTCCTGCGCCGTACCCATCGCGGACAGCAATAGCAGGAGCAGGAAAATCGAGAAAATATGTCGCCGCATACGAAGTACCCATATCTTGTGATCTATGATTGTACTAAACTTGGAGTCCAGATGCAATGTATGCGGGGAGACACTATTTGACAAGACTATTTGACACACGAAGTGGAATGCTGCCCAAAAGCTTGCCACTCGATGGAATAATTCAGCGAAATCCGTATCTTGAATATCGTCGCGGAAATGCATCATCATCATCACGGCTGTACAGAAACACGGTAATTCGTTGTCAATCTATTCGCAGGGAAAGGAAAGTATGTAATGCACGATACAGCACGTCATTCCAACGAGTCGCGCAAAGAACGTGGAACTATAGATCCAGCAGTATTAGACGCTCTGCGAAGCGGAACCATGACGGTTGAACAAGCAATCGCGCTTGAGCGCCAACGTTTGGAACGAACGCTCGGTACACAACACAAACAATCCGGACAGTGGCGACGACCGGTAGAACGGCCATTCACCAAAGCGGAACGCGAGCGCACTACAGTGTTGTTCGGTGGCCTGACGTGGAAACACGAGCGTTTGATACAGGCGAATCTGCACCGTCTCGGCTATAAAAGTGAGTTTCTACAAGCTCCGGATAACCGGGCATTCGAAAAAGGTAAAGAGTTCAGCAACAATGGTCTCTGCAATCCGACGTATTTCACGGTAGGCAATCTGATCGCTTACTTGCTGGATCTCGAAGCGAAGGGTATGAGCCGTAGCGAAATCATTGATTCGTATGTATTTTTCACTGCCGGTGCTTGCGGACCGTGCCGTTTCGGCATGTATGAATCCGAATACCGCCTGTCGCTTCGCAATGCGGGATTCGAGGGTTTTCGCATACTCATACTTCAACAGCATGGCGGATTGGATCAGGCAAGCGATGACGCCGGCTTGGAAATGAACATCGATTTCACTCTCGGCATCATCAATGCGTTTTTCATTGCGGATGTTCTCAATGATTTCGCGTATCGTATCCGTCCGTATGAACTTGTCGAGGGTGAAACGGATCGCGCTCTTGCGATGGCGATTGCGCATGTAGCGAAATCCATAGAACGCATGCCGGTAATCCAACTCCCGACGAAACTCAACTTCCTGCTTCGTCCGGGTCGCTTGGACAGAAAATTCGAAAGTATAGCGAAATTTCTCGCTCAACTCTTCAGTCCCAGGTTGCTCAAATTACTTAGGCAATGTCGTACATACTTCGAACACATTGAAGTCGATCGTACTCGTATACGTCCCGTAGTGAAAATCACGGGGGAATTCTGGGCGCAAACCACGGAGGGCGACGGCAACTTCCGCATGTTCCGTTTTCTCGAGCAGGAGGGCGCCGAGGTTTTGATAGAACAGATCACACCGTGGCTCACGTATCTGCTGCACCAGGAAAAGCAAGCGCATCGCGATCGCAAGTACCTCGACGTCAGCGCCGCTGCCTCCTTGCCGCGACGAGTTCTTGCCGCCATCGCAGTGCGCCTCCGCTATGCCCGGAAACTGTGTGTGCTCACATTGGCCGAACGCCTGTATGCACGCGAATACGAGCGCTATCGCCGGGTTTTCGAAGGTATTCCACAAGCGATGCCGGATCAATACCATTTTCAACGTATTGCACATCCGTATTTCAATTCGCGAATCGAGGGCGGCGAAGGACATCTGGAAGTGGCGAAAACCATCTACTATTCCCGCGAACGGCTCGCGCATATGATTCTGTCGCTCAAACCTTTCGGTTGTCTGCCGAGTACGCAATCGGACGGCGTCCAGTCTTCCGTGATCGCCCATCACCCGGATATCGTGTTTCTGCCCGTCGAAACCTCCGGTGAGGGTGAGGTTAACGCACAGAGCCGTGTTCAGATGACGCTCAACGATGCACGACAAAGTGCGCGAGACGAATTCAATCGCGTTCTCGATGAAACTGGTATGAGCAGAGAGGAATTCACTCGCATCGTTCAGGCCGACGCGGAGTTGCGTTCTCCCTTCCTGAGGCTTCCCGAAGCGTCGCGGGTCGTCGGCACTGCGGCGAGAACGGCGTGGCTACTCGCGAAACGTCGAATAACGAAGAGGAAATTGCCGTGAAGCTTCGTTATCGCATTGGATTAGACGTCGGCAGTACTACGGTCAAGGCCGTTGTTGTGGATGCGTCCGGGAAAGATATTCTCTGGAGAGATTACCAGCGGCACGAAACGCGTCAAGGCGAAAAAGTCCTGGAATTTCTCACGCGTATTGAAGAGCATTTCGGCACGGATCCCGCGCTGTTTCAGGTGTTCATCACTGGTTCTGGTGGGCGAACTCTCGCAGCGGCTATCGGGGCCAGGTACGTGCAGGAAGTCAATGCCGTTGCGCTCGCAGTCGAAGAACGCTACCCTAACGCGGGATCGGCGATTGAACTCGGCGGACAGGACGCGAAAATCATCATTTTTCAACATGATGAAAACGGCGGCGCATCGAGGAAAATCACATCGATGAACGACAAGTGCGCCGGTGGTACTGGTGCAGTAATCGACAAAATCAACGCCAAACTTCGTATACCGGCAACGGAACTGGCCTCGCTGCACTACGAAAACATTCGCATCCATCCGGTGGCCGGAAAATGCGGTGTGTTCGCGGAAACCGACATCAATAGCCTGCAAAAGCAGGGCGTTCCTCCACAGGAGTTGATGGCCTCGTTGTTCGAATCCATCGTGCAGCAGAATCTATCGGTATTGACACGCGGGAATACGCTTCGTCCTGATGTGCTGTTGCTGGGCGGACCTAATACGTTCATTCGTGGAATGGTGGAATGCTGGAGGCACAACATTCCGGCCATCTGGCTCGATAGAGGAGTGGAGCTTCCGAAAGACCGTCTGCCCGAGGATATGATCTACGTGCCTGAGGATGCACAGTATTTCGCCGCTATCGGTTGTGTGGTGCATGGTAAGGAAGACGATTCCGCCGAGCCGTACAAGGGTTCGGAAAGTTTGCGGTATTTCATTAGTGAGGGCAGGAGCCAGCTCAGACGGGAGAAGGCAGGGTCGGGTTTGTGGAAATCCGCCGATGAACTCGGGGAATTCCGGAAACAGTTCAGCCGGCCCGCGTTCGAGCCAATGAAGCTTCAACCCGGAACGCGCTTCGACGCGTTTCTCGGCATCGATGCCGGTTCCACATCCACCAAGGCGGTGTTGCTCGATCACTCTCGCCGCGTGGCATTTAAAGCCTATCGTCTCTCCGAAGGCAATCCTATTGACGATACGCGCTCGATAGTAACGAGCTTGCGCGAACAAGTGGAATCTCAAGGTGCGCGGCTGCGAATCGTAGGTGTGGGCACTACCGGGTATGCCAAGGATATGCTCAAAGACACTATCGGAGCCGACGTCGCACTCGTGGAAACCGTTGCGCACACACAGGCAGCGAAATTGTTCTATTCCGATGTCGATGTGATATGTGATGTAGGAGGTCAAGACATAAAACTCATTCTGTTGCATGAGAATAGAGTGGTTGACTTCAAGTTGAATACACAATGTTCTGCCGGAAACGGATACTTTCTTCAGAGCACTGCGGAGAGTTTCGGCTTCGATGTCGAGCAGTACGCCGAGGCAGCATTTCGTGCTCGGCAGGCACCGGAATTCGGTTACGGTTGTGCGGTGTTTCTGCAATCCGACATTGTCGATTTCCAGCGACAGGGCTGGACACCTGAAGAGATTATGGCCGGTTTGTGCCATGTGCTTCCGAAAAACATTTGGCTCTACGTTTCGCAAATAACGAATCTTGAGATGCTCGGCAGCGTCTTCGTTCTGCAGGGTGGCACACAGCGCAACCTTGCCGCCGTGAAGGCGCAGATCGATTTCATACGGAATAAATTCCGCACACTGAAACCGAAAATCATCGTCCACGAGCATACCGGCGAGGCAGGTGCCATCGGAGCGGCTGTTGAAGCCGCGAGATTGCATTCTTCCGGTCGCGAGAGCACATTCATCGGCCTGGATGCCGTCGCTCACATACGTTTTACATCGAGACGTGATGAGTCAACACGATGTATGTTTTGTAAAAACAAGTGCTTACGAACGTTCATTGATGTTGAATCTGCCTCTTCTAGCATGAATGACGAGAATCAGTACACACGTCGACTCATCATCGCGAGCTGCGAAAAGGGCGGTGTGGAGCGGGCGGACGAGGTGAAGCTGATCGCCGGCGATTTGGCACGGATACGCAAGCAGTTTCCGAATTATTCCGAAATCGCATTCCGGAAGGTTTTCACCTCTTTCGTCGATACTGTGACGAGCAGGGGAGACCTGCGTATCGCAGTCTCCGATCGGACGAAAATGCGTTCCGGCTTGCGCATCGGAATACCACGCGTGCTCAATTTCTACGCACATGCGCCATTTTTCACAGCGTACTTTCAGACATTGGGCATTCCGTTCGAGAATCTCGTGTTCTCATCAGTCACCACGGACGCAATGTATCGCGAGGGTTCGAGACGCGGAGCTATTGACCCATGTTTCCCCAGCAAACTTGCCTTGGCGCACATTCACGAGCTTCTACACCACAAGCACAGTACCCGGCCATTGGATATGATATTCTTTCCCATGGTCGATGACATGCCGAGCGACCTGCACGGGACGCAGGGAGCAAAGGCCTGCCCAACCATCACAGGCACTGTTGAAACCGTGGAAGCGGCGTTCACAAAAGAACATGATGTATTTGCCGAACTTGGGATACGATACGTTCATCCTTTCCTGAATCTTGAACATCCACGACTCGCGCATCGTCAGATGTTCGCCGACCTTGCGCCTTTACTGCGGCTCGGCGAATCGGAACATACCGAGGCTATGAAAGCCGGATATGCCGCACTCGATGCGTATCAAAAAGAAATTCAAGCGAAAGCCCGGAAGACCTTGCTTGAACTCGAAACCGAGCAACGAATAGGTATTGTGTTGCTTGCCCGTCCCTATCACAACGATCCCGGAATCAATCACGGTATTCCGGCGGAGTTCCAGAAACTCGGATATCCGGTGTTTACGCAGGATTCGCTCCCGACGGACTCCGATATACTCGATCGCGTTTTCGGGCAGGATATCCGACAAGGCTTTGTACCGCACGCCATGAGTATCGACGATGTTTGGAAGAATTCCTACAGCGAAAACACCAACAGGAAACTCTGGGCTGCGAAATTCGTTGCGCGGCATCCGAATCTCGTAGCGCTGGAACTCTCCAGCTTTAAATGCGGCCATGATGGTCCGATATATGCTGTGGTGCAGGAAATCGTGGAATTGTCGGGAACACCGTATTTTTCCTTCAAAGACATAGATGAGAATAAACCGAGCGGCAGCATTCGAATTCGCGTGGAAACCATCAGCTACTTTCTGAAGCGATACAGAGAAACCCTTGTACGTTCAATGGACAAACACGATTCGATTGAAGAGCAGCTTCGTATGTACGAAGCGCAGTTACTCGCTGCACTCGCCCGTGCTCCCGTTCCTCACCCACATTTCGCATCCGGTCGATCAGT
>Ga0114946_10000461_pt1 | contig 27429 bp, 24 predicted proteins | sample WalLakDeSediment_FD_88676 | JGI IMG/M metagenome (GOLD analysis project Ga0114946, IMG submission 88676) | Lake sediment microbial communities from Walker lake, Nevada to study Microbial Dark Matter (Phase II) - Walker Lake 11/02/13 Deep Sediment | ecosystem: Environmental > Aquatic >... | reverse complement strand
TCCTGAGAATATCGGTCTGGCTTTGAAGGGCGAAACAGGCACTTTGATAGTTCCTGAATAGGAGAAGAGTTTAGCTCTACTGAAGAGAGAAAATCAGGTTGAGGTCAGGTAAATATATCTAAGATTTTGAGAGAGATTACCTGGTGAACAAATGAACACCAAGGACGGCAACAGGTAAAATATTGCGAACAATAGAAGTGGTCAGGATTATTTCTTCAAGAAATCCCTGACCTCAAGTATACTTACCGTCGGTAGAAAGCAGATTTCAAAATTGTTGAAAGGAGGTAAGCGCCTCTCGATTGATATATCCTATAGTTGTTCACTTGACGTATCAAAAGCATATTAATAGTCTTTCAATTGCAAGAGGAGAAGTAAACACATGAGAACTAAAATATTGTGGTTAACAATCAGTCTCTTGATTGTGGTTTCGCTAGTATTGGGAGCTTGTACACCTTCACCGACGCCAACATCTCCGGTCTCAGAACCAACTGATGTCCCGGGTGAACCAACCGATGGGCCAGAAGAGTTTGTGTTTGGCATGCTCATGGTTGGCCCGTACAATGACAGGGGATGGAGTCAGGCTCATTACGAGGCGGGAAAGTATTTGGAGGAAAAAATCCCTGGGGCTGAAATGGTTTACATCGACAAAGTAAATCCAGCAGACCGCCCTGGGACGACAGGCGATATGTTGGCGGGCTCTCTGGTTGATCAGGGAGCAAAAATGATCATCTTTAACTCAGATGACATGAAAGAAGATGCCCTGAACTTTGCTCAAGCAAACCCCAATATCTATGTAATCCATGTCTCTGGTGACCATGCCTGGCCGGAAGGTGAGGATTACCAGGGGGTTCCAAATCTCTTGAATGTTATGGGAGAGATGGAATTTGGAAAAGAGATTGCAGGTTGTCATGCAGCCCTGACCACCGAAACTGGAAAAATTGGATACCTGGGGCCCCTGATCAACGAAGAAACCCGGAGATTGGTAGCCTCGGCTTACCTTGGGGCGCGTTACTGCTGGGAGAATTACCTTGGTAATGACCCCGCTGATCTGGTATTCGAAGTTACCTGGATCGGTTTCTGGTTCAATATCCCTGGTGTGACTTCTGATCCAACTCAAGTCGCAAATTCCTTCTTCGATCGAGGCTATGATGTGATCATATCTGGGATCGATACAACTGAGGCATTGGTAGAAGCGGGTAGGCGAGCGGCTGCTGGAGAGCAAGTTTGGGCGATCCCTTATGACTATGAAGGCGCCTGTGATGCCTCGCCAGAGGTTTGCCTGGGTGTCCCGTACTTCAATTGGGGACCAGATTACCTGAAGATCGCACAAAGAATCCTGGATGGTAACTGGCAGGCAGATTGGATATTGAGCGGTCCAGATTGGAGCGATATCAATAACCATGACACCAGTGCAATTGGTTATCTATATGGCCCTGGTGCTAGCGATGAGGTAATCGCACAGGTAGATCGATTTATCCAAGAACTTGCAGGCGGATTGAGAATGTGGACTGGTCCACTCAACCTGCAGGATGGCACGCCTTACCTGGCTGATGGTGAAGTGGCGAGCATACACGATATTTGGTATCTACCACAGTTACCCGAAGGGGTTCTCGGTCAAAGCGTATCGGATTAACCATCTCTGGATGATTTTTTTAGGGGGGAGGCTATCAGCCTTCCCCCTTTTCAGGATAATTTATGAAGGTAGATCTTAGAAATATCCATAAATCATTTGGTGATGTGCATGCAAACGCTGGTATCAACCTGGTGGTACCTGGTGGTTCAATCCAAGGAATTCTGGGGGAAAACGGAGCAGGTAAAAGCACGTTGATGAAAGTCCTTTCCGGATACATACATGCTGACAGAGGGGAAATCTATCTGGATGATCGGCAAATTAAACTCGAATCCCCAGCAGATGCCATTGGCCAAGGGATAGGTATGTTGCACCAGGACCCCTTGGACTTCCCACCGATGCAAGTGATAGAAAACTTTTTGGTCGGTCGTGATGGAGGGTTATTATCAAAAAAAAGATCAGCAATAAGAGCTCTTAAGGGATTGCAACAAGAGTTTGACTTTTCTATCGATCCAGACGCATATGTGGATTCATTGACTGTAGGTGAACGGCAACAGGTGGAGATCCTGCGTTTGTTATGGTTGGGGGCAGGCGTTTTAATACTGGACGAACCGACTACGGGGATAAGCACACAGCAGAAAGAAAAATTGTTTACTACGTTAAGAAAACTAGCCAAGCAAGGTAAAACCATCCTCTTTGTTTCTCATAAATTGGAGGAGGTGGAAGAACTGTGTGACAGAGTGGTTGTGCTGAGGCAAGGGAAGTTGGTAGGAGAAGTCAATCCACCTTATGATTCTGACCAGTTAGTAGAATTGATGTTCGGCAAGGTGATACCATCTGGTGAATTACGTTCACCGAAATTCGGTAAAAGTACACTTCAATTGAAAGATATATGCATCGAGGTTGGCAGATTGCGTATAGAGGATGTCAATATAGAAGTGCGTGCTGGAGAAGTGATTGGTTTAGCAGGGATGGAAGGCAGTGGTCAGAATCTGTTTTTGCGTGCCTGTGCCGGTTTAATTCGACCAGTTGGAGGTCAGGTTCTGATTAAAGAACAGGATATGACCAGGAGTAACTACCGGGCTTTTCAGCGTAAGGGTGTAGCGTATATGCCAGCCGCACGATTGGAAGAAGGATTGGTTCCAGGTCTTACACTGACCGAGCATTTTATTCTAAGCGAAGGAAATAAAGGATTCTTTATTAATTGGGAAGACAGCCGCCAACTGGCTCAGCAACGGATTTTGGATTTTAATATTCGGGGCGCCGCTTCAAGCACCGTAGAATCTCTATCCGGAGGGAATCAGCAACGCGCCTTACTGGCGCTACTAAAAACCCCACTAGCATTGATTTTGCTAGAGCATCCCACTCGTGGATTGGACATCGAATCAACAATTTATATTTGGAGGAAGCTTAAAGAGCGTTGCCTGGAGGGGACTGCAATTCTTTTTATCTCGTCCGATCTGGATGAAATTCTGGAATATTGCGACCGCGTATTGGTTTTTTTCAGCGGTCGAATTTCACCGTTCCTGGATCCATCTGCAACTGATGTCGATCAACTAGGCCAGTTGATTGGAGGTAAGGGTTGGTCAAAAGTCTTTACGAGTCAGAGAAACGGAAATGTTGAAAGCCAAACAGAACCGGTCTCTTAAATTAGACATAAACTCACGTTGGATAAAAGTAGCATCGCCAATTGTCGCGGTACTTCTGGCACTGCTGTTTACCAGCCTGGTTTTAATTTTTACAGGAACCAATCCCTTAGATGCATATCGCCAGATACTGAATGGAGCCTTTGGTTCAACGGGTCGAGTTTCAGATGTGACGGTTGCATGGGTTCCACTACTGCTGGCGACAACCGGTCTGCTGATCACCTTCACGGCTGGATTGTGGAATATTGGCATCGAGGGTCAGATTACGCTTGGTGCTATATTCACAACAGGGATGATGCGCTTATTGCAGGACAGCAGCTTATCTCCAGCTATGATCATCACCTTAAGCATGCTGGCAGGTATGGTAGGTGGGGCACTATGGGCGGGTCTGGCAGGAGCTTTGAAAACCTTTGGTGGGGTAAACGAGATATTTGGAGGATTAGGTCTAAATTTTGTGGCAATGTCATTGACATTATGGTTAATTTTTGGTCCCTGGAAACGCCCTGGGATTGGTTCGATGAGCGGTACCCAGCCATTTCCACAGACCTTATGGTTACCGACATTGGACACATTGCGGGTAAGCCCCTGGGCTGTTATTCTCGGAATACTAGCAATCATTGTGATTTATTTGCTGTTAAGAGGAACATATTTTGGACTGAAATTAAAAGCTGTCGGTAAGAATATTCGAGGAGCTTATCTACTTGGTGTGCCCACCTGGCAATATATGATGATGGCTTTTTTTGTTTGCGGCGCGCTAGCGGGTTTAGCAGGAGCAGTTCAGGTTACGGGGGTTTATCATCGTTTGATCCCATCAATCTCTAGCGGTTATGGATATATGGGGTTGATGGTAGCAATGCTGGTGAATTTCAATCCCATCTGGGCTGGTTTTGTAGCATTCTTCTTTGCTTCATTGAACATTGGGAGCATTCAATTGCCAATTGTGCTTAAACTCGATTCGGCACTGGCGGGAGTACTGCAAGGAGCGTTGGTCCTGGCTGTTCTGATGGTAAATGGTGCCCGTCAACGACTGTTGAGAAAATCTTGAGGTGAATGGATGGGCACTGACCAAATAATCATTGGATTGGCTTATGTGCTGGCTTCGGCAGCGCCTGTTCTGTTTGCAGCTATTGGTGAGACCATTACTGAACGAGCTGGCGTGATAAACCTATCCTTAAATGGCACTATTTTGTTAACTGCAATGGGTGGGTTTGCCATTGCGCTACGCACAGACAGCCTGTTTTTGGGATTCCTGGGGGGTATGGCTTTAGGGTCACTGATTGCCCTTATCGTTGCGTTCAGCAGCATCACCTTAAGGCAGTCCCAGGTAGCAGTGGGATTTGTCCTGGCGTTGACCTGCCGTGACCTGGCTTACTTCTTAGGTAATCCGTATATGGGTCTTTCTGGTCCGCGGCTACCATCATTTAGGATCCCTCTGCTTAAAGACATACCTTACCTTGGGCAGCTACTCTTCCAACACGATTTGCTGACTTATTTCAGTTTTATATTGATTTTTGTGGCCTGGTTTTGGATCTTTAAAACCAGACCCGGCCTCACATTACAGGGGATTGGTGAACGACCGGAGGCGGCATTTGCACGGGGAGCAAATGTCAATCGTTTACGGTACATATACGTCATTATTGGTGGGGCGCTGGTAGGTTTGGCCGGACCAGCTTTCTCGCTCAGTATTAAGGCAGGCTGGCAAGGTACAATCTCTGGATTGGATGGAATTGGGTGGATTGCTTTAGCAATTACCATTTTTGGTGGTTGGAACCCACTAAGAGCTGCATTTGGGGCGTACTTATTCGCCTTGCTCCAATGGTTAGGATTAGTGCTGCAACCGAGCTTACCGGGGATTCCATCGCAGGTTCTTCAGGTGGCACCATTTCCATTAATGATACTGGCTTTATTATTTGTAAATATTGGGAATACTGAATGGGTAGAGAGGACTTTAGCCCTTCTACCGGATTCAACCCGCAGATTTATAGCGCGAATCTTACGCTCGTTAAGAGCTTCTCCACCAGCAGCGCTTGGCGTGCCGTTCAAGCAAGAATGAGGTTAATAATTACCCGATGCCTAAATCAATGGTTTGTCTACCGTCTAGATGTAGAATGATGGTTGGTTGCTATTGTATGCTTAGATGGAGATAAAGTGATGAATAATTTTGCAGGTTATAAATGCTCTCTGTGTGCGATGGAGTATAGCATTTCTGAAGTCCAGTACACCTGTCCTAAGGATGGGGGGAATCTAGATGTCGTTTTAGATTATGCAACCATCCGGCGGAATTTCCAACCTGAAGATATTGCGCTGATGGTGGAACAGTCGCTATGGCGTTATCTGCCATTGCTGCCAGTGGACGATCCAAATGAGATAGGGACCCCTTTGCGAGCTGCAGGATGGACCCCTCTTTTCACACCGCAGCGATTGGCATACGATCTGGGATTAAGAAAATTGTGGGTCAAAGATGAGAGCCGAAACCCAACCGCGTCCTTCAAAGACAGAGCCAGTGCAGTGGTTGTAGCACGCTGCCGGGAAATTGGTGCTGATGTTGTTGTGACCGCCTCGACTGGTAATGCTGGTGCAGCCCTGGCTTGTATGGCAGCGGCTGTGGGTCAAAAGGCGGTTATCTTTGCTCCTCGCAATGCACCACCAGCAAAAATCGCACAACTATTGGTTTTCGGTGCGCAGGTTTTATTAGTCGATGGCACATATGATGATGCATTTGACCTTTCACTCCAGGCATCGGAAGAATTTGGCTGGTACTGCAGGAATACAGGCTATAATCCATTCACAGCTGAAGGCAAAAAGACGGCTGCGTTTGAGATCTGGGAATTTATTCATAATGGCGTGATCCCCCACACTCCAAGCTCACCGTTGAATATCTTTGTTTCTGTGGGGGATGGAAACATCATATCAGGAATCCACAAGGGCTTCAAAGACCTAATGATGCTTGGTTGGCTTAACCATACACCCAGAATTTTTGGCGTGCAGGCTGAAGGTTCTGCGGCAATTGCCCAGGCGTTCAATGCAGGTAAGGAGGAAATTGTCCCCGTATCAGCAAAGACACTCGCCGACAGTATCTCTGTTGACCTGCCTCGAGACGGTGTACGAGCGGTGAGAGCAGCCAGAGAGACAGATGGTTCGTATGTTCTGGTCAGCGATCAGGAAATCCTGCAAGCAATTGCACAGTTGGGAAAAGTAGGTATCTTTGCCGAACCAGCAGGAGCGACGGCATACGCAGGATTAAGAAAAGCAGTGGATGCAGGTCTCATTGGAAAAATGGAGCCTGTGTTAGTGCTAAATACCGGCAATGGTTTGAAGGATGTTAAAGCGGCTATGCAATGCGTGCCGGAAGCAGTTGTTATTGAACCAACCTTGGCTGCTGTGAAGAAAATCCTGAAATAGTTTTTAAAACTAAAAACGAAAATTGGTCTAAGTACAATATGAATCTCAATGATATTTTCACAACTGATCTAGAAAATCCTAAAATGGCTCCAACCATCTCCATTGTTGCCCCAATTTACAATGAATTGGTGACCCTGCCTGAATTTTACCGGCGAATCCGAGATGTGATGGAATCTCTTGGTGATAGATGGGAATTGATTTTAGTAGATGATGGGTCTCAGGATGGATCAACCGAGAAGATCCGCGAACTTGCCCGACAGGACAGACGGGTGCGCCAGGTAATCTTCGCCCGAAACTTTGGACATCAGATCGCTGTTACAGCTGGCGTAAATTACGCTCGGGGTCAGGCGGTGATCATCATGGATTCCGATCTTCAAGATCCTCCGGAGACGATCCCTGATCTGGTTCAGAAATGGCGAGAAGGATATGAGGTGGTATATGCAGTGCGAGAAGAGCGTGAAGGAGAGAGCTGGTTCAAGCTGTTTACCGCCACACTTTTCTATCGGTTGATTTACCGGATTACTGATGTATCAATACCGATGGATGTTGGTGACTTTCGATTGATGGATCGAAAAGTTGTTGATGTGCTCAACCAGATGCGTGAGCGACACCGCTTCCTGAGAGGCATGGCAGCCTGGGTTGGCTTCAAACAGATTGGGGTGCCTTATAAGCGGGCTGCCCGATATGCGGGCGAAACAAAATACCCACTCAAGAAAATGCTCAAGTTTGCCAGCGATGCAGTTACCAGCTTTTCATACTTTCCCCTTCAAATGGCGACCTACCTTGGTTTTATTTCAGCCGGGATAAGTATCCTGGTTATTCCGGTGGTAATTGCGATGCGCTTGGCTGGGTCGCAGGCGTTTTATGGTCAGGCAACCACTCTGATCGCAGTACTGTTTCTGGGTGGGGTCCAGTTAATCTCGCTTGGTATTCTAGGAGAATATATTGGACGGTTGTATGATGAAGCAAAGGGCAGACCTTTGTATATTGTGCGAGAAGGTCCTGAAGATGTAGATAGTGAGGACCGTGAGTTTGAGGAGGGGGGAGTTGGTTAGGCAGACAAGACTGAAGAGTAATTGATATCATAAATAGGAGTGATATATGTGGATTGATTTAACTGTAGATGAGGAACGACAAAAACGAGCTGTTCAACGAGTACGTGAGAGAAATATCATTATTCCGACATTTGCTCAGATGAGGGAACCATCTTTGATCCCTGAAAATATCCAGAAGAAACTAAAGGATGTGGGGTTATGGGATCTGAACCCGCTTAATCTTTTCCGGATTACCTGGAAAAATGAACCAGTAGCACAAGGAGGTGGGTTTGATGGTGTAAATTGGATTGAGTTCCCTGAGAGCCTGACAGGTACACAAGCTCGGATAATTGGACTGGTTGGGAAATGGTTTCCAACAGGGGCACATAAAGTTGGGGCAGCCTTTGCCTGTTTGGTACCCCGATTAGTAACCGGGCAGTTTGATCCAACCACACAGAAGGCGGTTTGGCCTTCGACAGGGAATTATTGTCGTGGAGGCGCTTATGATTCAGCTTTGCTTGCCTGTGAGTCGATTGCTATCCTACCAGAAGGGATGAGCACTGAACGTTTTGATTGGTTATCGAAAATTGCAGGTGAGGTAATTGCTACACCCGGTAGTGAGTCAAACGTGAAAGAAATTTTTGATAAATGCTGGGAGTTACGTGCCTCAGGACAGGACTTGATGATATTCAATCAATTTGAAGAGTTTGGTAATTACCTGTGGCATTATGACATCACCGGTCACGCCATGGATGAGGTCCTGCAGGAGGCATTAGGACCGAAGGACAACTATCGAGGTGTAGTTTCTGCTACCGGATCAGCGGGAACCATCGCCTGTGGTGATTACCTGAAGCAGTTATATCCTACCAGCAAGATTGTGGCCAGTGAGGCTTTACAGTGCCCAACATTGTTAGAGAATGGTTTTGGAGCTCATCGGATTGAAGGGATTGGGGATAAACACGTACCCTGGATTCATAATGTAAAAAATACTGATTTTGTGGTTGCAATTGATGATAACGCTGTGGTAAACCTTGCTAGATTGTTTAATGAACCAGTTGGACGTGAATTCCTGGTCAAACAAGGTGTCCCAGAAGAACTGGTTAGCCAATTGGATTTATTGGGTTTTTCGGGAATATCTAATGTGCTTTCTTCAATCAAGTTTGCTAAATACTATGAATTGGGACCCAAGGACGTTGTTTTGACCATACTGACGGATTCCATGGAACTGTACGAAAGCCGGCTGCAAGAAATGCACGATGAAGTTGGCCATTACCGTGATTTGGATGCAGCAGCACATTTCGCTCGTTATTTGCAGGGTGTGACAATCGATAACATGATTGAATTTTCCTATGTGGATCGCCGGAGAGTGCACAACCTGAAGTATTACACCTGGGTTGAGCAGCAGGGCAAAACTTATGAAGAAATTGTGTCTCAATGGTATGATGATGATTACTGGACTGGAATACAAGAGCAGGTTCCAGAAATTGATAAGTTAATTGAGGAATTCAACTTACAGTCGGGTCTGATTTAATTGCAGAATCCTAATCCTGGGTATTTGGATGTTTAGAAACAGATCTTGTCATCAGATAGACTGGAAGAAAAATGCTTGAATTGCCTGCTTCTAATGCTTTGGTTATGGTCGCTGTGGTCAATAATCCTCGCGATTTAGAGATTGCGCGGTTGTTAGGATGGTATCGGATACCATTGCGAACAGCTCCCAAAGTAGTGGCTGTGGATTACATAGCGTTCTACCAAACCGGGGCATTCGGTGACCAGAAGTGGCGCATCCAATATGTAGCGCCAGTGCGGGGGCACGAGCTGACAACCCGGGCTGAACTTATCAGGGATGAGGCAGACCATCCCCGGGCTAAGGAGGAGTATTTTAAAATCCAACTTGGTCCTGTGGTTGGTTTACCTCATCCTGTCCCAGCCGGAAAGTGGCGAAGGATCACATTCCTGTATACAACTGGTGAATATCTACTCAAAGCTAAAACAATTAATGATTTGGTCATACATACCGAAGAACGACAGACCCTTTGGAAAGCCCTGAGAGAAAGAGCAACCAAAGAACAAAGCTATATAGATTTGCCCGCATTAGAGATCGACCCATCGATTTTGGCAATGGTATTAGGGATGAAAGAATGAGGACTCAGGCATAACCCCTAATGTATGAGTTGAGAAACCTTCCAAGAAGACACCAAAATACGTGGAAGGAATTGATCCATGTGCGATCTTATGGGAAGATGGAACCAGCTAATCAGGTATAAACCTGGATAATAAAACCAGGTAATCGCTATAACAGCCGGGCATTAAATCTTAAAAAGGATCATAAATTCACTTTTATGAAAACACTCATAAAATCAGGAACTATTATCACTGCTGCAGAGACTTTCAAAGGGGATATATTGATCGACAGTGAGAAGATCCAGAAAATTGGAATGAACCTGGATGAGTCTGGAGCGCAGCTTGTTGACGCTTCTGGTAAGCTGGTAATGCCTGGAGGGATAGACCCACACGTTCACCTCGATCTTCCCATGTTTGGAACAGTCTCATCGGACGATCACTATAGCGGACACAAGGCAGCGGCTTTTGGGGGGACAACTACAGTGATGGACTTTGTACCCCAAGAAGGTACAAGTTTAGAAGAGGCTGTTACGGCATGGAGAGAAAAAGCAGACCCTAAGGCAGCTATTGATTTTGGTTTCCACATGAATATCACTCACTTAGATAAACAGGTGGAAAGTGAAATACCGCACTTGTTGGAGATAGGAATTAATACCCTGAAGGTTTTCATGGCATACAATGGAAGGCTGCGGTTGCTAGATGGAGAAATATTCCGAGTAATGCGTATCGCCAAAGAACATGGGATGCTGACCCTTTTGCATGGTGAGAATGGCGATGTGATTGATATCCTGGTAGCAGAGGCGCTTGAAGCAGGGTATACCAAGCCAGAATGGCATGCCCACACTCGTCCAGCCTGGGGAGCGGTGGAAGCGTTATTGCGAGGGTCTGCGCTTGCAGCTCAGGCAGCGGCACCATTATATATTGTCCATATGAATACGGCTGGTGAGGTAGAGCAACTGCGTTATGCTCGCCAGAAAGGTTTACCCATTATGGGCGAAACTTGCCCGGCTTACCTCTTCTTTACCGTGGATCACCTGCGAAGACCTGATGGAGCGAAGTGGATTTGTTCACCGCCAATGCGTGAGGTAGAAGATAACCAGGAATTATGGAAGGGGCTGGCTGATGATACGATCCAGGTTATGGGAACTGATCATTGTCCATTCTTCTTTGATGGAACGCAGTCGATCCTATATGAAGGCCAGGAAATTGCTATCCCAGGTAAAGAGCTTGGTGATGGGGATTTTACTAAGATCCCGAATGGGTTACCAGGAGTGGGGGATCGTTTACCGATCCTGTGGACTTACGGTGTACGGTCTGGGAAAATTACTGCAAACCAGTTCGTTGCCAAAACCAGCACTAACCCAGCTAAAATTTTCGGTTTATACCCACGAAAAGGAGCTTTGGTGCCCGGAGCCGATGCAGACATTGTCTTATGGGATCCGGATCGGCGGCTAAATTATGGCATAGAATATTCCCACCACAGGACAGATTATAATTTGTTTGAAAATTGGGAGCTGGTTGGGTTTCCAGAGAAGGTATATTTGAGGGGCAAGCTAATCGTGGATGGAGACCGGTGGATGGGTAGGCCAGGGATGGGTGAGTTCTTGGTTAGAGATAATTCGATCATCCTTTAACTTAATCTAACTGTAATCTGACTTCTTTGCTACCTGTAGAATTTCTATGTTGATCCTTTTTGCCATTTTGATCCTACTAATTACATCTGTGGGTTTGTTGGTGGGACGACTGATGAAGCTGCGTTTCGCAATGCAATGGTTGATCGCAGCTATTGGAACTCTGGGATCCTGGTCACTCGTGGTTGTGACCGGGCTGGAGTTACCACAAACAATTCCATTGATAACATGGCAACCTGAAAACTTATTTCGCACAAGCCCAATTCTACTGGCGGATCAGATATCCTGGCCATATGCTCTGGCGTTGGTAACATTGGTTTTAGCTGCTATCTTGACTGACACAGTCAATGCTCCCACAGTAGATGTTAAAAGTTGGATCAGTATTGTGGTTTTTACTGCTTTTGGAGTTTTAGCGGTACTGGCAGGCAACCCACTAACCCTGTTGTTAGCCTGGATGGCCATAGATCTTCTGGAGCTGCTAATACTATTAAGTCAGTTAAATCAAAGTAGATTGAGAGAAAGAGTAATATTTGCATTCTCAGCACGTGCCTTAAGCAGCATACTGGTAATTTTGGCTGCAATGTTATCAGCTACTGGTGGACAAACCCTTACATTTACCAACATATCCAACGAAGCGAATGTAGCCCTATTGCTCGCTGCTGGTCTGCGTTTAGGAGTACTGCCGCTGCATATACCCCTGCTGAAACACTTGCCGTTGGAACGAGGGCTTGGGACAGTGTCACGGTCGCTACCAGCGGCTGCAGGGTTAATTTTACTTGCAAGGATTACCATAATACAGCAACCAGATTATCTGTTGCTCACCATCCTTGGCTTTGCAGCGCTTGCTGCTGTTTACAGCGGGATTACCTGGTTGCTGGCAAAAGACGAAATTGATGGGCGACCAGCCTGGATTGTGGGAATGGCTTCTTTATCGTTAGCTGCCGCAGTTCAAGGGCAGACTATGGCCAGCCTGTCTTGGGGTTTGTCAGGATTGTTGGGGGGAGGCTTGCTATTTCTTTTCTCAATCCGCACCCGCTTTTTGATCTGGATACCATTGGTTGGGTTAATGGGTATATCCGCATTGCCTTATACACCAAATTGGAATGGAGCTCAATTATATGCAGGCACATTTCATGTCCTGCTCATACCATTTTTGGTGGCACATGCGCTGTTACTGGTTGGTTTTGCAAGGCATTCACTTCGACCAGGAATTAAGTTGGAGGGGTTTGAACGGTGGATATGGTTTATTTATCCATTGGGGTTGATGTTCCTGTTGGGAACTTTATTCTCTCTGGGTTTGAGCATAAGCCCTCCACCAGAATCGGTCCCACTTCAGGGGTGGTTGGCTGGTGTGGTTGTGTTAGTTATTGGCGGGCTAATCTTTGTGTGGGGTAATCGGTGGAAAGAAAATCCTCCTGATTGGACGAAGGTGATCAATTCGATCCTATCACTTCAATGGTTGTACCAAGCAATTTGGGCTGGATATCGTTACCTCTCTCGTATTTTGGGCATACTTACACAATTGTTGGAGGGTGAGGGTGGTGTGCTGTGGGCAATATTATTATTGGGGTTGTTGTTTTCAATAATTTCACGGTTGAGCTGACCTGATAGATGGTATAGATGGATAACAATTTTTTTGAGTTTCTGAAAACAATCTCGGTGATTTTGGTCTCAATGACTGGTTTAATCCTGCTGTTGAGCAAAGACTGGCGATTAGGTATTGGCGCGCTGGCTTTTCAGTATTTTGGCGTTTTCATATTGGTCTCAATTAGCTGGCCAGTTGAAATAGCGGTAGTCAAGCTTGTAGCTGGATGGATGTCAGCGGCTGTTCTGGGTATGGCTCTGGTGAGTGAACCAAACGGTTGGTCAGAAGATCAACCATATCTTTCTTCTAGCACCTTTTTCCGCCTCCTGGCGGCTGGTTTAGTTCTGCCTGTAAGTATAACAATCGCCCCTACACTGGAAGAATGGTTACCTGGCATTCAAATCCAGCAAGTGTATGGAGGTATGGCCTTAATTTTACTGGGTTTATTGAACCTCGGATTTAAAAGTAAACCAATCAGGGTAATAATTGGATTATTAACCATCCTGGCAGGTTTTGAGGTGTATTATGCAACAATTGAGTTTTCAGCTTTAGTAACAGGGTTGTTAGCTGTTATTAATCTGGGATTAGCACTGGTAGGTACATATTTGCTGTTTTGCCCGATTATGGAGGAGACAGATTGATCCTGCCGATTTTTTATATTTTATTTCCAGGGTTATTGGGATTGTTGTTATTAACCATTCGTCGTTGGGAGACGGTCGTTACCTTTTCTGGCACGATAATCTGCCTTATATTAGCCTATTTGGTTTGGTGGCTGCCTGATGCAGAATACTTCTTTGTTGGCCCCTGGTTTGTCAACCTTGAAGATACCTGGACTATCCTGGGAAGACGGTTTGAGTTGGGGTTAAATGACCGTCCTGCAATCTTGGTCCTATACTTAGGGACCGCTTTTTGGTTTGGTGCAGCGAACCTGGCTCGTGCTGGGCGGAATTTTGTGCCGGTAGGGATGTGTATGCTGGCATTGCTGGCTGCAGTCATTACAGTCGAACCTTTTTTATATGCCGCTCTATTCATTGCAATGGCGGTTCTGTTGAGCATACTGATTCTGAGCAGACCGGGTCAACCAGTAGGACAGGGGGTGTTGCGCTACCTAACCTTCCAGACTTTGGGTACCCCCTTTATCCTGCTAACAGGGTGGATACTAACCGGTGTAGAGTTTGGGGGAGCAGATACAGAGGTGTATTTACGAGCTTTGTTGTTGATGGGGATGGGTTTTGCCTTTCTTCTGGCAGTTTTTCCATTTCATAGTTGGGTTCCAATGCTGGCAGAGGATTGCCATCCTTATGCGGCTGCGTTCATCTTCTTGCTTCTACCTGTAGCAATCACCCTTTTTGGACTGGGATTTTTTGATCAGTTTGCCTGGCTTAGAAATGCAGATAATTCATACTTATGGATGCGCAATGTAGGGGTAATTATGACATTGACAGCAGGAATATGGGCAGCAGTTCAACGCCATTTAGGACGAATACTCGGTTATGCGGCTTTGTTGGAAATTGGGTTGTCTTTGATTGCCATTGGATTGGCTCAAGGCGAATTAAGTCGAGATTTTTTGGGGGTTTTGTTTGCTGCACTCCTTCCGAGAGGCATGGGGTTGGGGGTGTGGGCATTGGGGTTGACACTGGTCTGGTTCAGAGCTGGTGGATTGAGTTTTCGGGAAGTACAAGGGTTAGGGCGAGAAACACCGTTAGCAGCTGCTGCACTTACCCTAGCAAATTTTTCAATGGTTGGGTTACCTCTGCTGGCTGGTTTCCCCGTTCGGATGGTTTTATTAGAAGGTCTTAGTCAAATATCGTTATTGGCATCGATATTGACCCTGGCAGGATGTGCTGGATTATTAATTGGCGGACTCCGCTCCCTGGCGGTTTTAGTAATGGGGACTGAAGAGACAGGCTGGAAGATGACTGAATCACCAGTACAGAAAACGTTCCTGGGTTTAGGAATAATCGCATTGTTCATATTAGGATTGTTTCCACAATGGTTTTTACCAATCTTTGCGAATTTACCGTTAATGTTTAAGAATCTCGTTCCGTAATTACTTTTTGATAACACAGTTGCAAGACAAATTTGGTTGAGATGGAAATCATTAAAATATGCGAGCGTAGCCAAGCTTTGATTATGTTAATGCTATAATCACCCGATATTATGGTGAAATGAAGAAGCTGGAGAGTACTGATGGAACTCGAACAACTTATTAAACAGATTGAATGGTTGGATGATGAACGGCGAAAAGATAAGGATTTAATTTCCAAACAGGTGGATCGGATTGGTTCTCTGGAGGGAAACCTTAAGGCTGCACATCAGCAGATCAAGGAATTGGGTAGCGAAATTACCCGTTTAGGTGCAATAATGAGTCGGATGGATCGCTTCGATGAATCATTAGTAAACCTGCGTGTAGAGACTTCTCGTCAGATAGAAGAAATAGAGAAAGTGGAAAAGAAAAGGTTTGAAGAGATTGAGAAGGTGAGACGAGTTGAAATGCGATCTGTTGATGCTGGTCTGACCGAAATTCGCAAAGAAATTGAAGCAATTGCGGGAATAAAACGTGCAATTCAGGCAAGAGTGGAAGAGGAAACCCGTCTGGCTAAGTCTATTGACGAGATAAAGGTTAAGATACAAGAATTAAAGCGTAATGAGGAAGAATACAGTCGCACGTATCGCATGGTTGAAGATACTCGTCGTCAGGATTCAAAACGGCTTGTGGATTTACAAGGCGAGATCTCAGTAATGCGTAAACGTACTGACGAATTGCGTGGACAAACTGAGTTGTCTATATCCAATTTCCGAAAAATAGATAGCCGATTGAAAGAGTTGCAGGAAATGGAGAATGAACGTATTGCTGCGCAAGCGGAATTTCTAGAAAAACAAGCCCTAAATAATGTGGAACGCAATCGAGCCTGGAAAGAATGGGAGGCTCGTTTTGAGACGATCGAAAGACAGGCAGCAGAGGTAGGTGACCATTTGCAGGCTTTGGATAGCACTCATCGATCTGTTAAGAGAGCGAAAGAAGCTTTAGACGAACTGGCAGAACGTATCGATCGTCGAATAAGTGAGTTCACTGAAGTCCAACGATTAGCTGAAGAGCGTTTCAGGCAAGATTGGGTTACTTTTAAGGCAGATGACCAAAAACGCTGGACAAACTACACACTGACACAAGAAGAACTGAGAGGAGAAATTCATCGCCAGATGGAAAAACTTAGCGAGCGAGTTACTCACCTGGAAGATGGCTCCCAAGAAATTCAAGATCTTATAGAGGAAATGAGCAGTCACACTGAAAAGCGCCTGCAAGGTTTGCTGGCGTTAACTCATGAATGGGTGGCTGCTTATGAACGGTCATTAGGGCATGTTCGCTGATAGGGGGAAATAGAATGCGGGTAATTGGCACTGCTGGCCATGTCGACCACGGAAAATCAACTTTAGTTCAAGCTTTGACCGGTATTAACCCAGACCGGTTAAAAGAAGAACAAGAAAGGGAGATGACCATCGACCTAGGATTTGCCTGGATGGAGTTGCCAGATGGTGAAGAAGTAGGTATTGTTGATGTACCCGGACATCGTGATTTTATTGAGAATATGCTGGCAGGTATTGGCGGGATTGATGCAGTTCTTTTCGTAGTAGCTGCTGACGAAGGGGTGATGCCACAAACACGGGAACACCTTGCCATACTGGATGTATTACAAATAATGGGCGGGGTTGTTGCCCTTACGAAAATCGATTTGGTCGATACCGGGAGTTTGGATCAAATGGATTGGTTAGATCTGGTAGAAGATGATATCCGACAGGTGATGCATGGTACGATTTTGGAAGATGCACCGATAATGAGAGTATCTGCTCGAAAGTTAATTGGTTTAGACGAATTACGAGATACAATCCAGAGGTGTTTGGAGGATAGACCATCGCGTCCAGACTTGAGAAAGCCTCGCCTTCCAGTGGATCGGATATTTACAGTCTCGGGATTTGGGACAGTGGTTACTGGAACACTTAGTGATGGTTCATTGAATGTAGCTGATGAAGTGGAAATATTGCCAGATGGATTACGGGGGAGAGTGCGTGGGTTGCAAACCCATAAAAGAAAACAGGAGTCAGCAATTCCGGGTAGCCGGACAGCAGTCAACATCTCAGGAGTGAATATTGATCAAATCCAAAGAGGAGATGTGGTTGCAAAACCTGGAATCTACCAGCCTACTCGCAGGTTAGACGTGCATTTTCGATCACTGCCAGATATTGAGAAACCACTCAAACACAACACTGAAGTCAAGTTCTTCATTGGGTCTGCAGAGGTGGTTTCACGTGTGCGTGTATTAGGGACCGAAGAAATTGAGCCTGGTTATGAAGGCTGGTTACAGTTGGAATTACGTGAACCAGTGGTGGCTGTACGAGGTGACCGGTATATACTTCGCCGACCATCTCCTGGAGAAACATTAGGTGGAGGTAGCGTGGTTGACCCACATCCTAAAGGCCGGCATAAACGCTTTAGAGGTGGGTTGCTTGAGCGATTGGAATCTTTATCCAAGGGCACTCCTGCAGAAATTCTTTTACAGGCTTCCTTAGCTATGGGTGCAGCACCAATCAAAGATATTGTGGCGCATTCAAATCTGGATGAAGCTCAGGCAAAAGAGGCGTTGAAAGAATTAGTTGATCATGATCAATTGTTGATATTGGAAGGATCAACTGCGAATATTCAACTTAACAGTGGAACAATAGCCATTTCAAGAAGCGCGTGGGATCAGCTTGAAAGCCAAACATTGGGAGTGATCGAACGATTTCACCGGGATAACCCACTCCGTCGAGGAATACCGCGCGAAGAGTTAAAAAGCCGTTTGAAACTATCAGCCCGAGTGTTCAACCTTGGATTATCAAGATTAGTTGAATCAGGCAATCTAAAAGAAAAGGGACCGCTTGTATTCAAACCAGAGCACCAGATCCGCTTTACAAAGGTGCAAGAAGACGCTATCCAAAGATTGGTGTCTGAATTCGAGAGATCACCTTATTCACCACCTAGCATTAAAGAGGCACGGAAAATAGTTGGGGATGATGTCTATAACGCACTGATTGATCTTGGATTGCTACAACAAGTTTCAGAAGAAGTGGTCTTTAAGAAAGAAGATTATGACCGCATGGTTGCAGAAATTTGTGGATTACTGCAAAAAAATAATTCGATTTCAGCAGCGCAGGTGCGCGATCACTTCAACACCAGCCGGCGATACGCGTTGGCTTTGTTAGAACATTTGGACGCCATTGGAGTAACTGTGAGAGAAGGTGATTTTAGGAAGCTTAGACGGTAAGCCTACTGATGATCAGGGGGAGCGGACAATCTAGTGATTTATTCCATTGTATTAATCTGACCGGTTCAATCAAAGTTGCGTAAGACCCATTCTCCATTAACCATTGTCCCAATGGGTTTCAGGGTGAAGAGGTTATCAATATCGGTGATAAACGGGTCCTCATCTAAGACAAGCAAATCAGCCAGGTAGCCTGGAGTTAATGTGCCTAAGTATTTCTCCATCCTGGCAGCGAAAGCTGCCCCGGTGGTGTAAGCATGTAAGGCATCAGGTAACGTAAGGCGTTGCTCTGGATACCACCCATTGGGTCCTGGAGAACCATCCTGGCGACGACGAGTGACAGCGGCATGAATGCCCCAAAAAGGGTTGGGCGATTCAACAGGAGCGTCAGAACCAAAAGCTAATGGGGTGCGTGATTGTAGTAAGGTGTTCCATGCATATGCGTTGGCGGAGCGGTCACCCCAATAACGATCGGCAGCTGGAAAATCAGAAGTTGCATGAACAGGTTGCATTGAGGCAATCACACCCAATTGACCCATACGTAATGCATCATGCGGATGAATAATTTGGACATGCTCGATGCGGTGTCGTAAAAACTGAGACCTGGATGGTGATTTGGACTGCAGTTGGTTTTCCAGCAAGCGTAACTGGGCAAAGGCGTTCAGCGTTTCGTGATTAGCCCGGTCACCAATAGCATGTACAGCCAGACTGAGATTGTTTTCTACTGCCTTACAACCATGTTTGAACAACTCTTCACTATCTAATAATAGCATGCCATGATTCTGTGGCTCACCCTGGTAGGGAGAGAGCATCGACGCGGTGCGGGGACCTAAAGCTCCGTCGCTAAAGACTTTGATAGAGCCGATACGCAGGAAATTATCGCCAAATCCAGTATTTAAGCCCAACGCGACTGCATAGTCGAGGTCTTCCAGGGGGATGCTCTTAATCACCCGGAGTTTCAGTTCGTGATTGGCATGAAGCGATTGCAATATCTGGAAACAGCGTTGCCGATCAAAGTCGTGGACACTGGTAATACCCATGCTCCACAGGTTTTCCTGGACAGTGCGCATAGCCTGATAGAGACGATCATGGGTGGGTTCCGGTATGGCTGGGGAAACTAGTGCCATGGCTTCTTCAAATAAAATCCCATCAGGCGATCCATCCAGTTTACGACCTAAGCGACCACCAGTAGGATCAGGATAGTTATCAGTGATCCCAACCGCAGACAGCGCGGCTGTATTTGCCCACCCAACGTGGAGGGATTTAGCAGTCAGATAGACAGGGTTATCGGGAGCAACCGTGTTAAGGTCGTCTGCGGTTGGGAATTCTTGGTGGTCTTTCCAATCGTTTTGGTTCCAACCGTTCCCCAGGATCCACTCACCTGGTGAAACAGATGAGGCGCGATCGGCCACTCTCTGCAGGCAGTCAGACAGAGAAGATGTTTCACAGTTCAGTTTATCAAGCAAGAGAGCCAGTTGTTCCAGGTGAATGTGGGCGTCAATCAAGCCTGGGATAACAGAACGACCAGCAAGATTGACAATCTCTCCTTTTCCTTCAAATTCTGTCAGGATTGAGTAGTCATCACCCAAACCCAGGATACGACCATTATCTATAGCTAAGGCTGAGCTGGTAGGCTTATCTGGATCGAGTGAATAGATCTTGGCGTTGATCAGCAGGATTGTCATGTCAGTTCAGGCGAATCAGTTACCTGTCTCCAAGAATATGGTCAACCAGGAAATTCAATTCTTCTTCGGAATAATAATGAATTACCAAGGTGCCGCCTTTTCGACGGTGTTTTAGGACAACCTTGGTGCCCAACTCCTGTCGCAACCGATCTTCCAGGGCAAGAATTTCAGGTCGTGATGACTGTTTTGGAGGACGATCTGGTTTTTGACCTTCTAATTTTCGGACTAAATCTTCAGTTTGTCGAACAGTTAGATCATGGTTGATTATTGTGCTCAAAGCAGCTTCTTGGGCATCTGGAGCAGGTAATGTTAATAAGGCGCGAGCATGACCTGCGCTGATTAAACCGGCGGCTAATGCATCTTTTACCTTAGGGGGGAGTTTCAGCAGACGCAGGGTGTTGGTAATGGATACGCGGGATTTTCCCACACGGTTAGAGATTTCCTCGTGAGACAGACCAAATTCCTCTGATAGTTGCCGGTATGCTTCAGCGGTTTCGAGGGGCTCGAGGTCCTCTCGCTGTACATTTTCGACTAGTGCCAATTCGACCAGTTGTTGTTCACTTGCTTCCCGGATTATTGCAGGAACCAGGCTTAAGCCAGCCTGTTGGGCGGCCAACCAACGTCTTTCTCCGGCAATTAGGATGAACTGATCTGTTTCAGCAGCCTGGGTAAGAATAAGAGGTTGGATGACCCCGTGCTGTTGGATTGAATCAGCCAATTCAGATAACTCTGAGGGATCAATCAATGAGCGGGGCTGACGGGGGTTTGGCGAAATGCTGTCTGTAGGAATCAATGAGACCACCGAATCTGGCAAAGCGGTCTCGGATATAACCGTTCTATCACTGGAAGGGATAAGTGCATCTAATCCCTTGCCAAGGCCTGGTTTTCTTGTCATAGCACTCCTGTTACCGGCTGGGTATGGCTAAAAGACTGTAATATGAACGCCATCTCCGATCAGGATCTCTTGCGCCAGAGCCGAATAAGCCTGTGATCCACTGGACTGGGGTGCGTATTGTGAGATGGGTAAACCATAGGAAGGAGCTTCAGCCAGGCGTATGCTGCGAGGGATAATGGCTTTAAAAACCAGATCTGGATAATGACGGCGGACTTCATGAACGACATCTGCTGAGAGTTTTGTGCGGACATCAAACATGGTGAGCACTACCCCACGCACTTGGAGATCCGGGAAGATAACAGAACGGATACGGTCCAGGGTTTGGTTCAACTGACCAAGGCCTTCAAGAGGTAGATATTCACACTGAACGGGGATGATCACCCCATTTTGAGCAGCAATCAAACCGTTGAGGGTGAGCAAACCAAGTGAAGGAGGACAGTCTATGAGAATGTAATCGTAACGTGCCGAGAGAGGGACTAAGGCTTTTTTGAGAAAGCTTTCGCGCGCAAGTTCACTCACCAACTCTACCTCTGCGCCTGCCAGGGCGGGAGAAGCGGGTAATAAGGATAACTTCAATCGAGGGTTGTGCAAGATGTGAGCAGAGGTTGACCCTTGACCGATTAAGGTTTCGTAAGTCCCGCTACGAACGTTATTTTTATCAACACCCAGGCAAGAGGTAGCATTTGCCTGAGGATCAAGATCAACCAGAAGTACTCGCTGTCCATGATATGCCAGGAATGCTCCTAAGTTGATAGCTGTTGTGGTTTTACCAACACCGCCTTTTTGGTTAGCCAGGGTGTAGATGCGTCCCATAGCTTCTTAGAGCACCTCGATGATACACTCTTCAATTTCCTGGGGAGTAGGGATACTGTCCAGGCCGAAACGAGTGACGGAATGTGATGCCAGTTGGGTTGCAAAACGGGCAGCTTCCCAGGGATCACGGGTATTGAATAAACGGACAAAGAACGCCGCAGAAAAAATATCCCCGGCACCGGTATCATCCATTAATTCTGCCGGTAGAGGGTGGAAGCGGCGAACATCACCGTGCCAATAGACACGGACTCCTTCAATACCCTCAGTTATTACTAAAACCCGGCAGTAAGAAGCCAGTTCTTCGATACGGGTTTCATCATTGTCAATATCATCGTTGCTGAGAACAGCGGCGGCCGCATTTTCAAGCACGAAGCTGGCTTCAGGCCATTCTGAGGGATAGACTTGGCCATACTCATCCCAATTGCGTAACCAACCCTGGGGCGTCACGCCTATAAACGAATTTGTGAAGTAGCGGAGAATTCCAGGTTCCACTTCTTGAGCAACTGGTCCGATATGTACAATGGATGGATTGCGCCAGACTTCAGGAATTTGGAAGAGATCCAGTTTTTCCGCCAGGCTATGTATCTTTTGAATACGCCCTTCAGGTGTGGGTATATTTTCAAAAGTAGTGCTTTGCTCTGAGGGGTAATTGACTATCGGAATATCGCTTAGAGGTCCGGGAGAGATCTCTTCACCCCAGGAAGTGACAATGCCAACCTTCAACCCTAAAGCATTTGCGGTCAGGGCAGCATAAGCAGCGGTGCCTCCAAGGCGAGGACCTTTTGGGCTGAGATCCTGAGTAAGATGACCAATCACCAGGTAGTCTACAAAACTCAGGTAGGGTGGAGAAAACATGAATAAATTATACCCGCTTGAATCATTCCAGGGGAATAATGGTCACTTTTCGGTAGGGTTCTTCGCCAACACTTTCGGTCTCAACCTGAGGGTTGTTACGCAGTTCAATATGGATGATGCGCCGTTCGTTAGCTGGCATGGGTTCAAGATTTTGACGGCGACCAGATTTTGTGGCCTGTTCAGCCATGCGTTTAGCCAGATTCCTTAGCTGGCTCTCACGCCGGACGCGGTAGCCTTCTACATCGACAATCAGGGGTAAATGTTTACCCAGCTCTTTGCTGACGATCAGACTGGCAATATATTGAAGTGCGTTTAATGTTTCTGCCCGACGGCCAATTAGGATGCTCAAGTCATCTCCAGTGATATTGACCAGCACAGGTATTCTATTTCTAAAATCATCGGCTTGACCATAGTCAGCGGTAACATTTGCCTTGATACTCATCTTTTCTAATAGCTCAATGACCGTATCTCGAGCTGTAGTTAAATCTAAATCGTCCTGCAAGCTTTCTATTGGTGGGGTGGGGACGACTGGTTCCGCTCCAGGTGCAGGGCGGTCGGGTGCTATTTTTTGAGGAGGTGTGGTATGGGTAAGGTTGGTGTCTGTTTTTTCTTGAATAGATTGTTTGATGATCAGACGGATCCTGGCATGACGGGAACCCAGACCAAACAAACCACGACTGCCTTCGTCAAGTATCTCAACATCGACAGCGTCTTCTGAAAGCCCCAGGTCATCCAGTCCTTTGATAATAGCTTCTTCGATTGTTGGGGCTATAACTTCCAGGGATGCTGGTTTATCGATCATTTTCACCTCAAAGCGAATAAATCTAAAAAATCAGGTGCTCAATTTCTTTGTTGGGATAATATTTCGCCAGTCCACTTTGCCCATGGCAGCGTATTGCAATATACCAACGACATTACTCATCAGGAAATAGAGCGCCAGACCGGATGAAAAGGTATAAGCCAGATAACCCATCAATAAAGGCATATAAATATTCATGGCTTTAGCCATCTGAGCACCCTGGTCTCCTGTGGAGGCTGTAGGCGTCATCAATTTCGATTGAAGATACGTGGAAATAACGACCAGAATTGACAATATTGGCAAACCAAAACCAGCGATTGCCAGACCAGAAGCTCTTTCTGGAAGGCTCAAGTCCATCCAGAGGAAGACGTTGTTCAATGGGATCAGGGCTGCTGCGTTGACGAAGGGGTAGATATGGCGAGAGAAATCCAGGAGCTGCACCGGTGTAACGGCTAAGGCACGGATCAACGATTGGTAAAAGCCGATCATGATTGGTAACTGGATAATCATTGGCAGGCATGACCCGAAGGGGTTGACCCCCATTTCTTTGTATAACTTCATCTGCTCTTGAGCCAGTTTCTCGCGATCGTTCTTGTATTTCTTCTGGATTTCCTGGTATTTTTTAGATTTCTGCATATCCTGCATGGCTGCAGCGCTTTTCATCTGCTTGATCGTGAGTGGATACATGAGCATGCGGATCAGAACAGTGAAAATAATGATAGATAATCCAAAGCTTTGCCCGACCAGGTTGTAGATCACCAGCAGGGAATTAATCATTGGGTTAAGTATTAAGGTTTCCCACATTTGAAATTTGCCGTTATTGGTTATCCTTTCTTTGAAGGAAATTCCTGGTTTTATTTTCTAAATTTATAAATCTAATCAAACTTCCTGCGTTCATAAGTAATAAAGCCAAGAATAATGTTGATATTATGGATTAAAAGACCAAAGGATGGCACCATTCTTATTCAGAGCAACAAGAAGATGATCACCTCTAGTGGGAGCCACCAGGAGAATGTCGTTGGCTACCTGGGGAGGGGCATGCAGCCTGCCGTTTATTTGTTGGGTCCAACGTATTGAACCATCCGTAGTGAGGGCATAGAGGGTGCCACTTTCGGAACTTACATAAATCGTAGAGTTGGAAACCAGGGGTGTTCCAACAATCGGGCCATCGAGATTATGGGAGGGTAGTTTCCAAAATAGCTGACCATTGCCAGCGTTGAGCGCATAGAAGTTGCCGTCTAAATCACCGAAATAAAGCCGTCCGGCAGCCAGTGCAGGCCCATCCCAAACCCAACCATCCGTTTCGAACTGCCACAAGATGATGCCGTCGCTGGCACGTATGGCGTACATGCTTCTTCCAAAGGTGCCAACATAAAGGACCCCATTTTCACTTAATGTAGGAACACCAACTATTGCGCCACCCAGCTTTTCTGTTTGCCAAAGAAGGACGGGTTCGAAGACGTTAAGGTCGGAGCGTAAAGCATATACACGCTGATCCATTGATGGTAGATAGATGTTTCCATTTTCCTCTTGTGTCACCGGACGAGCCCAGGTTGGGCTTTCAGTGGAAAAAGTCCACATGAGTTCCCCATTCAGGTTGAGAGCGTACATATTCTTGTCCGCATCAGGGGCAAAGATACCGTTTTGGGTGGCTAAAGGGCTGGCAATATAACGATTGCGAGCATCAGTAAATTCCCAATTTAACTGCCCGGTTTCAGGATCAAGGCTATAAAGCACATGATTGTAACCGCCAACAATTAGTTGACCATCTGGTGTGATTGTTGGTGGGGCAAAAAAGGTGATACGAGCATCACTTTCGTTGGGGAAGCGCCACTTCTCGGTTCCATTAGAATTCAAGTCGATAGCATAGACATGAGTATCGTACGCCAGGTAGGCTGTATTACCCTGTACGGTTAAGCCTGGCCAACCGGTGGAGGCGTAGATCTCACCGCCGCAACCAGCCAAAAGAAAAGCTGCTAATAACAAAGTGAGAATGACGGGTGAGTGTTTATTCTTCATGGTTTTCAATGATCGATTGACCAACCAGAGATCGCAAGATGCGGTGCCACAGCTGGTCAGGATTGACCGTTTTGGTGAATTCGGGGACGGGATCAAAACCTCCTTCATTAAATGGGTTGCAACGTAAAACTCTCCAAATTGCCATAAAAGAGCCTTTTAATAACCCGTGTTTGTATATAGCCTGGTAGCCGTAGTGTGAGCAACTTGGATAAAACCGGCAAGTGTCAGGCGGAAGAGCGCGAGAGATGGTGAGCTGGTATAACCGGAAAATGGCTAGCAATGGAATCCGCGGCAAGTTTTCCAGTCGAACGGGTAAATCCCGGAGACGAGGCTCGCTGGGATAATCTTTGCTCAAGTGAAAATCAATGGTCATGATTAGCAATATCTGAAATAAGCAAGTTTGCTTTCTGTAAAAGGGTAATCAACACAGTTTGAGACTGGTGAAAGGAAGCTTCGGACAAAGGATGTCTGGCGAGGATAAGAATATCCCAACCAGTATTGATATGAGGGATTAATGGCCGGATAGCTTCACGCAGGAGGCGTTTTGCGTGGTTGCGCTGGACGGCTTTGCCGACAGAACGACCGGCAGCAACAGCAAAGCGCGAGGTCTCCTTTTGGTTGCTGAGAACAATAAGCACCATAAGCGGGTGGGCATAAGACTTTCCAGATCGCCGCACCCGCGAAAAATCAGATGATTTTCTCAGACGGAATTCCTGTTTCACCTTTTCGCTTCGAGTTGATTTCTCCTTTCGAAGAGCGTAAATCCAGGGGAAATAGATATGTTTCGATGAAAAAGCCGAAACCGGCTGGTTGGCAATCAACTCTTCCAGTTTACTTTCTTGACGTGATTTCTTTTTACCGCTAATTGGGCACGACCCTTTAAACGGCGGCTTTTAATCACCTGACGGCCTTTTGAAGAAGACATGCGTCGACGAAAACCATGTACTCTCAAACGGCGCCGGACTTTTGGTTGGTAGGTGCGTTTTGGCATAATAAAAAACCCTTCATAATACAAGCGTATACCGATATTTACAAAAACCAGGCCTCGCTCCGATAAAAAACAGGCTAACTTGTAAGATAAGCCAGGCAGGTTAGTCATCGAGCTCGGTCCAGTTCTGCTTGACCGGAAATTGTCTGCCACAGACGAGCAGTTATTATACCCGAAGGGAGTAATATGGTCAAACGTGGCTGAAGTTTTTTTGTCATGGGAATATCGAATCACACCCAAAAACTCAGATTTATGCGATATGGGACACATGTATTGACATTGGGATTATCATACAGATGTTGAGAACCTTTTCTAGTTGAAAAACTATGTGTGACATAAGTTTACCGATTTGTGCAAGTCGTTTTTTATGAACGACCATTTAATAATTATACCGGGCAATACAATCAGAATGGAATCACGGTATTTTCAAGGAAGCTTGATATGTATGTTTCAAATAATTAGGATGGAACAACAACTAATTATCGGTGGCAAAGCCAGTAAGATCGAAAAATTTCCTAATAATTTGGTTGACAAGGAATTCTTATTTGTTATAATTGAAATATATAGTATATGTTGGCAACTATCGGTGAGGTAGCCAATGAATGATAATCAAAGGGGGGGAAATTCTGTGGTTAGATTGATGAACCTTTCGTCGGTTCTGGAGCAGCTTCGTCAAGGAGGTCCTAGGTCGCGTGCTCAACTCGCCCAATTAACTGGTCTCAATAAGTCTACTGTATCAAGCCTTACAGACGAATTGATAAGGCGTGGATACCTCATGGAACTCGGGGATGCCACCTCTGGTGTTGGTCGACCAGGGAGGTTTTTGCAGTTAAATCCAAATGCTGGTTGGGGGATAGGCGTTGAAATCGGTGTTGGATATATTTTAATAATCATATCCAATTTTATCGGTCAAGTTATATGGCGTCACTATGAAGACCTAGGGGTAGTAACTGAAAAGGATGAGGTTATTTCCCATGTTATTGGGTTAGTTGATGAAGCCATCAGATCAGGAGATGGCAATAGCGAGCAGATTTTAGGTATGGGAATAACACTACCTGGATTAGTTGACGTCAAGGAAGGGATTCT
>Ga0114946_10000460_pt1 | contig 27441 bp, 27 predicted proteins | sample WalLakDeSediment_FD_88676 | JGI IMG/M metagenome (GOLD analysis project Ga0114946, IMG submission 88676) | Lake sediment microbial communities from Walker lake, Nevada to study Microbial Dark Matter (Phase II) - Walker Lake 11/02/13 Deep Sediment | ecosystem: Environmental > Aquatic >... | reverse complement strand
TCGGCCAGCGTTCCCTGAACGTCATGAATGTGCAAGGTCCGGAAATTGCGTTTCGCCGCGCTCTCCTCGACGGCATGCACGAGTTCGCTGAACGGTCTGGTTGAGGTTTTCGTGTATTCTATCTGTGTCAGGTCCACGGAGATATCCTTCAATTATTATTGCATCCAACGATAGGATGCGCTCCAACAATCGAAGGATTCACTTTTCGTCCTTTATACCCAGGGCTTCGAGCAACACTCGTCGCGCATCATCAGGAAAGCACGGAGCGGCTGCGCGATACAATCCTATCAACTTGTCCATCGAATCGCAATAGGCGGCGCAATCCGGACATTGACTGAGGTGTTTCTTCAGCTCCGCGCACCGTTCGGAATGTTCGTCATCCCCGAAATGTCCGCAGATGAATTCGATGACTTCGTTGCAATTCGCAAAATGATGTGGCATGGTCTCACTCATCGGTATGTTCATCGAAAATCGGCGTCAATTCGCTGCGGAGAAAGGAACGTGCTCGATGGAGTCGGGATTTCACCGCAGCCACGCTCAAGTTGGTAATTGCACTGACTTCCTCGGTAGACAAACCCTCGATGTCGCGAAGCACGAAAACCACCTTGTACTCGGGGGCCAGTTTGTCAATAGCCGCATCGAGATGTTCCTTGAGATCCGATCTCTCGACCGCTGCATGCGGATCGTGCTCCCAATGATCGACTGCGATTTCGGGTATGGAGTTTTCGTCGTCATCGAGAGAGACATGTCTGCGCGAACGCTCGCTTCGTGCCAGCATGAGGCAGTGATTCGATACTATGGTGTACAGCCAAGTAGAGAATTTCGAGCGATTATCGAACTGATCGAGCTTTTTCAGAATGCTTAGAAACGTTTCTTGCGTGGCATGCTCGGCACGTTCCTGGTTTCGGCAGATGTTGTACGAGAAACGGAAGATCACCGGAGCATACTCGTCAACCAGCCGTTTGATCGCAAGCGAATCACCTTGCTTCGCTTTCTCGATTATCGTCGTTTCGTCGTCAACACTCATACAATTCGATGCTTCATTCTCTACAATTTCACCATACCAACAAGATACGATTTCGCGCAACGTCATGCATCTACACCATCCCATCCGTCCAACAGCCAGGATTCTTCTCGCAATCGCCGTTGCTCAACGCGGCGGTCCGGACAACACAGGTCGACGCGGGCCCAAAACGCTGGGGAGTGATTCAGTTCTCGTAAATGGGCCAGTTCGTGTATGATCACATAATCGGATGTTGACTCCGGAAGCAGCACCAGCAGCATGTTGAGATTGATGCTCCCGCGTGCTGAACAACTTCCCCATTTGCTGCGCTGCCTGCGGATGCTAATGCGGGAAGGCATGTCGCCCATACGCTCCGCCAACTCGAAGCATCGCTTCGGCAGATACCAACGCGCGTAACGGCGCAACCACAACCCGAAGAGTTCGCGCAGTACTTCTTCGCGCTGTTGATAATGCTCAGGAACCGTGAAGAGCAACGCATCCTCTTCCAAGCGCACACGTCCGTTGGGCGTGTCCCACGTATGCAAGTGTATTCGTCTGTCTTTCCCGTGAATCGGAATGCTCGCTCCATCACGAAATTCAAGGCGGGGTTTGGAATTCTTCTCGATCTCGAACGCGCGGAGTTGATCGATAATCCACTCCGCGCGTTCACGCACAAGCGCATGCATTCTCGATTCAGGGCAACGTTTCGGAGCGGAAACTCTCACACCACCTTTGTCCGAAACCGTCAATCGCAAATGCTTGTTTTGCCGTGTGCGTAGAAGGCGATATTCAATCACTACGCCATTGACCTTTATCGATGGCATCCCGCGAATCCGCTATGAGCGTTTCCAACAGAGCAGCAACCCATCACGCAGGGGAATAATGCTCGAGTAACATGAGTCTTCCGTAAACGCCATGTGATTCAACTCGACTATTCCACGAGTCGCCTCGCTCATATCACCTTCGAGCATTCTTCCCTTCCAAAGTGCGTTATCGAACACAAGCACCCCCCCGGGCCGCAGTCTCGACAATGCCATGCGGAACGCGCGAGAATAATCGGATTTATCGATATCGCAGAATATCACGTCGAACTCTCCTTCGATTCCGGCAAGCACATCGAGTGCTTCTCCGGTGTGAAATTCGAGAAGGTCCTGCATTCCGGCTTTGCGAAACGCCTCCTCGGCGAACTGTCGATTCGCATCATCGAGATCAGTGCACACGATTCGTCCGTCACTCGGCAACATTTGGGCGAACCATAAAGCTGAATAGCCAAATCCGGATCCCAACTCCATTATTCGGCGTGCACCTATCATCGCGGAAAGCTGTGAGAGCACGGTTCCGACAAGCGGCCCAACTATGGGAAAATCCCGTTCAGCCGCAACTTCTTCCAATTCTTTCAGAACCTGTGATCGTTGAGGCAGCAAACTTGCCATGTAACGTTCGATTTCCGGTGTCGTGATGATCATGTGCTTCCTTTCAAGAGTTTTTTTTTCTGCTTGGACATGGATAATGCATGATTCCGATGCTAGCATCTTCCAAACTGCAGGATTGCTGCAAATGCATGCGAACTCGGCATCACGCGTGGCATGTCAAATACTTGACACTACGCCACGGAGGATGCAACTGCATGAAAAAAATGATCGCCCCTCCGCCGTTGACCGCGTCGCGCCGCTCCCCTTTGCAAGTAGTGAGGAATAGGTTCCTTTGACGCTGGTCCAATTCGGGACGGCGGCAGGGGCAGGGAAACGGCGCATTCGAATCGCAAATACTTCTTCACTGTACGCATTTCCCGTATTTCGATACTATTTCGACAGCAACATCTTTTTCGTCAACACGATGCTGCCTACACGCAAACGGGCTAGATACATGCCGCTGGGGAGACCACCGCTGTCGAAATATGCATTGTGAATGCCGGCCGATACCGGACCGTGATGCAACAACGCGACACGTCGTCCATGCATGTCCAGCACTTCAAGTTCGCCGTGTTCCCCATCAACCGGGTCGGATACTTCCCACGTAATCATCGTTGCGGGATTGAATGGGTTGGGGATGTTCTGTCGTAACTCGACCATGAGTCTCAACGGCTCGACGCAATCACCGGATATTCTGATCAGGCCGAATACCACATCAACGCCAATATGTTCACCCACGAACGGAGGTGGATTCTCCGGGCGCAATTCACTTGTGAAAATACCGAACGCACCATCACGTCCGTCCTGCGGTAACATGGTGCAATTCACATGAAACAGTGTGCCACTCGTACGAATCGCAACATCACCCTGTCCTTCTACAACAATCGCACCCGGAACGATTTCATACTGGACGAGCCAGTCCTTGCTCAGCGTCCCTTCCGTACGCACGGAAGTGAAGCGCAGCAACGACTCGTCACCTCTGACAGTGATCTGGAACTCCTCGATCTGTGTATCGTTGTTGTTCGCAAGTAGCACAGGGAAAGACGCCGTCCGTCCCATCATCCCAAGAATATCATCGGGAATGGAAATCGTCACTTTTGTGACTCGCTGTGCCACACGCGTCGCCGCAGTGCATTCCAATTCTTCGAGTTGATCGGAATGCACGGATACGGCAAACTCTGCCGTTTCAACACGGTCGGAAACGGCGGGAACGCAAGTCCAGGAAATGATGGCCGATGCACCGGGCGCGAGGTCAACTCCCAGCGCCTTCGTGCTCTGTTCATTTCCATGTAAAGTGATGTTCGAAGAGTGATTCAACGACGCCGTGATACCGCTGATAGTTCTATTGCCATTGTTGTACAATGTTGCGCTTACAGGGAAAGGCGAGGGTGTCAGCGTACCCGATTGTATGTCGTATCGGATGGAATCCGGAGCCGTGCAACTCAGCAGCATAGACGCGCTGTCGACCTGTACCGGATGGTAAAGCAGTAGCTGCTTCGAACACTGGCGAGAAGCGAAATCCTCCGCACTAACCGTGACGCTCCATTCCGCAACTGTCGTCGACGTTTGCGCCAAAGCTCGGCAAAGCCAGACAATTGAAGCCATACGACCCGGCGCGAGATCCGCATCGAGCGATTTGCTGAGAGACTCGCCCAACTCCGGTGCCAGTGCCGGAGGGAGCGTCAATGTCGCCCGTACATCAGTCAACGTCGTGGAACCCGTGTTGAACACATTCACCTGCACAGGGAATGGCGCCGGCTTGTAGCCCTGAGCCGGTCCGAGGAATAGCACCGTATCACGCGCCGAACAGGCAACGGTAAATGAACTGCTTTGGGGAGGTGGTGGATACACGACAACATCAGTATTGCAATGCTCGAGCCGCCCCAGTCCGTAAAGTCGAGCCTGAATATGCACTTTCTTCATCACCGTCGCCGTATCGACGGGTGCTCGCAAATTCCAACTCAACATCCGGGAATCTCCCGGAGCAATATTCCGGATAAGTTTATCCTGTGTCTCTCCGGCAGCGAATCTGATGCCGTCCGGAAGAAGAAGTGTAGCGAACAGCGAGTCGATCGTCACGTTCGATGGATTCGTTACGGTTAACTCGTAATGAAGCGAAGGATAATCACCGGACACCTCGTTGTACTCCAAGATTTCGGGAGTTGACTCACAGGAATACACGAACGTCGCTTGTTCATACGGCGGTATATCCACATTCACACAACAACGCCGTGGCTCGGCATGCTTCGCCGACGCTTCGAAACACAAATTCACGGAATCGAAAGCAGCAGCACGCACGACGGCGAGGTGCCAGACTGCCGTACGGTATTCTCCCGGAGCAATGGGGTCGAAGCTCACGCGAACTTCCTGATCACCAGGATCGAGCAGCAATTTGCCGGGGAGTTCTATGCGAATCATCGCATCGTACGCAATTGCGCTGCCCGTATTACGCAATGTGGCACGTACAATCACCTCATCGTCAACCGTCGCATGTTTATCCACTTCGCAAGCGAGTTCCAATACGGGAAGCTTCGCTGCCGGGACGAATACAGGCATGGGACAAGGTGCGGTTTGATTCAAGCTCTTGCCTTTCGACTTCACCTGCACGTACAAGGTATCGACTCGCGGGTATGCCCGAGGAGTGGCACGGACAAACCAGCGTGCGTGGGCGAACTCCCAGATATCCAGCGACGATGGATCCATCAGCTTCGCGGCTCTCTCACCTGCGACAAGAGTCATGTCCGGCGGAGTGAAAAGCTCGGCAATCACGGAATCAGCCGATGCCGTACCGATGTTCATTGCATCTACAGTAACCAGGAACGGCTCCGGTTGATACGCATTGAGCGAATCCACAAAACGTATCGAATCCGGTGCAGCACAGGCGAGTTCCAATACCGGACCAGTAACCGCTTCGATATAAACGTCCTTGCTGCACACTGCGGCACCACCGTTTGCGGCGTACACCGTCACACGCACGACATCATTTCTTGATAAAACGCGATCAAGTATTCGAATCCGGAAAGTCCCCTCCACTTCTTCACCCACTCCCAACGTGTCGATCAATTCCTTCAGCGCTTGATCGGATGCGTCGATGGAAATATCCTCGCCCTGTAACAACGCGGCTACAACGTGGTTGGCCGGCGTGAGTCCTGTGTTCCTGACATGGACAGTGAATGTTGCAGGATTGGGCTCATAGTCGCCATTGACGTAGCGTATCGTGTCGGGGCCATCGAGGGAACAAGTGAGGGAAGGAATGGAGTTCTCGATCTGCACGTCCAAATCCGTACAGCATTGCGCACCGGGAAAATTGTCCGCAGTGACGCGAATACAAATGGAGGCGGGCAGTACAGGCGCTCTGCGCAATACTACCACCCAGGAGATTGTCGCGCTGTCACCAGGAGGTATGACGGCGCCATTCGGAAATTCCTTGGTAGCGAATTCACCGCTTTCCATATCAAGAAACGGAGGAAGTTCAATATGACCGCGTGCGGAGTTCATGGGTAATGACGATACATTCTTGACAGTACTCATGATAAGGAGCCGCTCGGGATCGTATTCGCGAGTGCCTTCGTCATACTGAACGATACGAGTGTCCAAACAGTGCATCTGCACGCGCACCGGCGAAGCGGTAATCGAGAAATCGATGCAACATATCGCCGTATCCAAACCGGAAACCAATGTCACGCAAATCTGTAGCAGATCGGACGTCGGCCTCTCAAGAGGACGAACCATCCACTGCACCCACCCGGTGTCTGATTGACCGATGGTGCTGGGATTGACGAAGGTACTTTTCGGTGTCGAATCGTCGATGACGAAACCCGGTGGAAGCTGAATAGAAGCTTCGATGTCTCGCGCCAGCAATTCGCTGCTGTTGAGCACTTGTACGCGAACCGGAAAGACTTCAGGTACGAATGAATTGAGACTGTCATTCCAAATTATGCGTTCGACGAAGTTGCATTGTACCGCAAGCTGCGTTTTCGCGCTTTCCACAGTCACTTCCGTGCAGCAGAGGGTAACAACACCGCTGTCGGGTAGCACCTCCAAACAGAGACGGAACGTTTTGTTACTGTCTACCGGCAGCACACGCGCACGAAATTCCGCAAACGCCCACATGCCGCGCTGTAATTCTCCCTGCAGTACTTGCGTATCGGAAGGCGACAATAGTTCGATGCCGTACGGAACCAATAATCGAACCCTAGGATTCGTCACCGGTATTGTACCATTGTTCACAACGGAAACGCTGACGTTGAATTCACCGTTGCTGTAATTTCCTTCGAAATCATCCCATTCCACATGGAGAGAATCTCCGCAAACCAGATCCAGCACCGGCCGCTTATATATGGCCACATTGTTCGTGTTCGCCTTCAAATGAAGGCAATCTACCGTCTCTTTGTCCATGAAAAACGCCGGATAGACGAAGGATGTATCCTCTTTGATATATGGGGGAGTGCTATATCGAACTTTCAGCAAGGTTTCCCGGCCACCTTGAAATGTCATGTGGCCGCTTACTTCAACAAATAAATGATCGCCGTGTATGCCGTATTTGACCGTCGCGGATTCGGCGAGATATCCTGTCGTAATCACGTCGCGAAAACGGAGCGGCGGTCGTTCAAGCACTTTGAAACTCAATTCTGTCAGAGTTCCACCGGAAGGTGAATCCACGACAAGTGGTATATACATGTCGCCGTTCTCGTACGCATACGTCGAATCGAAAGAGACAGCCATCACCGGAGTGGAAGGACTGAGCGGTGCCTTGAAGCGAAAGAAGGCCGAATCGCGCATACCGCAAAATTCGGCGGTAACGCGTATATCTCTCCACGAACCATCAGCGCAATCGGAGGTGTAACTAGCGACACAGTCGTTGGCACCACCAGTCACCAAGGACATGATGGAATTGAAGACGAGCAGAATCTCGTCCGGATGTTCCATTTCCAAATATTCACCACCTGTGGCATCCGCAATCAACTTCATTCGCACAAGATCATCGGGATCCATGGCGTGATACACAGCGGTGAGACAGTGCACGGGAATACCTAATTGCAGCGCTCGCGCAATAACGTCCTGAACATTCGCGATACTGTTGTTATCTCCACCATCAGTCAGCACGATCACCGCTTTAATGGCATTCGTCCCGTTGTTTGCAACCTCGTTCAGTGCATCGATAATCGCATCGTACAATGCGGTCAGGCCGAATGGATAAATAGTCCTGATACCTTCATTGAGCAGCCCGAGTTCCGTTGTCATCCCCTGATGCATTGTCACGTCGTCACCGAAACTGAAGATGGCACCTTCGTCACGGCCAGTACTGTGCTGTTGAAATAATTCTACAAAGCGATACGCCCCTTCTTTGATCATGAGCAGACTCGTTCCCGCCACCGATCCGCTGCGGTCCAACGCCAATGCCACCGAGATAGGCGTTGTTTCAGAAGGGCACCTGAACGACTGCGTGGCCTTCATTACATCGTCCTCCCAAATACGAACGGTCATCGAATTGATGTCGCTACTCTGCACGCCGTTGCAGAACGCTCGCACATGAACATTTACGTGAGGAAAACTTTTCGTATCGACGTTGAGAATGCGCAGTTCGTTAACTGGTTGCGCTTCGGCATGTAAAGCGAATACTGCGAGACCGAGCAATAAATGTATTGGAAGCAATCGTTTCATAGCGTCCTCTTGATAATCATTAGCATTCAGGCTGTACTAAACATCATGACAACCTCTCATCATGCTTCATTACAGGTTCGGTATTCTGCGTCATTTCTTCATCTATTCGAGCATGTACGAATCTCAGAATCGGAGAGCGGGATTCGACAGGAGCGTCGCCGATACGGAAGGCCATCATCGCTCGGTCACGCAGGCGATGCAACCCCTCGATGCTGGAGGAGCACAATCGGCATAAAATATCATCCCTTTCCACCGTCTCTCCGCGTTTCTTCATCAGAATGATTCCCGCAGTCGGATCGATTGTATCCGTCATCAGATTGCGCCCGGCACCGAGTTCTATCGCAAGCAGGCCAAGTTCGCGGGCATTCACAGCCTGCACGGTTCCGTCGCGTGTTGCGTGCACGTCAATCATCGACCGGGGATTGCGATACAGCATCGTATTCACAATGACTTGCGTATCACCTCCTTGCGCAGCAACGAAAGCAAGGAATCGTTCCCAAGCGTGTCCTTGGCGAATCATTTCCTGCGATATACGTTTGCCTTCATCGATGCTTGCAGCCTTGCTTCCGGCATGTATCATCATCCCTGCTATTGCGTGCGTGACTTCTAAAAGGTCCGGCGAGGCATTACCCTGCAGACAATCGCACGCTTCCACGACCTCCAGCCACGTACCGATGGCTCGCCCTAGTGGTTGCTCCATGTCGGAGATCAATGCACTTGTGGGAAGACCGAAATGTGCTCCTGTTTCGACGAGCAATTCGGCGAGTTGCATCGCCTCGTCTTCACTACGCATAAAAGCACCACTCCCTGATTTCACATCGAGAACCAGCGCATCGGCACCACCAGCGATTTTCTTGCTCATGATACTCGCCGCGATGAACGGGAGAATTTCCACCGTAGCAGTGACATCGCGGAGTGCATATACCTTTTCATCGAGCGGCACAACATCGGCTGACTGACCGGCCATAGCAATTCCCGTCTCGCGCAACACGTGGAGAAAGTGTTCCGAATCCGGATGCACATTGAAACCCGGGATGCTCTCAAGTTTGTCCAATGTACCACCCGTATGACCGAGCGCCCGTCCCGAAATCATTGGTACATGCACGCCAGCAGCAGCAACAATCGGAGCGACAAGCAGGGATGTTTTATCACCCACGCCGCCAGTGGAGTGTTTGTCGACCTTTGCACCGGGAATCGATGATAGGTCGAGCTTCGTGCCGGATGAAAGGAAAATGTCGGTAAGCTCAATCGCTTCGACCAAACGGACTGGTGCGAAATAGCTCGCCATGAGAAACGCGCTCATCTGGTAATCAGTCACTTCTCCGCTGAGGTACCCGCAGAAGAAGTGTTTCAGCTCATCATGTGTGAGCGTTTCACCATCTCGCCGTTTCCGAATCGTTTCCTTGGGAAGCATACATCGACCTTTGTTATCACTTAATATGGTAAGAAAAGTCGATGGCATTTGCAATGGAATTGCACATCCGCCGCGGACTAGCTGTTGAGGAACCCTCGGTACGATGTATTTTCGAGGGAACAGGTCTACGGTACATCGAGGTCTATGGATTCCTCCAGAAGCACCGTCCCATGTTCATCGAAGCGAACGAGCAAAGCTGTGGACACGCTTTCGAGAACAGCCTCATAGTATGTCTCGCCGGATGGAGCTTCGATTTTCATCACGTCGTACATCTCGAAGTCCGGAAACAAACGTTGCAGCGTATCATGGATGGCTTGAGGAACGTCCATTTGATCGAGGTACACGATGGAACCGAGCCATGACCCTTCCGAGTCGAATCTTGCGCTCATCTCGACGCTCTGCAACATGAAAGTCGCCACATACTCTTCATCCTCCGTATAATCCCAGATCACGCTTTCGGCCTTCGGGTAGAGAAAATGCATTGATTTCACTACGGAATCTGGAATGCCGATATGCTGCGCCGGAAGTTGAACAACAATAGAAAGCATGAACAGTATCGTAATGACATATCTCATTGCACTGTGCCCATTTGTGCATCCGCCGTCAGAACGGCCGAAAAAATATAATTAACGACTGAGATCCACGCTGTACAGCATGGTCATCGCGGGTAGCATGCAAACGCGGACCTGCGCAGCGGCGACACCTCCCCGAACAACACTGATTCACGTTGGTATGGACACGGAGCGCAAGCCAGCAGCGACGGCCAATTCCTCTTCCAACTCGGTCCGGAAACGCTCGATGGTGAATTTGACCGGCCAAGCAGCCGCCTCGCCCAGCGCACACACCGTGTTGCCATCGATGTTGCACGCGACACTGTGCAACAAATCGAGGTCTTCGGAACGCCCCTGACCGTGCTCGAGTCTGTGCAGCACTTTGAGCATCCAGCCAGTCCCTTCTCTACACGGCGTACATTGACCGCAGGATTCCACCTTGTAGAAATGCGTAATCCTTGTAAGTATACGTGTAAGGTTAGTATCCTCGTCCATCACAATGATACCGGCCGTCCCGATAGCGGATCCGGCTGCTTTGAGAGAATCCGAGTCCATGCGCACGCCTTCGAGTTGCTCGCCGCGCAGGGGTGGCATGGAACTGCCTCCGGGGATAACCAATTTGATTTTCTTGTTTCCGGGAACGCCACCAGCGACGTCGTATATTAATTCCGTCAGCAGCATTCCGGTCGGCAGTTCATACACACCGGGTTTGTTCACGTGGCCGGATATACCGTAGAGTATCGGACCGGGATGCGATTGTGCCCCGATGGACGCATACCACTCCCCGCCTTTTTCAAGAATATGCGGAACACAGGAAATGGTCTCGACATTGTTAATTGTGGTCGGACATCCCCATAACCCATGTTGTGCCGGAAACGGCGGCTTGACTCTCGGATAGGGACGGATTCCCTCGATGGAATTCATCAGCGAACTTTCTTCACCACAGATATACGCACCCGCACCACGATGCACGTATATGTCGCATGAGAAATCCGTACCGAAGCGTTCCTTCATGCGATCACCGACATAAGCACGCTCGTACGCATCCGCAAGCGCTTTTTCCACCATTTGCACCCAAGCTTCGTATTCGCCGCGGATATAGATGTACGCGGCCGTTATGCCGAGCGCATAGCCGGCGATGAGCGTGCCTTCGATCATTAAATGTGGATTGAACTCGAATATCTGTCTATCCTTGAAGGAGCCGGGTTCGCTCTCGTCGCCGTTGACGCAGAGATATTTCGGTTTGTCAGTGGATTTCGGCATGAAAGACCACTTGAGTCCGGTCGGGAATGCCGCGCCGCCTCGTCCGCGCAGGCCGGAGACTTTCACGACATCAATGATCTGCTCGGGAGTCATGCCGAGCGCCGCGCGAATGCGGCCATAGCCGCCATGCTGTTCGTACACGTCGATGCGATGCAGGTCGGGGATGTTCGGTAAAAGAACTGGCTGGTACTCGCTCATGGTAGTTATATCCCGTTTAGACGCAGGGCGTTCAACCCTTCGCTTTCAGCTCGTCAAGTATTGCGTTTATTTTTTCCGGCGTTAAATGTTCGTGATATGTTTTGTTCACCGACATCATCGGTGCACCACCACATGCACCAAGACATTCTGCTTCGTGGACGGAGAACAACCCGTCCTCTGTCATCTCGCCGATACCGCAACCGATCTTGTCGGCGATAGTCTTGAGTACCATGTCGGACCCGCACAGCATGCAAGAAACGTTGGTGCACACATGCAATGTATACTTGCCAACGGGATGCTGATGGTACATTTCGTAAAATGTGACGACACCGAGTACGTTTTCCTCCGGAATGTCGAGCACGCCTGCTACATACCGGATTGTTTCTTCCGATATATATCCCCATTTGTCCTGTGCGATATGCAGTACCCCCATGACGGCAGCTAGATTCGTCGGGTAATGGGAACGGATTTCCTGGACTTTTTGAAGTTCTTCTTCGCTGAACATATCAATATGCGCCGGTGGTTATTTATCGGCTTCGCCCATTACTGGATCGAGACTTCCGAGTATCGCAAGAATATCGGACAGCATGTGTCCCTTCAACAACACGGGCAAGGCCTGGAGGTTACAGAATGATGGCGAACGGATTTTCAACCGCCAGGGATGACCCTCCCCGCGGCTGACAATATGAAAACCGAGTTGCCCCTTGGACGATTCGATGGCATGATGCACTTCACCCGATGGAGGATTGACACCGAAATTGACAATCATGAAATCATGTATCAGTTCTTCCATGCGCGTGTATATACGCTCCTTGCGGGGCAGCACCTTTTTCGGTTCGTGCGCATGTATGGACCCGGCAGGGATTTTATCCATGCACTGATACACCATTCTGACGCTTTCCTTCATCTCGCGAAGGCGAACGTAGTAGCGGGCAAGCGAGTCGCATTCCGGTTCCGTAATCACCTCGAAATCGAGATCGTTGTACACGAGATACGGCGTATCGCGCCGTAGATCCAGCGCGACACCCGATGCACGCAAATTCGGTCCCGTCAACCCCCATGCAAGCGCCTGTTCGCCACTGATGACACCTGTGCCACGACATCGATCGACAAAGATACGATTGCGGTTGAGTAGCCGTTCGCCCTCGTTGAGACGCTCGGGGAATTGCTCGAGAAATGCTCGTATCGCGTGAAGCCCTTCGTCGGTGATGTCTTGCGAGAGTCCACCGATTCTCGTGTAACTTGTTGTGAATCGAGCACCGATAACCAGATCGAAGATATCGTGTATTTTTTCACGCTCTCTGAAGCACCACAGCAACAGCGTCATCGCGCCGACGTCCATCGCCATGACACCAAACGCTACGAGATGCGAGGAAATCCGTGCCAGTTCACCCAACATGGTCCGAATATACTGTGCTCGTGGGGGCGCCTCGATGCCCAACAGTTTCTCGACAGCAAGAATGAAACCGATATTGTTGTGAACCGGCTGAAGATAATCGAGTCGGTCGGTATGCGTTATGAACTCGTGATACGTTTCATTCTCCGCGATCTTTTCATAACCGCGATGAAGATACCCGAGTTCAGGCATTGCATTGACAATGGTTTCTCCATCCAAGCGCAACAGAATGCGTAACACACCATGTGTCGCGGGATGCGATGGACCCATGTTCAGGATCATATCGTTCTCGAGTGGATCGTCGAACGAAATATCCGGATCCATATCGAGCAACGCTTGAAGCAATTTCGTCCGTTTTTCTTTCGGTGGCAGTTGCCCTGTAAGAACGGGAACGTCGAAATAATCCTCGGTCGTGTTATACGGTGTACTCATGCGCTAGCCTCGTTTCGGCAAGGGTATTGATCCCGATACGCCCATCAGGGGAAAGTCTTTCCGCAGAGGAAAGTACTCGTAATCTTCCGGCATGTAGATGCGGCGGAGATCAGGATGACCGGAGAAGGTAACACCGATCATGTCCCAAGCCTCGCGCTCGTACCAGCCGGCGCATGGGAACACATCGGTTATGGACGGCACGACGGCATCGTCTTCGTCCACACGCACTTTGAGATGTACGCGCTCGTTCTTCTCGAGTGAAAAAAACCGATAGTTGACTTCGAAGCGTTTCTTTTCCGTGAATGCGTCGATGCCGAACACATCCTCGCAAAGCGGGAACGGACATTCGGGATTGTCGCGGAGTAAGGTTGCCGCTTCGACGATGATGTCGCGATGCACGGTCACGATCACGTCATCGCGGAAATCGACAACATCTTCTACTGCGTCGCCGAAGCGCTCCCGGAGGGTGTTGACGAGTTGTTCCAGATGTAGATTCATAAGATTGACATCGGGCACCGCTGCGGCCCCGTCATGTTACGATGAGCGATTCCTTGCTATTTCTATATTCAAGCACGCTGGAAGAAGAGATTTTCTTCTGTAGTACCAATAATGCGTTGAAAAGATTCTCCGGACGTGGCGGACATCCAGCAGCGTACACGTCAACGGGGACGAACAGGTCGATTCCCTGCACGACGGAGTACGAGCGGAACATTCCTCCAGACGAGGCGCAAGCACCCATTGCGATGACCCAACGGGGTTCGGCCATTTGATCGTATATTTTTCGGACGACTTTTGCCATTTTGTACGTAACAGTGCCGGCGACAATCATCACGTCGGATTGTCTCGGCGAGAAACGCATCACTTCCATTCCATACCGGGAAATGTCGTGCCTCGGATCACCGGCTGACATCAGTTCTATGGCGCAGCAGGAAACTCCCATCGGCATGGGCCACAGCGAATTCTTGCGTGCCCACCCGATGAGGGCATCGAGCGTAGTGGTCAGATACCCCTCGCCCAGCGCAGATTCTAATCCCATTGCAATGCTCCTTTCTTCAATTCGTAAATGTAACCGACCGCGAGTACGATCACGAATACCATCATAACAACAAAACCTGTCCACCCAAGTTCCTTGAATTGCACTGCCCAAGGATACATGAACACGACTTCGATGTCGAAGATGATGAAGGAAAGCGCAACCATGTAGTATTTCACGGAAAAACGAAACCTTGCGGTGCTCACGGGTTCCACACCGCTTTCGTAGGTCGTCATTTTTTCCCTATAGGGTCGCTGAGGACCAAGAAGCCATGAAAGATTCACCGATACTACGCCGAAAACAAGGGCTGTCCCGATGATGAGAAAGATGGGGAAATAGGATTCGATCATGTGCTCAACCGTTAGGGTGAACGTACTGAAGGAGTAATGTAGGAAATAAATTCGGACCCGCCAAACGGTCCATCATGTCCGATACATCGCGTCGATCAGGTCGAGATACCGTTCCTCGACGGCTTTGCGACGTATCTTCATGCTCGGCGTCATTTCACCGTTCTCTATGGTGAAAGGGTTCTCGAGCAACGTGAATCGACGAACCTTCTCGAAATTCGAAAGGTCCTTCTGCCTTGATTGTATACTCTGTTCTATCGCCTTGTAAATCTCGGAGTTCTTCACCAAGTCCTTGACATCGTCGTACGGGATGCCATGCGAGTCGGCGTAGGCCCGTATAGAATCAAAATCCGGTACGATCAGCGCGGTGAGAAACATCCGTTTGTCTCCGATCAACACGAATTGATCGATGAATTCGCTTCCCGCAAAGAGATTCTCGATCGGCTGAGGTGCGATGTTTTTTCCGCCCGAACTGACGAATAAATGCTTTTTCCTATCGGTGATGTAAAGAAATCCGTGTTCGTCCATCATGCCGATATCACCTGTGTGCAACCAGCCATTGCTATCTATCGCCTCATCCGTCGCTCTGCGACTATTGTAGTAGCCCTTCATCACATGCGGACCACGAGTCAGGATTTCGCCGTCTTCGGCGATTTTCACTTCTATGCCCGGCAAGGGACGTCCCACCGATCCGAAACGGTAGGCATCCAAACGATTGGCCGATATCACCGGCGAGCTTTCGGTCAACCCGTACCCTTCGATGATCAGCATACCGACGGCCTCGAAAAATTCGCCGAGTTCACGCGGCAATGCAGCGCCGCCGGACACGAAGTAGCGAATACGACCGCCGGTCCGTTGCGAAAGTTTTGAGAACACGAGCTTTTTCATCATGGCATACTTGACGCGAAGCAGTACCCCGGCACCACCGTGCTTATCGGCCAATACTTTGGCACGACCGATCTCCACCGCTTTGTAGAACACTTTCCGCTTCGTCGGCGAATCTTTTTCCACCATGCGGGCTACTCGATTGTATATCCGTTCGAACAAACGAGGTACGGCAACAACTATGGTGGGTCTGACCTCGAGCATGTTTTCTGCAACCGTCTCCACGCTCTCGGCGTAAGCGATGCTTGCACCGCATGACATTGCCGTGTAATAGCCGGCCATGCGCTCGAACACGTGACACAACGGCAAAAACGATAACAACACGTCTTTATCCGTGATTGGCAACACCTGCGTCGCAGCGACGATGTTGGAAACGAAGTTCGCGTGCGTCAACATCACGCCTTTCGGATTTCCCGTAGTACCGGACGTGTAGATAATCGTGCACAAATCCTCGGGAAGGATCTGCGCGCACGCTTCACGCGCTGCATTAGGATGCGCTCCATGCTGCAGCTCGCCCAAAGACAGTACCGCCGAAAAGCTCATGGATCCTTCCGGCAAATCCTCCGTGTCGTTCATTACGATGACGTGCTTGAGCGTTTTCACTTCATCGCGAATGCGTTGAATCTTGGCAAGCTGAAAACGATTCGAAACAACGATGACCGATACGCCGGCATCGCGCAAAATGAATTCGATTTGCTTGGCGGTTTGCGACGGGTAAATCGGAACGTCGAACGCACCCAGTTGCAACACGGCCTGGTCGGTGATCACCCACTCGGGTCTGTTTTCGGACAACAAGGCTACACGATCTCCCTTTCTCACACCGAGAAACGACAGACCATGGTACAACAACGCAACCTGCTCGCGCACGTCGCGATAGGACATCGGTACATACGATCCCTCTACCTTGCGCAACAACATAGGACGTGCGTCATGCATGTACTTGTCGGTCAAGTTGAGAAACATTTCGGGGATGGTCGAGAAAGTTACTGCCAAACTCATGCGCACGCCCTTTCAGCCATGATCAGGTTTACTCGTTTGAAGATACACCGACAAAGTGACTCCAAGCAATCCCATGTCGAAAAAATCATCCGTCAGCTACAACATGTATCATTCGTCAGCAGAAACCGAACGCGCACCCGAGCACTATCTCAACACCACGTTAGCATGAGATGCTCTGCGTATTCCTCCCTCTTCTTCGCATCAACATTCACCTCTCGGCAATCTTTTTCATTTCACCCGTAACCTGTACCTTTCATTTCATATTCATCATAGCGCCACCGGGAAGCACATGACAAACTCACAAACGGACATCTTGGACATCTTCAAACAAGCGGGTGCATTTCTTGAAGGACATTTCGTGCTGACGTCGGGTCTGCACAGTCCACACTACGTCGAGAAATTCCGCGTACTCGAACATCCTCGTCACACTGCCGCCCTGTGCGAACGCTTCGCGAACACATGGCGCGACGAGAATCCCACCGTCGTAATCGGACCAGCCACGGGCGGCATCATTCTCGCGCATGAAACGGCCAAGCAACTCGGCGTTCGAGCCATGTTTACAGAGCGAGTGGACGGTGTCATGACTCTCCGTCGCGGCTTCACCCTCGACGAGGACGACCGCGTCCTCCTGGTCGAAGATGTGGTGACTACCGGTGGCAGCGTCGTGGAAGTGATCGAAGCCGTAAGAAACACCGGTGCGACGATTGTCGGTCTGGCCTATCTCGTAGACAGAAGTGGCGGCAAAATACAATGGAGCGTGCCGGCCGACGCTCTGCTCACACTCGATGTTGTGACTTGGAAACCCGAGGATTGTCCGCTTTGTCGGGACGGCATTCCCACGCAAAAACCCGGACGCTCAGGCAAGAAATAACATCATCGATTCCTGCGAACCTTGCACTTCGCTGAACACTCCCGCACTGCGGACGGACTGCGGATGCAACGATGTGCTCAATGAAGAATCGGGTGCCGGAATGCGCTGCATCGAGTGTTGTGGTAGCTGCCACGAGATGTGCTTGGCGTGAATGCCTTTCAATCTCGTCATCGGAATCGCGACATACATGCCGCACACGTCATTCATGTCTCACACGAAGTATCACGTTTCGAAAGCGGCGTCGATGCTCGTCGCCATATCGAAATCCTTTTCCGTGATTCCACCTTCGCTGTGCGTTGAAAGCGTTACGACTACAGTGTTGTATCGAATGTCGATATCCGGGTGATGATCCGCAGCTTCGGCAAGCATGGCGATATGCACCACGAAGGCTGTTGCATGCTGAAATGTCGTGCATGTATATGTTCGACGAAGTTGTCCATCACTGAGTGACCAATCCGTCATATTTCCAAGGCGTCGCGATATTTCGCCGGTGTTGAGTCTAGCCATTGTACCTCCGGTAATACATAGTGCGATTGCAGTACAACATAGATGAGATACGAAACGTGCCCACGCAAACATGAAGGCAATACCATTAATGCCAACGTGTCGGTCTGATTGGTACAGATGCGCAACGGCAGCGTACCCTTCACCGTTTCGTTACGGCAGGCCACGCATGATTTGTGCTCGGTGCAGATGTTGAGCATTGCCGCGTCGAGTTCGTTTGCGGATGACTCGCGTCTGCCTTGATTGCAGAGAGTTTCGCTTTTTTTCCGTTACTCAGCACACGCTTCCCGTCAAGCGTATTTCATCACTTCCCATGCGCGATGATGACGATATTGCTCTCGACCCAGGGCATGCCGGATATGAACACCTCATCGCCGGTGCTCCACCCACTATTCCAGCTCACATACCCCTCGTGCACCGGAAGACGTATCACCGGCGCTTCCCAGACCCCATCGACGCATCGCAGCACCGTCTCGACCGGACCAGTGGCCCAGAAGTCCCTGTCGGAATGCCCCCATACGTGCGCTACACTGCCCATCGGAGAATGGATCTTCACCCAGTCGCCGCTCTCGTAGCGGTACACGCCCATGTATTCACCGGCATACATCACACCTGTCGGACTCGTCCAGTACCGTCCCAACCCCTCGAGACCTTCCATCGTCCAGGTCTCGTTATTCGTCAAGCTCAGTCGTACGACCCGCCGTACCTTCGTTTCGTAGTATATGAATACTTTTACGATCAATCTGTTCTCGGAACCCGCAATGCTTCCGATCGAGACCCGACGTATTTCCTCCTCCATAAGTTCGCGTAAGGCCGGCATGGGCAAGGGGTAGGGATGCATGTCGCGACCGTCGTAGCGATACAATGTTGGTCCCTCGACACCCAAATAGATCAGATCATCCCGGATCACGTGAATCCCGGTCGTTCTCGGCGTATGCGACACATCGACCTCGTCGAACTTCGTCCCGTCGTAGGAGGCGAGAAAGCCATGACGGATGCTCTGGTTTTTTTCCCTGTCCCAGCTCAGTCGCTCGCCAGTCATCCATACGCGGCTCCCTCCGTTCGCGACGGCAACATAGCTCAGATGTACCACTTTGTCGGGGAGCGGCCCGCCCGCCCGCCTGTCAACGGGTATATCGCGCCATTCCCCGTCCGAGTATCTCCAGAATTTTCCTCCGAAATCCGGACTGTTACAAGATGCTGTCGCGTACACGCTTCCATCCCTCGTGCCGGCGAGGTTGTTGAAAAACAACTGCGTTGCGCCATGATACCGTATCGTGTCGAGAGTCCAACTGTACTCGGGCTTTCCCGGGGCCCGGGGGTCCGGGTCTGCCGGCGACGAACAGCCGACGAGCGGAATCGTGTGGGCGACGAGCGTAGCGGCGACTATGCATTGGAGCATATTCGGCTGTGTCATGCCTTTTGTCAAACCGCGCATTATTTTTCTCCTTTAATGGCCGCCGATGATTGAACTCTCGCACGGCCACTTCATAATCGTTATTTGGACAACATCATTGTTCGCGTGTACACTTGTCCACTTGTTATCAGACGGCAAGAGTACATCCCTGGTGGCAGTTCCGCCGCATCAAGACGCAGCACATGTCTTCCGGCAGCAAGCCGGCCGTCAACAAGCGTCGCCACGCGTCTACCGAGAGCATTGTACACTTCGAGACGGACCCGCTCGGGTGAAGGAAGAGTGAATTCCACCGTCGTCGACGACGTGAAAGGATTCGGGTAGTTGTTCTCCAATGAGATGCGTTCGCAGCACTGGCGGTTGAATATCATAATAATCGCCTGGAGCGAGGTAGATTACAATGGTTCTTGCAGCAACATAATCGGAAGAAATCATGAATGCAACAGTTTTTTACTACTTCAACAAATAATTAATTACCGTCTCGCACAGTGATGGCGAAGTGATCGCCTGCTGGAGTTACGCACCTTGCGAAATTGTGCAGCAGTCGAATGAAGGGAAGCGAAACCGTCACTCGGCACAATGCATGCATATCTTTCTATTATTTCCTGGCTTGGAGCAATGCCGGCAACGTTAGAACGGTGAGAAAGCTAACTATCGAGCACATCGAGAATGTTGCAGTACTCCGTGAATCATATCGTGCGCACGCTTGTCGAGCAAAGCGCGGATAGCCAAACACGAGTGCCAAGCGAGCAGGGACTATGCTTGCAGCAATCATGCACCTCGCATTCCTCGTCGCAGCAGGTGATTTCCTGCTTCGTTCCGACAAGATTTCCCGATTGAGATCAATGAAACAGTGATTCTTCGTCGCCGTCTATATCAGGCAGGTCCGAAAAATCCCTGGCCGCTGCGACTTCACCTTTCAGGCGATACAATTCCTGTATTTCAAGCGCAAACACATGCTCGTCTTCCGCACTGTTCGCACTTCGAAGCTCGGACTGCGCGTTCTTCAACCGTTGCTGCAGCCGCAATAAAAGAATGTGACGCCAGGCATCGAGCAGTGCTCGACGCTCGTTCACCGGTTGCAATGTTTGATGCTCCTGCCACTTGACGCTGATGGCGTCTCGCTGCATCAACAAATCCGCCAGCAGCGAACGAACTGACGGATCGTCCTGAACGCAGCCCCAAAGCGCATCCGTATCGATGCGACCTTCGTGTTCCTCCTGTTCAAGCAGTAAATGCAGTATATCACGGATACGTTTGTCGCGAATGTAGTTGATGCGCAACGCGTGCAAGGTTTCGATCTGAACGTCGTTCGATGCAAGCAACAACAGCGAGCAGAACGCGACCTCCTCTTTCGGAGGGCGCTGATCGCTGTCGTGTACGACTTCGGGCGGGGGAGACTGCTGCACAAGCGCACCGCGACGCTTGTCCCTCACAGCCGCATTGAGCTGCTGATGAATAAGATGTTCGAGCAGTCCGTATGTTTGGGAAAGGTGATGCACGTAGAATTCGCGACGAATGGGATCGTCCATACGCGCGAGCATGGCGACGATTTGATGTACGGCCTGCGCCTTGCCTTCGGGCGAATCGAGTTTCCCTTCGACCTTGAGGCGTTCGGTGACGAAATCCACGAAGGATATCGCTTCCCCGAGGCGTTCACGTACTGCATCGGCACCATGACGCATTGCGTAGGAATCCGGATCCTCGCCTGCGGGAAGTCGCACGATGCGTGCGTCGCAGTCTTCGGCAAGAATCACGTCCATTCCGCGAAGCATCGCGTTCAAACCGGCGGAGTCGGCATCGTAGAGAAAGAAAAGATTCCTCGTGTAGCGATTGAGTATATGTACCTGTTCCGATGTCAAAGCGGTACCGCTGGTCGCCACGACGTTGCGAATGCCGACTTGGCTTAACGAAAGCACGTCCGCGTACCCTTCCACCAAGACGACGGAATCCTGTTCCCGTATCTCGCTGGAGGCTTGGGACAAGCCGTAAAGCACGCGTCCCTTGTTGTAAATCGCCGACTCTGGCGAGTTGAGGTATTTCGCCTTTTCCTGACGCGACAACGCACGCGCACCGAAGCCCAGCACCTTGCGCGTCACATGGATAATCGGAAACATCACGCGATTGCGGAATCTGTCATAGGCTGCACCTCCTTCGCGCCTCGTCACCAGGCCGGCCTGTTCGAGAATATCGTCCGAAATACCCTGTGCGCGTCCATGTTCAAGTACATTGCTCCATCCGGGTGGGGCGTAACCCAAGCCGAATCTGCGTTGCGTCTCCTCAGTCCAACCACGCTTCTTGAAGTACTGCCGCCCTGTCTCACCAGCAGGTCCATGCAGTGTATCGAAGTAATACCGTGCAGCGATCTGCGTGGCCCGATACAATGCTTCGACGTCTTCGCGAGCATGCAGACGCTCATCTTTCTCCCGTTCCAACGCGATTCCATACCGTTCGGCGAGTTCTTGCACGGCGTCAACGAAGGAAATCCGCTCCATTTCCATGATGAAACCGATCACGTCCCCTCCCTTCCCACAACCGAAACATTTGAAAATCCCCCTCTCCGGATTGACGTTGAACGATGCTGTCTTCTCCTTGTGAAATGGACAAAGACCGACGAAATTTCGTCCAGCCTTCTTCAATCGAACGAAACCGCCGACAATGTCCACAATGTCGGCGGCGCTTCGGATTTCTTCGATTTTATGTTCGGGTATTCTCATTTCACAAGCAACATCTTCCGCGTCAGCATGCTGCCGTTCGCGGAAAGACGCGCCACGTACACTCCGCCGGGCAAATTCCGCGCGTCGAATTGCACGTTGTACTCTCCGGCGTCCAGACGGCCTTCCGCCAGTACGGAAACGACTCTGCCGAGAGCGTCATACACGGCTAATGATACGTGCCCTGTAACTGGCAGCGAGTATCGAATCATTGTCGAGGGATTGAACGGGTTCGGCCAGTTCTGCTCAAGCGTCAATTCGACGGGGACGGGAACATCGGCGACATCGGTAACCTCGATGGGTGGCAAGTCCGGATCGTATGACACGAGTGCGCGAAGCAGCAAGCCCATCTGCAGTCCCTCGCTCGCGATTCTGTTGCGCGAATGCTCCTCATGTGTCGTAATCATGTACCGCCGGTACCGTTCGTATTCAGGAACCTCTGTATCGAAGATCAGACTGAATCCGTTCCAAAGCCCATCCCCGACTGCAAGTTTTTGATTCGATTGCAATTTCACACCGACGATGAAGTCGCGTTTTGGCGAAAACGGAATCGGAGGATCGAGTTCGACAGCGAGAACGTCCCGCACGGCCGATTCCAGCGGATGATCGAAGCGAATATTGGGACTCGGATACCCGGCCCCGCCGAGACCCACTTTGTACGTTTTTTCGAGACTGCGCAGCGACGGCGGAACGTCGTTGCTCTCATACACATAGATGATGAGTGTATCGTCGCCGGTCAGCGGCTGAAATTTGACCACGCTGAAACCGACGAGAATTGTTTGAAGCCAGCATTTCTCCTCGGGGCTGAAGCGTGCGTTGAATACTACGTCCACCTCGCCCGGGAATCGCGTCACTGCGATGAGCCTCCCATCGTACATGTCCGTAATACCATCGTATTGCAGCGTGTCGAGCTGTGCTTGTGCCGGAAAGGACAGGATACACGCAAAAAAGAAGACGGATAAATATCGCATGTGTAACTCCTCTATGGCTGATACGTTTGACGAAGCGTGCTGAATCGATCAGGACGGAGTTCCGGATTCCTCCACCGGTAATGGCGTCTCGACGCCGGTACGTGCTGATCGATGCTGTATTGCGGCTTTCACGAAATTCCTGAACAGTGGATGTGGCTCTACGAGCCGGGATTTGAGTTCCGGATGGAACTGTGATGCGACAAACCACGGGTGGTCGGGCAATTCTATCATTTCCATCAATGATTCGTCCGGCGATGTACCGCTGAATACGAGTCCGTGCTTCTCGAGAATCTCGCGAAACGCGTTGTTGACCTCATACCTGTGACGGTGTCGCTCGCTGATCAGCTTTTTCCCGTAAGCTTCCCAAGCTTTCGTCCCGCGTTTGAGCTGGCACGGAAAGCCGCCGAGTCTCATGCTTCCGCCCATGGTTTGAATGCTCTTCTGCTCCAACATGAGATCAATGACGTTGGATGGCGTATCGGCGAATTCGGTGCTGTTGGCGTCATGAATACCGCAGACGTTTCGGGCATACTCGATAACCGCGCATTGCAAACCAAGACAAATACCCAGAAACGGAATCCGCTGCTCGCGCACGTACTGTATCGCTTTGATTTTTCCTTCACTCCCGCGTTCACCGAATCCGGGGGCGACGAGCAGTCCGTCAAGATTCTTGAGGTATTTTCCCGCACCGTGTTTTTCGATGTCATCGGTATGAATCCAAAGCAATTTCACCAATGCGTTGTTCTCGCCTCCAGCGTGGACGAAGGATTCGATGATGCTCTTGTACGCATCGTGATATTCAGCGTATTTACCACACAATCCTATTTCCACAACATGCTTCGGTTCCTTGATGCGTTTGAGAATTTTCATCCAGCGATCAAGGTCCGCTTCCTTTGTTCGAAGGCGCAACAGGCGTATGACCTGCTCGTCGAAACGTTCCTTCTTGAATTCTATGGGCACTTCGTAGATGGTATCGGCGTCGCGCGCTTCGATGACCAGTTCGGGCCTGACATTGCAGAACAAACCGATTTTTTCCCGAATGGATCGCGGGAGAGCCCTGTCGGCCCGACACAGCAGGATATCCGGCTGAATACCCAGCTCGAGCAGCATTTTCACCGAATGCTGCGTGGGTTTCGTCTTCAACTCACCCGCCGAGCGAATGAACGGTACAAGGGTCAGATGCACGATGACGGCGTTCTTCTTACCGACAGTCATGATGAATTGGCGCATGGCTTCGAGAAACGGCAGGCTTTCAATATCGCCAACAGTGCCGCCGATTTCCGTGATGATCACATCGTATTCCTCGCGCTTGCTCAATCGCGCGAAGCGGTGCTTGATTTCATCAGTGATGTGCGGAATCACCTGCACCGTGGCACCAAGGTAATCCCCCCTTCGCTCTTTCTGTATCACATGATGGTAAATCTGCCCCGTCGTCGTATTGTTGTCGCGACTCATGTCACGACTCAAAAAGCGCTCGTAATGCCCGAGATCGAGATCGGTCTCCGTTCCGTCATCTGTAACGTACACTTCTCCGTGCTGATACGGGCTCATCGTCCCGGGATCGACGTTGATGTACGGGTCGAATTTCTGTATGGTCACGTTCAGGCCGCGCGACTGGAGAAGCATGCCAAGCGATGCCGCAGCAATACCCTTGCCGAGCGAAGATACGACGCCACCCGTGATGAATACGTATTTCGTTGTTTTCATGCCTATTACTGTAATTTACTCAAATATCCGTCCTTTCCCTTCATGCAAATACAACGAAATCAAGGTAGAGAAAGACCGCCGGTGAAACAAATATAAGACTGTCGAATCGATCAAGCACGCCGCCATGACCTGGGAGCAATGACGAGGAATCCTTTACGCCTGCATCTCGCTTGAGCAGAGATTCCACGAGATCGCCCAGTTGCCCGATCACACCCACCATTGCCCCGATAACGATTGCATTCGTTACGCTGAGATAATCAAGCACTAGGTATTTTGCAGCAAGCATACTGCCTATCGCGGTAACACCACCCCAAATCGCACCTTCCACGGTTTTATTCGGACTGACGCGCGGAAACAATTTATGTTTGCCCATGCTGCGTCCGCCGAAGTATGCAGCAGTGTCGCATAGCCAGATCGATACAAGCAAAGCGATCACCGTCCACCCACCCCAACGGGACAATTGTTCGAGTTGCACCGGATCAAGTGTGGCGGTACCGAAGACGCGCCCCACGGGAAATTCCATGACGTTGAATATTTCGCGAATGCCGAGCGTGCAACTCACGAACAAACCGATGTACAACACACCGAAGCTTGTCGATGCGACGTTGAGCAACGGCGACGGCGCTCCACGATACAATTCCACAAGCAGCAGGACGATCATGAACAACAGCAACACCCACAATATGGCCTGCCACTGTAGCGGCCATGGTACGGCACCGAACACCACCAAGGCATCGGCGGCAAGACGCTGATGCATGAAAGTGAGCAGAAGAAGCAGCGATACCAGTATCATAAGACCCGTTTGCGGTCTGGCACCCTTTGTCCGGACCAATCGAGCATATTCCAGCAGCGCGATGACGACAAGCACGGCTAAGAAAGCGAACCACGCATATCCACCCGTGAACGCAAGAAACAGTATGCACGGTATCGCTACAACGGCGACGAGAACACGCTTGCCGAGATCACTCACACGTTGTTCTCCTCGGCATCGTCGTCGTCCGCCGACGCATCATCTTCGCTGTACAAGGCTGTCAGTACATGCTTCGCTTCCTCAAGTTGCGAATGCGGTACCATCACGTTCACCAATGCGAGTGCACCCATGGTAGTGAAATACACGTGATCGTGCTGATTGAACACCAGTGCGTGAATCCCGGCACCTTCGAGATTGGCTTTCACCATTTCAGCTTCGTAATCCGTGGATGTGGTATACACGACGACAAAACCTTGGTGTACATTCAAGTGATCGTCGTCCTCGCAAAACGTGCGACCGTTCATCACCGTAATGCATTCGTCGCATACTGGTTTACCACAGATCACGCATCCCGCGACGGCTGGAACAGCAGGGTGATTTTCGCACTCCGGCGTCTCGTCAGCCGGGATGTTGTCTTGCAACTCTCCGCAGTTATCGCAAAACGTGTCCTGCGGAGTGACGTACTCTCCGCAATTCGGACAAAATTCAGGACTCCCCTCGACAAGCGGGATAGAGCAATCGGAACACTCCGTCACACCGCTCTGAAATTCTACATGGCATTGTGGGCAATAAGGCATCGTATCCTCCGGAAATTACAGTACAAATTAATTCTTCATCGGCTTTGTTGCGGACCAGAATAATGCGGCAAGCAGGCAAAACACCGGGAAACCAATACCGAGGCCGAGCGACATGGCTGCAAGCGGGAAGCTGCCGTCGGTAGCACTCGGCAACAACTGATCGGCTTTGAATAGGTAGAGCGAAACAACCGCAATCGTGTTGTTGGCCAAGTGGCCTGCAATCGCGTAAGCGATGGAGTTTCCCCGCCAAGCTACTACGCTCAACCATGTTCCGAGAAAAGCCAGCGGTATGAAGGTCACAGGGTTGAGATGAAATGCGGCGAATATCACGCCGCTGAGCAGCAGCGCCCAACGAACACGCACAGCACGCTCGAGTGAGTACATCACTGTGCCTCGGAACAACACCTCTTCGCAAATCGCTGGTGTGACGGCAACAACCAACAGAACAAACAGCGCTTCGACCGGTGTGCGCATGATCAACAACGAACTATACACGCTGTCAAGCAATTGCTCGCATTTATCCAGAAACGGTAGCAGAGCATCCGGTAAGAGATGCTCCCGTAATGCGTATTGCTGAACCTCCATCACCGCCTGAAGGCCGAATTGCGCTGCGACGACGGAGAGAACCACGAGCACCATCGGCCAAAACCGCGGCCGGTGGAGCCGAAGTGCTTCCCGCAACGGCCATGGTTGAAGTCGAAGCAGAAACACGGCCGGAACGAGAAGAAACACGACCTGGGATACAACGGTCGCTATACGCATTCCCTGTATCGATTCCCATGCGGGAAAACCGAATAATAGCACGCTGAGAACACCCCCGACGATTTGATACGCGAAAAACACCGTCACCAAAACCATAAGAGCGAAAGCCAGCGGGTGAATCGTACCATCCGGCAATAGGATTCCGCGCGCTTTTGGAGGCGGTGTCTCCGGGTTCGGAGCATAGTACTGCCGAGCGTCATGCATCGTCCGCCTCCGCAGCCTCGAGTAATGCCATGCCGAACAGCAAGGGCAGCATCAGTTCATGATGCCCCGTGAACGCGAACCCGCGTCCACCTCCGCTCGTTGGTCGCGTCACGACGTTCACATTCGGACGATAGTGCTGAATCATATCG